>SKEL01002408.1_pt1 | contig 14121 bp, 10 predicted proteins | sample 4826741 | NCBI WGS metagenome assembly SKEL01 (sample SAMN11008810, study PRJNA524170) | human gut metagenome | biome: Human fecal sample; material: Feces; isolation source: fecal sample from pouch patient p33 | host: Homo sapiens | place: Israel: Tel-Aviv | collected 2016-03-22
CTCTATAAGCCCAGCTCCGCTTTCGATGGCTGTCTGAAGTTCTGCTTTGTTTATCTCTGCTGCCTGTACCGGTGCAAAGATTTTTAAGTAGTCAAGGTTTGCCTGTGTTTTTCCGTCACGAGCTGCAATTGTGCATCTGATTGTATGCTGTTTATTCTCAAGATTTTTTGCTTCAAAAATCTTCTGCTGTGGATCTCCTCCACCGGATCCCGCTAATGATACATTTTCAACTTTTTCACCATCAATGCTTACATCATAACTTGCAAAGTTTGCATGTTTCTGTGCATAAACTTCAATTCCAGTTCCTGTAAACGTATATTCAAAATATTTACCTGCCTGGTTTCCAGTTGAAGGAACTTCTGTCTTTGTCTTTCCATGATGTTTCTCCGGCTCTCCAGCCCATGTAGACCATTCAGAGCCGCTCCAGCTAATCGCATCATTTCTCTTTCCATCCTCAGATGCATCTTCTACGATCGTCTCTCCGGAACCAAGGTCTCCAAAGAGTGCCACAGTCAGTTTACAGCTTCCGCTCACTTCAGAATCGGCATTTGCTGTTGCTGTGATCGTCACTTCTCCGTTTTTCTTGTGAACTGTCACCAGTCCGTTTTCATCTACAGATACGATATCTGTATTCGAAGAAGTCCATGTAACACTCTTGTCTTTTGTATCTTCCGGTGTTACTTTTGCCTGCATCTGTACAGTGCCTTCTTTTCCGATCGTTGTAATTCCGGAAACTGTAGATACTTCTACTTTCTCTGGCAGTGTGATCGTATTATCCAGAATATTCAGAGCATCCAGTTCTACTTTTTTACCAGAACTTGCATCTACTTTTTCATTGAGCACTTTCAGCTCTAATGTATGTGTACCATGCTTCAGATCATCCTTTTTAAATACAACCTGCTGACGTTTTGTAGTAGAACTGTATGTATCTACCTTTCCGCAAGACTCTCCGTCAATAAATACTTCGTATTTTCCACGGTCTGTATTTGTACAAGTGATCACTTCGATGCCTGTTCCCACAAACTCCAGTTCTACGGCCTCTTTTCCTGTCGGGCTGTTCAGATACTTGATCGTATCCTTGTAGTTGCCTTCGTTTGCTCTGTCCCAGTCACCCCATGCACCTGTATACACGATATGCGGATCCTTATTATCAATCTTTCCTGCTCCAAGTGGCTCTGTCAGCTCTACCTTTTCACTGAGCTTTGTCTCTTTGCCATTGACTACTGCTGATACCTGATATCGGATCGTCCCCAATGCTTTATCTGCATTTTCATCAATGTATTCTGTTTTTTCTACACCGTCTGCAATTTTCTGTACGTCTCCGGACTCAATCTGACGATACACATTGTAAGTAATGTCTTTGTCTTTTTTCGTCTTGACTTCATCCCATGTCAGTTTTCCTGTATTATCATCGGTACGTTTTGCAGATAATCCTGTCGGTGCCTCCCCTTTCACAGGAACATCTTTAACATAATATGTCTGTCCGGCCTGTGTCTCAAAGGAGACTCTGTCCTGAGATTCTACTTTTACATCTACAACATTTCCATTTGCATCTGTAATTGTTGCAAAGGAAGCATTTGGAACCTGAACAGTTGCTGTTCCTCCGTTATTTGAAAGAATCTCTGCGCTTGTCAGATGTTTGTTCTTCCAGTTCATGGATACTTCAAAGTTTCCGCGTGCAACCAGTCCGCTTACACTTCCTGATGCCCACGCATCCGGTAATGCAGGAAGCATATTGATATATCCCATGTTGCTCTGCAGAAGCATCTCTGCAACACCGGATGTCATACCAAAGTTTCCGTCAATCTGGAACGGCGGATGTGTATCCCAGAGATTGGTCATAATACCATTCTTGAACAAGTCTGTGATCAGCTTGTATGCACGGTTTCCATCTGCCAGTCTTGCCCATGTATTGATTCTCTGTCCCATTCCCCAGCCGGTACTTTCATCTGTACGGTTGTTCATGGACACTCTTGCTGCCTCAAAGTACTCCGGTGTATCTACAGAGATCAGATCTCCCGGGAAAAGTCCCAGCATATGGGAAATATGTCTGTGTCCGTATCCCTGTCCCATACTGTTTACAGTCGTTTCTTCATACCACTCTTTGATCTGTCCGCTATCGCCGATTTCGATCGGTCCTTTTAATCTGGACTGATGATCTTTCCATATTGCCACCAGATCCGCATCAACACCAAGAGTTTCTGCTGCTTTGATGGTATCTTCATATAACTGCCAGATCAGTGTCTGCTCATATGTATTTCCTGCTGTTCTCGGTCCGTGCTCCGGTGAATAACTTGGTGAAGATACCAGATGTCCGGTTCCATCATCTATCAAAATATTATCGTAGAAAATTGCCTCTTCCTTCATCATTGGATAGATGTAATTTTGCATATAGGATACATCACCTGTAAATTCATAGTATTCCCAGCAATTCTGAAGAATCCACGGTACCGCTGCCGGCGACCATCCCCAGTCAAATGACCATCCCGGACAAGTCCATCCAAACGGATTGTTCTGGGTATGTGCCATAAATCCCTGATCCACACCTGCATAAATTTTTGCAGTAACACGTCCTGGTTCTCTTAAAGAATCTACGTACGAAATCAACGGCTGCGCACACTCTGCCATATTCGTAGAATAGGTCGGCCAGTAGTTCATCTGCAGGTTTACATTCATATGATAGTCAGAATGCCATGCAGAGTTATTTCCTCCAACCCAGATTCCCTGAAGGTTAGACGGAAGTGTCGCTCTGGACGGATCATCTTCCGGTGTCTCTCTGGAAGACTCAATTGTCAGATAACGGCCGTACTGGAACAGCATCACTTCCAGGTAGCGTCTCTCCTGATCACTTGCAGAACCATCATTATAAGCTTTCAACAGTTTATCTGTTGTCTTCTCAGATGGAACCTGTCCAAGATCCAGATTGACACGTCCAAAGATAGAAGAGTAATCATCCACATGTGTCTGTCTCAAAGCATCATAAGAATCTTTTTCTACAGTATCTGCTGCTTTATCCACATAAGCACGCACTCTGGAAGCAACCTGCTCCTGGCTTTCGCCTGTGCGATATACCGGATAATCATTCTTGTAATCTGTTCCAATCGATGTAATAATCGTAACAGCCTTTGCATCCTTGACTGTAACCTTTTCGTCACCATCTTCTGTTGTTCCGCCTTCTGTCAGAACCTTTGTCTGAGAACTGAATTTCATCTGATTGTCTTTCAGCTGTCCGTCGATAGAAATCAGCGCATCCTCGACATTTGTCGTCCATTCTCTTTCATAAGACTGTGGCTGTGGGTTGTTGCTTCCATTCCCCTTTTTATTATCCGGCTCCACTCTGACATCCAGATTCAGCTTATCGCCACCTTCCGCAATCAGTCGTGTCACAAGTACATTGTCCGGATAACTTACAAAGTTCTCCCGAGTATAATGTGTATCCCCGTTGTCATACTCAACTCCGGCAATCGCCGTATTCAGATCCAGTGTTCTCTCGTAGTTTTCAACATCTTTATCTGAGATATCTTTAAAATCCAGATACATATTTCCGTAACTCAAATAATATCCGTATCCGTTTACTCCTGCATCATCACTTAAACCTACCAGTTCTCCACACTTACTACTTGCTGCATCATTGTCCCCATTAGCAAACAGTTGCTGAATCTCTTTTACTGTCTGTCCGTTTTTTCCTTTTTCTTCCAGGTTTCCTCCGTTATAATTCGGACGGCTATCACTTGGTCCACCGGACCAGAGTGACTTCTCATTCAACTGAATACGCTCTGTCTGCACACCGCCAAATACACTTGCCCCGATTCCACTGTTTCCGATCGGAAGAGACCATTTTTCCCAGCCGTCATAACTGTCTGGCGCTGCGCTTGAGTATTTCAGTTTCAGTTCACTTCTGTCCTGAGACTCTTCTGCATGAACAACCGAATTGGACACCGGAACTGCAGATACTGTCATCAGTGCCGCCAGTGTACCAGCCAGAACACGTTTTGTCTGTTTCTTTCTCCTTGTTTTCATGTATACCCTTTTTCCTCTCAAAATTTAAAATAAAATCTTACTGACTATACCTCTCTTAACCTCCTCCTGCGTCTTAACAAAAGATTTTCATTATTTATAACACACCAATTTGGGAAAGTAAATTTATAGAAATACTATTTTATTTCATTATTTTACTGCTTTTACACAATATAAAATATTATTAACCTTTTTAAATAGAAAAACTGCAGCTTCACGATCCTCCATCGCAAAAGCTGCAGCTTTCTGTACGTCTTCTCTCAAGAATGTTTTTTCGCATAAATCTTCACAGATATCCAATAACTAAGCGCTATAAAAACCGCTGCCATCCCCCAGAGGCACAGTACCCAGATACTCTTATCCACCTGCATCAATTCTTCCAGTCCAACATTGAACACACTGAATACAAATCCTATCACAAGAACCGCCATCGTAATAAAGGTAAAGATCACGCCTTTCATATTGCCAAGCCAGAAATATACCATATAAGACACGGAGAAATACACCAGACTTCCGGCCACTCCGATCCCCCAGGTAGAAATTGCCTCCCCAAATGTCAGTGTCTTATATCCATACACATAAACCAGCAGAAATAAAAACGAATACAGGATCATCCCTCCCTGCACCAGCAGACCTCCCAGATATTTCGAAAGAACGATCTCTCGCTTGCTGAGCGGATACGTCAGCTGGATCCGGTCGAACTCTGACTTCTCATCCTGCTCGACTGTCATCTGCAGCAATGTACTTCCCATGATAGGGAACAGCAGCACTACGATCAGCAAAAACCCATACGGTCCTCTCATCATACTGTTAATTCCCGTCAAAAACGAAATAAATATCATGGATATTGCCCAGTTTAACGTATTTTTCCTAATACAGAATCCCTCATACAAATCTTTTAAGATAATTCCTCTCATGCCACTTTCTCTCCCTTCACACAGTAAAGCATCACATCTTCGATGGTAGCCGCTTCAATCTCCAGATCGGAAAATACTTTCCGGATCTCCTGCTTATTTTTCACCAGTACCCGATATCCGTAAGCCTCTTTCCGATAAGCCTCGATATCTTCCCGATCCAGCGCGTCAAAGATCCTCTGTCCACAGTTTAATACCCCGTAATTCTCCTGGATCTCATCATATGTCTTCACAAAGAGCAGTCGTCCTTCATGAAGAAACGCAATATAATCGGAAATCTTATCCAGATCACTGGTAATATGAGAGGATATCAGAATCGTGTGCTCCTCATCCTCTGTGTACTCCCGTAAAATGTCCAGAATCTCATCCCGGAATACCGGATCCAGTCCGCTTGTTGCCTCATCCAGAATGATCAGCTTCGGATCATGACTCAAAGCTGCCGCAAACTCCAGCTTCATCTTCATTCCTTTGGAAAACTCTTTTAACTTCTTTTTCTTCGGCAGTTCAAACCGTTCCAGATAGTTGTGATACTTCTCCATGTCCCAGTTCGAATACACGTTACTTAAAATCTTTCCGATAAACAGCGGAGTCATCGCCAGATCATAACAGGTCTTATCAAAAATCACTGCGATCTCTTCCTTGATCTTCTTTTCATTCCCGGCAAACTCCTGCCCCAGGACTTTTAAGGATTCATATTCCGAATCGACCAGTCCTAAAACTGCATTGATCAACGTTGATTTTCCGGCTCCGTTCTCCCCGATCAGTCCAAGGACACACCCCTTTGGCAGCTGGAGAGAAATGTCTTTCAATTCAAATTCTTTATATGTTTTATGTAATCCCCTGACTTCCAGTGCAAAATCCATCACACATCCTCCTCTTGATATAATACTTCTACTGTTGTTCTCAGTTCCTCAAGTTCAATTCCATTTTCCTTTGCCAGCTCTACTGCATCTGTCAAAAGCTGCTCGATCCGTCTTCTGTTTTCTTCTCTGATAAAATCCTGATTCTGTGTGGATACAAAGGTTCCTTTTGCCGGAACCGTCACAATAAATCCGTCTTTTTGCAGGTCGTCATAAGCTCTCTGCGTAGTGATCACACTGACATGCAGCTCCTTTGCCAGCTTTCGCATAGACGGCATGGCATCTCCCGCTTTTAATTCTCCATTCATGATCATTGCTTTGATCTGAGAAGTGATCTGTTCATAAATCGGCTTCTGACTTGCATTGCTTAAAATAATCTCCACTTCATCACTCCTTCTGTATTATCTGCACTTATCTTATAAGCACAGTATAGCACACCTTGTATTTACTGTCAATATTTAATATATACAGTTTAGTCATAAAATAACCACCTCGAAAGCGTTCTTCTTTTCGAGGCGGTCATTCTCATACGGTTCTCCACAACTGCTCTTCAATCCTCAGCAGTTGATTGTATTTTGCCACACGCTCGGAACGGCATGGCGCCCCGGTCTTGATCTGTCCGGTATGAAATGCCACTGCCAGATCTGCAATAGTGGTATCTTCTGTCTCTCCGGAGCGATGCGACATGATCGTCCGATATCCTGCCTGATGCGCCAGTTCCACCGCTCTTGCCGCCTCTGTCAGTGTCCCGATCTGATTCACCTTGATGAGCACCGAATTGGCTGCTTTTCTTGCAATCCCCAATGCGACTCTCTCCGGATTGGTCACAAACAAATCGTCTCCCACAAGCTGTACCTTCTCTCCAATTTTTGCTGTCAGTCTGCTCCAGCCATCCCAATCCTCCTCATCCAACGGATCCTCAATGGAATAGATTGGATAATCCAGAATCAATCTTTCATAGTATTCCATCATCTCATCCGATGTTCTCGTGATCTTTTTCCCGCTCTTTTTGCTTTCCCCCACAAAATAATACCGCTGTTCTTTTGCCCGGTAAATTTCTGAAGCCGCCACATCTAAAGCAATCCCTACATCTTTTCCCGGCTGATATCCCGCCTGATGTGCTGCAGCCAGGAGAAATTCAATGGCTTCCCTGGAATCTCTCAATTCCGGCGCAAATCCCCCTTCGTCCCCGACTGCCGTAGTCAGTCCTTTTTGTTTCAGAAGCCCGCGAAGAACATGATAGATCTCGGTTCCCATCCGCAGCTGTTCTTTCAGGCTGTCCGGTCCATACGGAACCAGCATAAACTCCTGGATATCCAGATCATTGTCCGCGTGAACGCCTCCATTGAGCACGTTCATCATGGGAACGGGCATCACTTTTTCTCCCACGTCTCCGAGATAGGCATACAACGGAAGTCCCAAAGCCGCTGCCGCCGTCCTGGCAGCCGCAAGAGAAACTCCCAGGATTGCATTTGCCCCCAGATTGTGCTTGTCATGACTTCCATCCAGTTCTTTTAATCTGCGATCGATCCCGGTTTGATCCAGTACATTGTGTCCGATCAATGCCTCTGCAATTTCTTCGTTCACATGTCGAACTGCCTGCTCCACGCCTTTCCCTCCATATCGCGGTTCCTGATCCCGAAGTTCTACGGCTTCAAATTTTCCTGTAGATGCCCCGGAGGGCACCGCTGCTCTTCCCACGATCTGTTTTCCGGCAAGGATCTCTACTTCTACCGTTGGATTGCCCCGGGAATCCAGAATTTCTCTGGCGTAAATATCCTCAATCGGTAAATCCTGATACATCTTATTCACCCTCCTTGTTAAAAGCTACGGTTCTCACCAGTAACTGTTGAAACATAGTATTTCCCAATAATCCTGTGATAATTCGTTGACTTTTGAGAAAGCACAAGCTACAATTTTCTTATCTTATTCGGGGGTATTCGACATGAAAAGTAAACTACGACATTTTTTCCTGCTGACCTTCAGTACACTGGTGATGGCGGCAGGCACTTATTTTTTCAAATTTCCAAATCATTTTACATTTGGAGGAATCACCGGTCTTGCGGTTCTCGTTGCCAAAACCGGCGTGATGTCCGCAGGAGATTTCAACTTTATCACTAACATGATTCTGCTGATCATCGGATTTTTTATTCTTGGCAAAAAATTTGCCGCAAAGACTGCCTACTGCAGCATTCTGTTGTCAGTTGCACTCTCCGCACTGGAGCGGATCTATCCGATGAGTGCACCACTGACAAATCAGCCGATGCTGGAGCTTTGTTTTGCCATCGCGCTTCCGTCTCTTGGTTCCGCGATCCTGTTTAACATCGGCTCTTCCAGCGGCGGTACGGATATCATTGCCATGATCCTGAAAAAATATTCCAGCGTAGATATCGGACATGCTCTTTTGATCACAGATGTGCTGATCACCGTTGCCGGTTGTTTCATGTTCGACATTGCAACAGGGCTGTATTCATTCCTGGGACTTGCGATCCGCTCGTTTATGATCGATACTTTTATTGAAAGTTTCAATCTTTCCAAATACTTTAACGTAGTATGTGACAATCCAAAGCCGATCTGCGACTTTATTGTACAGGAATTAAACCGAAGCGCTACTGTCTGCCATGCACAGGGCGCATTTTCCGGAAAAGACAAATACGTCATCTTTACGGCACTGAACCGCCCGCAGGCTGTCCGGCTCCGTAATTTTATCAAAGACGAAGAGCCTTCCGCATTTATTCTCATCTCCAATACAAGTGAGATCATCGGAAAAGGCTTCCATAACGTCTGAATATTTTAAACAGAAAAAGGAGAAACACTATGAAGCATCTCGTCATTGCAGAAAAACCTTCCGTGGGCAGGGACATCGCCCGGGTTTTACACTGCAATAAAAAAACAAATACTTATATAGAAGGAAAAGACTATATCGTCACATGGGCGCTGGGTCACCTTGTCACACTGGCTGATCCGGAGCAATACGACGAACAGTACAAGACCTGGAACATGGATACGCTTCCCATGCTCCCAGAGCACTGGAAGCTGGTAGTCATCAAACAGACCGGCCGCCAGTTCCACGCTGTCAAAGAGCTGATTTTCCGGAAAGATGTCTCTGATATCATCATTGCAACCGATGCCGGCAGAGAAGGGGAACTTGTGGCACGCTGGATCCTGGACAAAGCAGGCAATCAGAAACCTTTGAAACGACTCTGGATCTCTTCCGTCACTGACAAAGCCATCCGGGAAGGTTTTCAGAATCTGCGCCCCGGCAAATCCTATGAGCCACTGTACCGCGCTGCTGTTGCCCGTGCACAGTCCGACTGGGTGGTCGGGATCAATGCCACCAGAGCGCTGACCTGCAAATACAATGCACAGCTCTCCTGCGGACGTGTCCAGACCCCGACACTCGCTATGATCGCTGCCAGAGAAGAAGAGATCCGCACATTCAAGCCGGTTCCTTATTACGGACTCAAAGCTGCGGTTGGCGGAATCACATTTACATGGACAGATGCCAGATCCGGCTCTTCCCGCTCCTTTGATAAAGACCGCATCCAGGCGATCAAACAGGCCTCCGCTCCGTCACTGCTTGTAACGGATGTACGCAAAAAGCTGAAAAAAACATTCGCACCTGCACTGTATGACCTGACTGCACTTCAACGGGAAGCCAACCAGAAATTCGGATTTTCCGCAAAACAGACCCTCAATATCATGCAAAGACTTTACGAGAATCACAAAGTACTCACCTACCCTCGTACCGATTCCCGTTACCTTACTACCGATATCGTGCCGACTTTAAAGGAACGCTTAAAAGCCTGCGCGGTAGGTCCTTACAGCAAGATTGCCGGACGGCTTTCCATGCAAAAGCTTCAGGCAAATAAATCCTTTGTCAATGACAGCAAAGTGTCTGATCACCATGCAATCATCCCGACGGAACAGTTTGTGCAGCTTGACCACATGAGCAATGAAGAGCGCAAAATTTACGATTTGGTCGTGCGCCGGTTTCTGGCGGTTCTCTCTCCTGCCTGCGAGTATGAAGAGACTTCCATCAGCGGCACCATCGGCGAAGAACGCTTTAGCGCGAAAGGCAATTTTATCAAATCTGCCGGCTGGAGAGAAGTTTATGAGTCGGGCTATACTGACGGCGAAGACGAGGACGAAGAACAAACCACATTCTCCCAGATTTCCCTGCCGGATGTGCAAAAAGGCGAGACACTTCCTGTCACCGCACTGACGATCACAGAAGGCAAGACCAAACCGCCAGCCTGCTTCACCGAAGGTACTCTGATCGCCGCCATGGAGAATCCGGTCAAGTATCTCAAACATAAGGATAAGGATGTCGTAAAAACGCTGGGAGAGACCGGAGGACTCGGTACAGTCGCCACCAGAGCAGATATCATCGAAAAATTATTCAACAGTTTTCTGATGGAGAAAAAGGGAAATGAGATTCACATCACATCCAAAGGAAAACAACTGCTCTCCCTGGTTCCTTCTGACTTAAAGAGTCCGGAACTGACTGCCTCCTGGGAAATGCGCCTGCAGGCGATCGCAAAAGGAAAAGAATCCGACAAAACCTTTATGAAAGAGATCGACAATTACACAAAGGCTCTCATTCAGGAGATCAAATCTGCAGACGGTACCTTCCGCCACGACAATATGACACGCACCAAATGTCCGGAATGTGGCAAATTCATGCTGGAAGTCAACGGAAAACACGGAAAATTGCTCGTCTGTCAGGATCGGGAATGCGGACACAAAGAAACCATTTCCCGCCATACCAACGCCCGCTGCCCGATCTGCCATAAAAAAATGGATCTGGTAGGAAAAGGCGACGGACAACGCTTCGTCTGTGTATGCGGACATAAAGAAAAATTAAGCGCTTTCGAAGACCGGAAGAAAAAAGCGGGAAAAGGCGCCAGCAAAAAAGATGTGAATAATTATTTGCGAAAACAGGCAAAAGAAGCGAACGAACCGATCAACAATGCCTTTGCAGAAGCATTTTCGAAGATACAGTTATAGGGCCTGCTTTGGCAAATGAAGTTGATATCCAACTGGACAGACGCCCCCACAAGGGTTGCAAGAGGGCACTGAAAAAGTAGATAATACTGCCTATATTTGATACAATGTGTATATCAAATATAGGTGGTGTTTTTATGATCGAACAACAGCAGAAATTGGTGCTAAGTCCATACATGGAAATATATGAATTAGTAATCCCGAAAGATAATCTTCTTCGACAAATAAAAGAATTGGTTGATTTTAGCTTTATTTATGAGGAACTGCTTGATAAATATTGTCTGGATAACGGACGTAACGCAGTTCCACCTATTCGGATGTTTAAGTATCTGCTTTTAAAATCAATTTATGATTTATCTGATGTTGATGTTGTAGAACGTTCTAAATATGATATGTCTTTTAAATATTTTCTGGACATGGCACCAGAAGACGAGGTCATAAACCCTAGTTCATTAACTAAGTTTCGCAAGCTGCGCTTAAAAGATATGAACCTTTTGGATATGCTAATTGCAAAAACGGTTCAGATTGCATTGGATAAAGGAATCATAAAATCAAAATCTATTATTGTGGATGCCACTCATACAAAATCAAGATATAACCAGAAAAAACCGCGTGAGGCACTTCAGGATCAGTCTAAGAAACTACGGCGTACTATCTATGAAATAGATGAAACAATGAAAAACAAATTCCCCAATAAAAACATCGAAGATTCTTTAGAAAAAGAATTAGAATACTGTAAACAGCTTATCTCAGTCATCAAGGGAAACGAAGAATTATGCAATTATCCGAAAGTACAGGAGAAATTAAATCTGTTGGAAGAATCTGTAAGTAATGATATGGAACATCTGGAAACCTCAAAGGATGGAGATGCAAAAATCGGTCATAAAACAGCCGATACATCTTTCTTTGGATATAAGACTCATATCGCCATGACAGAAGAACGGATCATTACGGCAGCAACTGTTACCAGCGGAGAAAAAACAGACGGAAAAGAATTGCCGGCATTGATTCAGAAAAGCCGAGAAGCGGGGATGGAAATTGAAACCGTAATTGGAGACAAAGCGTATTCAAGCAAAGAAAATATAGATGCAGCTAAAAATGGAGATTATGAACTTATATCCCGATTAAACAGTATTGTTACCCAAGGGAATCGTACAAAGCCAGATGAGTTTGAGTTTAATAAAGATGCAGGTATGTACCAATGTAAGGCGGGGCATCTGGCAATACGAAAGGCAAAAGACAGCAGGAAATCAGAGGGTAAAAATCCAAGAGTCGTATATTTTTTCGATATTGAGAAATGTAAAAGATGTCCGTATAGGGAGGGTTGTTATAAAAAAGGTGCGAAGTCAAAACAATATACGGAAACCCTTATCTGTGACAGGCATAGTGAACAGGCACAATTTCAGGAAACGGAATATTTTAAAAGCAAGGCAAAAGAGCGATATAAAATAGAAGCCAAGAATAGTGAATTAAAACGTAGACATGGTTATGACGTTGCGTCATCGTCAGGTCTTATTGGCATGGAAATGCAGGGAGCAATGACTATATTTGCAGTAAATCTTAAAAGGATCGTAAAGTTAATGGGAGAAAAATAATCAGATTCAGCATATAATTCAATCAAACAGAATTCAGAAAATCCACCAGAACTTGATTTGAGACTGGTGGATTTCTTATGCCTTTAAAAATAAAATTTACAAAACCTATGTTTTTCAGTGCCCTCGATTGAGGGGCGGGGGAGCTGAGATGCCGTAGGCATTTTTTTATTTCGTGTGCCTCCATTTTTCGGAACACGAAAAACTCCGCCACACTCAACTGGCTAAAGCCATTAATAAGACCACCGCAATGCGCTGGTCTGAAGCAAAGTATGGTATTGAAATCAATCCCCTTTGGAATCTTCCAGAGAGGCAAGGTATTCCCGTACCCGTCCGTAATAAATGCGGAGAAACTTATTAGCACCGGCAGTCATATAGACATAATACGGCTTTCCTTCTGAACGTTTTTTATCTATGAAGACATAAACAGGATCGTCCACAGGGGAGCGTTTGATCAGACCATCCATGATCTGAAAAAGCGTTTTTCGTAAACTTGGAGAGCCTTTCTTTGAAATACGTACACTTTTTTGAACATGATGATCAGAATCATTCTTACCTGGGTCAACACCAGCAAAGGCAGTAAGTGCCCTTTTATGTGTGAAACGGGTCACATCTCCGATCTCAGCTATAAGCTGGGGACCAAGTGACGGGCCAACACCATTCATTGCCATAACGACCGGATATTCCGGAAGGGTGGCTGCAGTTTGATCCATCTTGAGGCGGAGAGCTTCCACCGTCTGTGATGCGGTGTTCAGCATTGCGACGGCCTGCTGTATAAGCATTTTGGTATTATCATCCTTGGGGAATACGGCAATCAGGTCAGAAGAAAGCTGATAGATCTTTTCCGCTTTGGAAGCGCTGAAGTTATAGCCTTTACGTTTACACCAATTCTGATAATGCTCAATAAAAGCATTTAGAGATTTTCTGCGTACACAGTCCACATGCCAGTAGGTATAGACAAAATCCACCCATTTCTGGCTGCCGTCACTTCGGGCGGGCTGTCAAAGAAGTCATTGGCCCCGGGATAAGTCTGATCCAGAAGGGCGATCAGGTTGTTTTTCATGGCAGTTTTCTGATCCATGTAGAAACCGAACTGCCGGTTCATTGTTTAAGTTGGTTGCGTGTTTTATCCATGCTTTCATATTGCTTCAATTTTGCCCAACGGTCAAGAGCGTAACGGGCGATTTTTTTAGAATCCGCTTGATCTGTCTTGGGAGTACGCAGAGAATCATCACCAAAATCCTGGATAAGGATGGGATTTACAGTACTGACAAAGATGCCGGCATCAGAGAGCCAGGCAGCAACCGGCTCATAGTATCTGCCAGTGTGCTCCATGCAGGCTTTGGTTTCGTCGTCCAGGCTTTTGATCTGCTCAATGAGGGTGTTGATAGCGGACTGGGTGTGTGGAATATCGCAGGGAGGCATAAGAAATACCAACAGCGTTCATGATAACTACTCCTTTGAAATGAATTAGCAATGGTCAATACCAGTTTTACTTATTGCCTATTCAATCTACTGGGGATATCACACGAACGTCAGAAAGTTTAACCTGCGTAAAACGAATGCTGCGACTGAGAGGTTGGTTGGCTGACTTTTTAACGGACGTGAAATCCTGAAAAGGGGAGGCCAGACCTGTTGCCATACTCATTCTAACAGCTTAAGCAACAAGATGGGTAATTCCTTATTGGCTGTAAGGGATATTAATCATAAATATATTGTAGTAGATAAGGG
>SKEL01002411.1_pt1 | contig 14110 bp, 16 predicted proteins | sample 4826741 | NCBI WGS metagenome assembly SKEL01 (sample SAMN11008810, study PRJNA524170) | human gut metagenome | biome: Human fecal sample; material: Feces; isolation source: fecal sample from pouch patient p33 | host: Homo sapiens | place: Israel: Tel-Aviv | collected 2016-03-22
GGATAATATCGTAAGGTGTAGGCTCCTGCATTTCATATTCAAATTTTTCAATTTTAGAATCAGAAACAGCAGTCATTTTTTCACTGGCTTCTGATCTTGTAAGACCGGCTTCTTCCCGGCAAATCTGATAAATTGTCTTATTTTCTCTTGTAGATTGTTTCCCCATGAGAATAACCTCCCTGTATATCGCAAAACATGAGGATTATCGGGTGGTAAGTCCACATGCTGTACGTCTATTTCCTTTATGAATTTCATTATACTTGAAGCATCAAGAAACAACAAGAGATAACAGGAAGGAGCAAGTTATAGATTTTTGGAAAAAAATTATGTATAATTAAGCAAGAAATAAGCAAGAAAACACGCAAGATAATAAGCAAGATGAAATGCTGAGAGGTGAAAAATTATGGCAGATTATACTCCAACGTTTACGATTACAAACACAATGTTGGATTGCGTTGCATCTATATCGGAGAAAATCGGAAAAATGAGTGCATTAAAAAATTTGGAAGCAAAACCTCATTTAAGAAAGAACAATAGGATTAGATCCATTTATTCATCTTTGAGAATTGAAGCAAATTCGTTGAGTATCGGTCAGGTAAGAGATGTTATCAGTGGACAACTTGTATTGGGCGAACAAAAAGAAATTCAAGAAGTAAAAAATGCATACGCATGTAACAGAATATGTAAAAAAATTATTGAATGTTATGGAATACGAAGTGCCATATACAAGCACTGTTTTGATGGAAAAACTCGGACTTAAGTCAAAGGAAACTTTTCGCAAAAATTACATGAATCCGGCTATGCAACTTCAGTTGGTACAAATGACAATTCCAGAAAAACCGAAAAGTAGAAACCAAAGATATATAAGAAGAAACAGAGGTTGACTCCTTTCGCCAGGAAAGATATGATAAATATAATGAGAATGGGGCTGCTTGCTGTAGTATGACGCAGACAGAATCTGGCAGTGAGACGCTGCAAATCAGAAAAGTGGGGGACTTTAAGATGGAAATAATGGATGTTATAAAATATAATGGAAGGCCGGATGTCTTCGCATGGAAATATCCGGGTGAAGAGCTTGGAACATGGTCGCAGCTGGTAGTTAATCAGTCACAGGAAGCCGTGCTTGTAAAAGGTGGAAGTGTGGCAGATGTGTTCGGGCCCGGAACGCATACGTTAGATACAAAGAATATTCCGATTCTGAATAAGATTATCAATCTTCCGTTTGGCGGGAAATCTCCGTTCAAGGCAGAAGTATGGTATATTAATAAAGGATATTACTTGGATATTAAGTGGGGAACACCAACGCCGATTCAGATCCAGGATCCAAAGTATGGAATATTTATTCCGATACGCTCGAATGGAGCATTTGGAATTCATGTAGCAGATTCGGTGAAGTTTTTGACAAAACTTGTGACGACCATGAATGTTTTTGATGCAGAGACTGTAACGAAGTATTTCAGAAGTCTGTATGTGACGAAGATAAAGGATACGATTTCTTCATATCTGCTTCACAGAAAGATCAGTATTCTTGAGATGAATGCGTACATAGATGAAATTTCACAATATATGAAGGAGACAATCTGTCCGATAATGGAAGAGTATGGACTGGAACTGACTTCATTTTATGTAAATGAAATCAGCACACCGGAAGATGATCCGTCTGTGGAAAAGCTCAAGGAGGCTTTATCCAAGCGCGCCGAGATGGAGATTATAGGCTACAATTATCAACAGGAGAGATCCTTTGATACGTTGGAAAATGCGGTCAGTCACGGGAATGCAGATGCAGGTTCTGTGATGGGAGCCGGAATGGGTCTTGGAATGGGATTCGGCGTTGGAAGAGAGATGGGAAACCAGTTCTCTTCTATGGCACAGAATATAGATTTGCGTGGCGGATATAGAAAATCAAAATTCTGCCCGCAGTGCGGGAACGAAGTCCTGGCGGATGCAAAGTTCTGTTCCGAGTGTGGAAGCCGGCTTATAAGCAAAGAGAGACACTGTCCGCAGTGTGGAACTGTGCTGGAAGGGAATCTACGTTTCTGTCCGGAATGTGGAAAACGATTAGGTGGGGAGGAAATATAAAATGTTGATTATGAAAAAGATTCTGTCAGTTGTGGGGATTACCGGAGGAACATTTTTTCTTCTGGTTGCAGCAATCTGTGTGGAAGAATGGTTCTCTGATCCGGCATATGCAGCGGATATGGAAATTTCGGGATTGATTATGTGCATTGTTCTTGGAATTTTCGGGGTGATCCTGATTGTGCTCGGGATCCAGACACTCCGTCTGCAAAAGCTGTATCGAGAATATAAAGAGATTGCAGAAGCTTCGCAGGATGGATTTATCCCGGATATGGCAGCGATTCTTAGCCAGCCGGAGGATAAAGTACGTCGAAATCTTGAAAAATTGTGTAAAAAGAAATATTTTAACGATGCTTATGTGGATAACAAGGCAAAGTTATTTGTTCGAAAGGATCAGATGAATCAGAAGATTGGTAACCCCTCTTTTACAAAGACGGTCAAACAGACAGATGCAGAACTTATTACTGTAAAATGTAAGGGATGTGGTGGTATCAACAAAATTCAAAGAGGAGCCGTGGGCGAGTGTGAGTATTGCGGTTCGCCAATCAGCGGGGAATAATAAAAGAAAGACCTATTGTGGAACCATTATCCACGATAGGTCTTTCAAAGTGAAAATGTAAATACTATTCTGCAGTAACTGTAGCACCGAAAGCCCCCATTACTTCCGAATTCGCTTCAGCATACACACCAAACTGTCTCTGATAATCGGCTAATTTTTCCTTTGCATTCATTTTTATTTCTTGACATATAATGCATCTGGAATTACAATATATTTAACAATTAGGTTAAATGTTAAATAAAAGGGTGGGATGAATTTTTGGGTATACAAGATACATTAAAAGCATTGGCTGATCCAATACGACGCGAGATTTTGAATTTGTTGAAAAATGGTCGGCTTTCAGCCGGAGAGATATGCGAACATTTTTCAGTGACGGGAGCATCTATATCAAGACATCTGGCAGTATTAAAGGAGGCTGATTTGATTCGAAACCAAAGAGAAGGAAAGTTTATTTATTATGAATTAAACACTTCCGTGTTGGAAGATGTCATGTTGTGGATAACAGACTTGAAAGGAGCATCGGACGATGAAGGAAATGATAAAAAATTATAGAGGTACATTAATTAGCTCTGGAATGGTAATTCTTGCAGGGATTCTGGTAGGTTTTACGAGTATACAGGGTAAGTGGTTAAATGTATTTTTTATAGTGATGCAATGTGCGCTTGTGACAATCATATTTTATGATAACAGGAACAGACAACAAAGTCGCAAGGTTATAGGGATGACTATATGGATCATACCTGTTATTACATTGATTTATAACGGTATTGCCAGATTGGTCAACATGGGAGCAGATACAGAGAATTTATTTATGGCATTGATTTATTATGGAACAGGTTTAATGTTTATGGTTATAGGAAATTATCTGCCAAAGGTGAAACAGAACAATACGATAGGAATCAGAGTTGTATGGACATTGCAGGATGAAGAAAACTGGAATGCAACGCATAGATTCAGTGGAAAGATATGGGTGGCATCAAGTATTTTGTGCATGCTTTGCGGTCTTTTTGCAGAAAGCATAGCAGCACTCGTTTTGTATATTGTAAGTATTATGGCAGCCACAATCATCAGTATTCTTTATTCCTATCTCTTTTATAAGAAAAAGATAGGAACCGGAGAAAAATTAAAAATCCAGTATAACAAAAAAGTAATGGTGGTGTACGGAATCGTAACAATTTTAATGATTATATTTATTATAGTGACTTTGTTTTGGGGAAGTATTGATATTCAGTTCCAAGATAACAATTTTACTATCGAGGCGCAGGGATGGAGCGATTATACAGTAGACTATACGCAGATTGACAGTATCTCATACGAAGAGAATTCATTACAAAACTCGAATGATTATAGAACCAATGGTTTAGGAAATTTTAAATATGCTATGGGAAATTTTAGAAATGATGTTTATGGAAATTATATCCGTTATACACATTCGTCCTGTCATTCATATGTAGTTATGAGTGTAGATGGAAAAACATTAGTTGTAAATGGTGAAAATGATTCGGCGACAGAAGAAATATATCATACTATCAGTGAGAAGATGTCACGGGAATTAGAATAGAGTTAGAAACGTTGAAAAATTGTTCTTGGTAGTGTATAGAATATTGGGAAGAAGAGCTGTTTAAAGGCGGTGTTGGTTATATGGAGTATATAGCACATAAAGATGGTGAAAGAATACAGACAGTAAAAGAACATTTATACGGTACGGCAGAATTAGCAGGTTCTTTTGCGGAAAGGTTTGGAAAGAAAGAATGGGGATATTGTTGCGGAATGCTGCATGATCTTGGAAAATATTCTAAAGAATTTCAAAGAAAGATTCAGAATGATACAAGAGAAAGAGTAGATCACTCAACTGCAGGTGCGAAAGTCTGTAATGAAAAGGGCGGTTACTATTCTATTCTAAGTTACTGTATTGCCGGACATCATGCAGGGCTTCCAGATTATGGAAACACTGCGATTGGTAACAGTTTATGTGGAAGATGCAAGAAAAAGATTTGTGATTTTGAAAGTTACAAAAATGAAATACAGATTCCACAGATTCGTCGGGATCCGATTGTTTTTGATTCAACAAAAAATTTAGATTTTTCGTTAAGTGTTTTCGTAAGAATGTTGTATTCCTGTTTAGTAGATGCGGATTTTTTGGATACGGAATCTTTTATGAAAAATGAAAATACTGGTCGTGTTTCGGGAGAAACGATGCAGGTTTTGGAAAGAAAATTACAGCAATACATTGCATCTTGGCTAAGTAATAATGAACTGGAAAGTATTAACGGAAGAAGAACAGAAATTTTAAGACATTGTATAGAAATGGGAAAGCAAGAAAAGGGAATATATCGTCTTACCGTTCCGACTGGGGGAGGGAAGACAATTGCTTCTCTTGCCTTTGCATTGAGACATGCAGTAAAACATCAGATGGATCGAATTATTTATGTGATTCCTTATACAAGTATTATTGAACAGAATGCACAGGTTTTTCGAGAAATTCTTGGTACAGGAAATGTGTTGGAAAATCATTGCAACGTAGAATATAAAGATTCAGAAGAATTTTATCCGATGCAACTTGCAAGTGAGAATTGGGATAAACCGATAGTTGTGACAACAAATGTACAATTTTTCGAATCATTATTTGGTAATAAGTCAACGAAATGTAGAAAAATCCATAACATTGCAAACAGTGTTGTAATTTTTGATGAAGCGCAAATGCTGCCGATGGATTATTTAAAACCTTGTGTTTCTGTTTTGCAGGAGTTGGTTGACAACTATGCTTCAAGTATTGTTTTGTGTACTGCAACACAACCTGCGCTTGAAATATTTTTCTCATCTAAAAATAAAATAATAGAATTGTGCCCTCGTATGGAAGAACAGTTCCGTTTTTTTGAGCGTGTTACTTATGAAAAAATAGGAAAAATTTCTCAAGATGAACTAATCATGCGAATGCAAGGAAACAAAAGTGTACTCTGTATTGTGAATACGAAAAAGACGGCACAGGAACTATACAAAAAGCTACAAGGTGAAGGGGAAAATATATTTCATTTATCTACAAATATGTACCCCAAACACAGAAAAAGAGTATTGAAAACGATTCGTGAGCGATTGGAGAAAAATGAAAAATGTATTGTTATTTCAACCAGTCTGGTAGAAGCAGGTGTAGATTTGGATTTTGATATTGTCTACAGACAAATTGCAGGTATGGATTCTATGATTCAGGCGGCTGGAAGATGTAACTGAAATGGAAAGAATGATGTAGCGGAAAGTAAGGTTTATATTTTTGATTTTATAGACGAGAAGAGGGTGGCAAATCAAAAATTGCAAATCGAAACTGCAGAATCTATTCTGCAGGATTATGAAAAAGTAGATGATTTAACAGGAATTACAGATTATTTTAAACGTCTTTATCATTATCGTGGAACAAGCTTGGATAAGAAAAATATTATGGGCGAATTTAAACAGATGCAGTTTAATTTTTCAAAAGTAGCAAAAGAATTTAAGTTGATTGAAGAAAATACAAAGATGATTTTTATTAACAAGGAACCGAAAGCAGAAGAATTGTTGAATGAATTGAAAATAAAAGGAGCATCGAGAGAAAGGCTTCGAAAAGCCGGTCAATATTGTGTTCAGATTTATGGAGATGAAAGAACCGAAAACAGTTTATTTGCTAAGCTGTATAGTAATGGAATGCTTCGACCAATATCAGAAGATATGCAGGATTTTTATGAACTGGTATCGCAAAAACAGTATTCTGATGACTGGGGATTAGATTTTTCAGTGGATGATGTGTTAATGATGTAATATTAAATGGGGTGCATGAGAAATTCTTCATACACCCCATTTGCTTTAAAAAGAACACTAATATTTCAATCCACTGGTTTTCCAGACAAATTAAAGTATATATGAATTAAACGGTTTTGACAATTATATTTATTTGTTTTTTGAGTACATTGTTAATATTATATATAATATTTCATTAGTGTTATATTTAACAAAATATGAAAAGCGTTGATTAATAAGTAGAAGTGTAGTATAGTGAGATTAAGAAATACCAATAAATCGTAGAAACAGTTAAAAGGAGATAATGTATGATTTTATATCATGGAAGCAAGGAAGTCGTAGAATTCCCGGAAATCAGAAAAGCATTGTATCACAAAGACTGCTATTTTGGATTTTATTGTACAAGACTTCCTGAACAGGCAAAACGGTGGGCAACACGTTATGGAACGGTAGGAGTATTAAATAGTTACGAATATACACCTGATGATAAGTTGAATTATCTGATTTTTGACGAAATGACGGATGAATGGCTTGATTTTATCGTGCATTGCAGAAGTGGAAAGTCACATACTTACGATATAGTGGAAGGACCAATGGCGGATGACACGATTTATAATTATATCCAAAATTATATAGATGGAAAAATTTCAAGAGCAGCTTTCTGGGAATTGGCAAAATTTAATCATCCGACACATCAGATCAGTTTTCATACGATATCTGCATTAGATACATTAAAGTTTCTAGGAAGTGAGGAAGCATATGGGAACAAAAAATAATAATAGACTTTTTTATACGTGTAGCTTGATTGAATATATTGGCCGTCAACAAAAAAGATGTAGAAAAGAGGTGACAGATTTTCTTGGGAAAAAAAGAATTGCCAGGATTTATGAATATGCGGATGTCTTTCACTGTGAACCTATAGAAAAAGTTGCATATGAATTTTTAGAAGAATGCAAAATAGCAGAAGGAAATTTTGACAACATATCTGCGTGCCAGTATAAGATACCAGATTATTGGGATATTGGTGAAGTGTATGAACGATTGATCGAAGACAGCTATTCGGATGCCGAGCTATTAGAAGGACTTTGGGAAGTATATCATTCATGGATTAATCAATGTATATCAAATTACAATACAGATTTTTATTATCAGCCAAGGGATTATATAGCAGCTTGTTATAAGAAAGGAGAGGTATTATAAGATGGGAATTGGTGTGAAAGTAAAGGTGTGGGGAGATTATGCCTTGTTTTCACGTCCTGAGATGAAAGTAGAACGATGCTCTTATGATGTCATGACACCATCAGCAGCAAGAGGAATTTTGGAAGCAATTTACTGGCACCCTGGGATGAGGTGGATTATTGACAAAATTTATGTAAAAAATCCAATTCGTTTTACAAGTGTTCGAAGGAATGAAGTGAAAAGTAAGGTATCTAAGAACAATGCTTTGCAGGCATATAATGGAGATGCAAGTTCCTTCTATATCAGTACAAAAGAAGATATTGTTCAAAGAGCATCGTTAATTTTGTGTGACGTATGCTATGTGATAGAAGCTCATTTTGAAATGACCGATAAAGCAAATGAATCTGATAATGCAGGAAAATTTAAGGATATCATTATGCGAAGACTAAAACGAGGTGAATGTTATCATATGCCATATTTTGGATGTAGAGAGTTCCCGGCACAGTTTTGTTTATGTGAGGAAGATGACATAACAACTATATACAGTGAAGTACCGGAAAAGGATTTGGGATTTATGCTATATGATATGGATTATAGTAATTTGGATAATATTCAACCTATGTTTTTTAGAGCAGTTATGAAGAAAGGGGTAGTAGATCTTACAGATTGTGAGGTGTTTCGATGATTCTGCAAGTTTTGGTAGAGTATTATGAAAATCTTCTTAAGCAAGGGAAAGTAGCGAAAGCTGGCTGGTGTCAGGCTAAAGTGTCACACGTAATCGAATTGAAGGAAGATGGAACAATAAAAGAAATAATTTCTTTGAAACAAGAAGAGAAGAGGGGAAAAAAGAAAATCTTAATTGCTCCAATGCTTTCCGTACCTGAGATGGTTATAAGATCCTCTGGAATTTCAGCCAATTTTCTGTGTGATAATGCGAAATATTTGCTTGGGATAGATGCGGATGGAACAAAACCTAGAATTATGGAGTGCTTTTTGGCAGCAAAGGATAAACATCTTTCGATTTTAGGTAAAGGGGAAGGTACAATGGCAAAAGCGATTTGTGCTTACTTTAGAAATTGGAATCCGGAAACTGCAAAAGAAAATCCCATTTTAAGAGAACATTGGGAAGAGTTAAATGAGGGCGGAAACATTATTTTTGGCATGAGAAACCTGGATGCACAAGATGACGATGAAATAAAATCTTTATGGGAAGAAGTAAGAAATGCAGAAAGTAACGAGCAACAGGGGATTTGTCTGGTAACGGGACAAAAAACTGATATTTCACGTATTCATAAAGGGATAAAAGGAGTTCCGGGAGCACAGTCAAGTGGGGCTGCATTGGTTTCATTTAATGCACTAGCTTTTGAATCTTATGGTAAAGAACAAAGTTATAATGCACCGGTTGGTAAATATGCAGAATTTGCATATACAACAGCACTTAATTATTTACTTAATCAAAGAGAGTACCGCTTTCCGTTAGGCGATTCGATGATTGTGTTTTGGGCTGAATCTGGAAAAAAAGAATATCAGAATATGTTTTCGTTAATGTTGAATCCACAATTGGATAATCAAGAAGAGATGAAAAAGCTGTTTGGAAATCTGCAAAGGGGTATCTGGGTAGACTTAGAAGATATCAAGTTAAATATGGAACAAAGATTTTATATTCTTTGTCTGGCACCAAATGCAGCAAGGCTATCAGTTCGCTTTTTTTATCAAAATTCTTTTGGGAATATTATGGAGAATTTGTCCAAGCATTATCAAAGAATGGAAATTATAAAACCTGCCTGGGTTGAATTGGAATATTTAGGTATTCAAAAAATGTTATTTGAAACGGTGAATCAAAAGTCAAAAGACAAAACTCCGATTCCTAGTATGGCGGCAATGGTATTAAATGCAGTTCTTCAGAATAATAGATATCCGGCAACCCTATATACTGATACATTGATTCGAATTCGTTCAGAACAGGGGAATGTTACATGTGGAAGAGCGGCGATTATAAAAGCAGTTTTAATGAAAAATTATAATTGGAAGGAAGGCGAAAAATTTATGGGATTGAATGAGGAATGTAAAGAAACAGCTTATGTTCTTGGAAGATTGTTCGCGGTATTGGAATTTATTCAAAGAGATGCGAATCCGGGAATTAATGCAACCATCAGAGATCGGTACTTCAATTCTGCATGTGCAACACCGGCCTCTGTATTTCCGATATTAATTAAGTTAAAAAATAGTCATATGAAAAAGATAGAAAGAGAATCAGCTGGAACAAAAGTATATTATGAAAAATTGTTAACGAAACTTATAGATAAAATAGAACTTTCTGAAAATATTCAGGGATTTCCTAGCCGTCTTTCGCTAGAAGAACAAGGGAAATTTATGTTGGGGTATTATCATCAAGTACAGAAAAGGTATGAGAAAAAGGAGGAAAAGTAAATGAGCGAAGTAATCAAAAACAGGTATGAGTTTGTCGTATTATTTGATGTGGAAAATGGAAATCCAAATGGAGATCCAGATGCAGGAAATATGCCAAGAATTGATCCGGAAAGTGGTCTTGGTCTTGTTACAGATGTTTGCATTAAGCGAAAAATCCGTAATTATATTGAAACTGTTAAAGAAGGAGAAAAAGGCTATAAAATTTATATCAAAGAAGATGCACCGCTTAACAGAAGTGACCGGGAAGCTTGCAAAGAACTTGGGGTAGAAGAAAGCGATGATAAAAAAGTAACGGAAGCACTTAAAAAACTTAAGAAAAGTGATCCAGACGTGGATCTTAAGTTAAGAGATTACATGTGTGATAATTTTTATGACATTCGCACATTTGGTGCAGTTATGACGACATTTGTGAAAGCTGCCTTAAATTGTGGACAAGTAAGAGGCCCGGTGCAGATTGGTTTTGCCAGAAGTATTGATCCAATTATCAGTCAGGAAGTGACCATTACGAGAGTAGCGATTACAACAGAAAAAGATGCTGAAAATAAGAGTACAGAGATGGGAAGAAAATGTATAGTTCCATATGGATTATATCGGGTAGAAGGATATATTTCCGCAAATTTAGCAAGAAAGGTAACAGGATTTTCAGAGGATGATCTAGAGCTCTTATGGGATGCCATTATTAATATGTTCGAAAATGATCACTCAGCTGCAAGAGGAAAAATGGCAGTGCGTGAATTGATTGTTTTTAAGCATAGCAAAGAATTAGGGGATTGTCCGGCATATAAACTATTTGATGCAGTAGAAGTATTCAAAAAGGAGAATGTGGAATATCCAAGAAAATATCAGGATTATACTGTGTGTGTTCATGAAGAAACTATTCCGGATTCAGTTGAAGTGAAAAGGATGATTTAATGGAATATAAAGAAGATGAGTATTTGATGTTGTAGAATTTCAAAAGTGTGAGGATGGTATTTCGCTATTTGGACATCGAGGATTATATTCAGTATTTCCAGTAGAGTATAAAAAAGGAAAACCGAAAATTACAGAAGAGGACAAACTACAACTTACAGCACAGGCAATGTGTTTGGAGGAAATGTTTTCGACGGAAATATCAGAAGGTGCTATTTTTTATGGAGAGACTCGAAGACGAGAAAATGTACTGTTTTCACAAGAACTAAGGGATGAAGTGAAAGTGTTATTTGATGAAATGCATCAGTATTATAGCAGAGGATATACTCCTAAGGTGAAAAAAAGCAAATCATGTAATAACTGTTCATTAAAAGAAATATGTCTCCCTAAGTTAGAAAAGACAACTTCAGTGACCGCTTATATAACGCAGTCACTAAAGGAGGATGTAAAGTGAAAAAATTATTAAATACTTTATATGTGACATCTGAAAATAGTTATTTGGGACTGGAAGGAGAAACAATCGTAGTATATGACAATCAAACGGAAATCGGACGATTGCCATTACACAATTTGGAAGGTATTGTATCATTTGGATATCGGGGAACAAGTCCGGCACTAATGGGTGCTTGTGCAGAACGAAATATTTCTATATGCTATTTAAGCCCACAAGGAAAGTTTTTGGCAAGAGTATCTGGAAAAACAAAAGGAAATGTTCTTTTACGAGAACAACAATATAAGAGTTGTAAGGATGAAGATATCAGTCTTCAAATTGCAAAAAACTGTATTTTAGGCAAAGTATACAATGCAAGATGGGTCCTAGAAAGAGCTGTGCGTGATCATGAAATGCAAATTGATTCAGAACGTGTAAAAAAAGCATCTTTGCAATTGAAGAATGCTTTAGATTTAATACAAAATGCAGAGTCAAAAGAGCAGTTACGAGGATATGAAGGCGAGAGTGCCAGCATTTATTTTGGGGTTTTTGATGAATTAATATTACAACAGAAAAAAGATTTTGCATTTAGTGGACGAAATAAAAGACCGTCGTTAGATAATGTAAATGCGATGCTTTCATTTGTTTATACCTTATTAACGAACCAAATTGCTTCGGCACTAGAGACAGTTGGATTGGATCCATATGTTGGATATCTTCATACAGAGCGACCAGGCAGAGTGTCACTTGCACTTGATTTGATAGAAGAATTTCGGTCCGTATATGCAGATCGCTTTGTGTTATCATTAATTAATAAGAAAATTGTAAATGGTAAAAACTTTTCTCGTAAAGAAAATGGTGCGGTTTTGATGGATGATGATTTGCGAAAAAAGGTATTAGTAGAATGGCAAAATAAGAAAAAAGAAGTTATTACACATCCATTTTTGAAAGAAAAAGTCGAATGGGGAATGCTTCCGTATGTACAAGCTATGTTGCTTGCCAGATATTTGCGTGGTGATTTAGATGGATATCCAGTATTTCTTTGGAAATGAGGTAAATTAATATGCTTGTACTTATTACGTATGATGTTAATACAGAAACTGCATCAGGAAAAAAACGATTAAGAAAAGTGGCAAAACAATGTGAAAACTATGGAAGACGTGTTCAAAATTCGGTATTTGAATGCATTTTAGATCAAGCACAAAGCGTTATGTTAAAACAAATCTTAAGTGATATTATTGATGAAAATGTAGACAGTTTACGTTTTTATTATTTGGGCAATAAATATCAGACAAAAGTAGAACATGTAGGAATAGAACGAGGAATTGCAGTAGATCAGCCCCTGATTCTGTAAATAACTGGTGCGAATATGAAGTTCACATAAATTTATAAGGTGATTCGCACCAAAAAATAATTTAAAATACTAGATTTAATTCTATTTATAAAGTTTATATTAATGATTAAAGAATTAATTTGAGTGTTATTTGTCAATGTTCCACAATATAAATTCATTATTTTGTGCAATATTGCTGTCGCTCCCTTTGTGGGAGCGTGGATTGAAATAAACTGCAGCTCCTGCTTTGAGGATTCGTTTTTGTCGCTCCCTTTGTGGGAGCGTGGATTGAAATTAGAAACGAACATTCGCTGTTCGGTCCCATCGTGTCGCTCCCTTTGTGGGAGCGTGGATTGAAATTTGAAGCGACGTTAAATCTACGAGATGCAAGAGGTCGCTCCCTTTGTGGGAGCGTGGATTGAAATGTGAATCTGTGAGAAGATTGATTGCCCTGCAGATGTCGCTCCCTTTGTGGGAGCGTGGATTGAAATGAAGAAACCCGTAAGCAAGCAATCAGAGATATACAGTCGCTCCCTTTGTGGGAGCGTGGATTGAAATAATGTCAGTTCGATACAATCCGCTTACAGCTTCTGTCGCTCCCTTTGTGGGAGCGTGGATTGAAATTTTATCTGTTATAATATTATCCTTTTACTTTAGGTCGCTCCCTTTGTGGGAGCGTGGATTGAAATCTGACAATGCTGATACAATGAAGGTGGAAACACTGTCGCTCCCTTTGTGGGAGCGTGGATTGAAATAGTAACAATATTTTAGATTATTTTTGCAGCTTTAGGTCGCTCCCTTCGCGGGAGTGTGGATTGAAATTGCTTGCGTGACTGCTCTGAAGATGATACAATAGTCGCTCCCTTTGTGGGAGCGTGGATTGAAATTTTTGACTTGAGAAGTATAGAACAAGTCCCATTAGTCGCTTCCTTTGCAGGAGTATAAATTAAACAGGTTAGTATTTATATTCAAAGTAGCTGATTGAAGCCACCTTTTCACCTAAGGAGACAAACCCATGTATCTTATTTCAATTTATTTTGACAAGCAAACAAATAAAACCCTGCAGTGGTATATAGACAAAATTGCTGAGAAAACAAATAATCATTTTATGATTGAGAATCGTGTGCCGCCACATATGACAATAGCTGCGATTGAGGCAAGAAATGTCAATGTTCTAAAACCAGCATTTGAAACTTTGAATGGAAAATTATACTCAGGCAGCATGAAGGTTGTCTCGGTTGGACAGCTGTTTCCATATGTAATGTATGCAACTCCTGTGTTGAATCAGGAGTTGTTTGAATTATGGGCTTTAGCCTGTTGAGTGAGATGGAGTTTTTCGCTGTTCCGAAAAATGGAATTTCACTCAACATTTAACCACCCGCTATGCGGGTGCGCGTCGATTGTTATACAAAAAAATTACCTTTCG
>SKEL01002417.1_pt1 | contig 14090 bp, 6 predicted proteins | sample 4826741 | NCBI WGS metagenome assembly SKEL01 (sample SAMN11008810, study PRJNA524170) | human gut metagenome | biome: Human fecal sample; material: Feces; isolation source: fecal sample from pouch patient p33 | host: Homo sapiens | place: Israel: Tel-Aviv | collected 2016-03-22
GTATAAAACATAGAGTCACAATAAAGAAAGGAAAAGTATAAATTTCTATAAGGTTAAAAGTCGAATAGTCACAACCTAATTCCATGTTATATACGGCAATGAACAATGTTATTCAATAAGCATTCTGAAACCAAGCAACGCTTTGGAATTCGTAAATTAACAATTGGTGCATGTTCAGTTTTGTTGTCAACCTTATTCTTAACTGTAAACAATGGTCAACAGGTTAACGCTGCAACAGATAATACTGTTACTAATGCAGATAGTAATAAGACTGATGCATCTGTTACAAAAGAAACTGAAGCTAACAAGTCAAATAATGATAGTAGCAGTGTTAGCTTAACTAAAGACTCTACCGAGGTAACTAATACCTCAAATGGTACTGATAGTACCGAAAAGCAAAAACCTGAAGTAGAAGATAAAAGTGCAGATGCAACTACTAACGGTAGTGCTAAAGCAGATGACACTAAGGTGACTGAAGATAAACCATCTGACAGCAGTAGTGATCAAAAGCTAACCGAAGATAAAACAGCTAACAATGAAAAGCAAAATCAGCAACAAGATAAGACAGCTACTGATGCTAAAAGCTCAGATACTAGTGAAAAAAGTGAAAAAGCAGCTACAACAGCTAATAATAAGCTAGCTAAAGCAGCTGTTAATAAATTTGCAGCTAAAGCAGAAGTTGGTGCTATGGAAAATGAAGAAGTAGATTATACATCTGATGGGTCTGCTAGAACCGGTAGTAATGCAGCTTTTCCTGTAGCAAGCACTTCAGGCCTTAGTGACGATGGCTTGGTAGCAACTGACGATCAGGGTGTTACTCTTTCAATGAGCAAGAAAACTCTTGGTGAAGGTGGTCAGCTTGGTAAGAGTGGTATTACCGTGAAATTAAGTGGTACTGTTAGTGCTGGGGATGTCTACAACATTCAGGTTCCAGATTTTGGTTGGGGATATGAAATTAACGACAGTACTATTACTACAGCTGGTGCCTTAGGAAATTTTGCAACTGCTAAAAAGACTAATGTAGTAATTGATGGTCAAAATTATGCTAATTATCAAATAACTTTCAAGCAGGGAATCACAATTGATAGTAAAGGTTTCCAGATTGTTTTAAATAATGGTAATAACTACAATGGTCAAGGCAGACCAAGCACTACTATTAAAGATGGTATCTATGATCAAAATATTTATTGGAGTAGATCATCTCAAGCGGATCCAACTAAGGGCACGGAAAATAGTAGTTTGTCATTTACTAGAAAGGTTGAGACAGGATTCAATAAACCTACATTTAATTTGACAGCTCCTGATGGAAACAAAGTTTCTGCATTAGTTCCAGATACTGATTACCAATTCACTTTAAAGCTTAACCAAGGTACAGGACTTAATGGACTTACAGACTTTACGGCTGCGCAAATCAATTCGGCACGTAATTATGGTTCTGTTATTACTATCCCTGTACCTAAAGGATTCGTTTTAAATCAAGATGTAAGTCTGAAAAATAGTCAAATTGGAGATGAAACTACAATTGAACAAGTTGGAGGAGCAGGTGGAAATATTATTATTAAAGTTCCAGAAGGTAGTGGTCGCCAAGGTTATGAAGGCAAACCAGGGTATGTAATTGTAGGTAGATTTATTAATCATCCAGAAACTACTTCTACTTTTCGAGCTGCGGACAACATCACTGTTACCGAGCAAGTCTTAACCAAAGATGGTACAAAAGAGATAAATGCAGTCTTGCCTCCATGGCAAATTACACTTAAAGGTGCAAAAGATAAGCCATCAGAAGGTGAATTCGGAGTTCAAGCTTGGGGTAACAACAATGGTAATATATTTACCCAAACTGTACCTACTAAAATTGCTAACTATTTCAATTTTACAAATAATACTGCACTTGCTTATGAAAATAATTTACATTTGACTTTTGATTTTGACGATGGTCTAGCAATTAATGCCTTATCAACTCCAAAAATTAACGATGTAGACCGTTATGGCACTAGAAGTTACGCTTATACTTTAACTTTAACTGATGGAACTAAAGTAACTGGTACGATTGATGCGGGTGGCAAAATTGATGTGCCAACTAAGACAATGACTATTACCGCAAAGTCCCATGATAAAGACGGTAAAGAAGAATTTAAAGATATTGTTGTACCAGTTACAATCAAAAGCGCAGATTTAGTTCCTAATTTCTGGGCTGCCGGTGCACACGGTGATAACATCCTTAACTATAGAACAGGCGGTAACTTCGGTACTAATCAATTAATATCTGACGAAACATTTATGGCATATGGCTATATTAGCGATGTATTAAACAATGATTTGCATCTTCCAAAAGATACTAAGGTAAAATCCACATTAACCGTTTCTTCGCCCGCTTACCGACCTGACACTAAATTTTATGCTACTGATACACAGACTGTTATGAGTAAAGATTCTATTAAGTCAGCGCTTTGGGCGAGTGGCAGTCAACATGCCAATAATAGGTATTATTCTCCAGATATTGATTATACTAAAGGAGACTATGGTACTATCAGTATTGATGTATCCAATGATTCTAAGAAGGCAAGTAATCGTATAGTTGAGCCAATCTTCTACTATGTTTTGCCTAATTACACTAATTTTACTGGTGATTTAACGAACATTATTAATCCTAATCCGGGAATCACTGATGGTGACAAGTCAAAAGAAAATATTAAGCCAAAACTTACAAGCTATATGGTTGGAAACCAGCAAGTCGTAAAACTGGATTATTCAGGAACTGGTTTTGTTTATGATGCCAACAAGAAAAGTAATACTTTGCCAATTGCTATTGATGCCGATGCCGAACCAGGTGTATATAAATGGAATGTTTATATTTATACAGCAACCGGTATTGTAAATCAAAACCCTATTACAAATGCTTCTGATGTTGCAAATGATTACACGCAAAATGTAGTTGAAGAACAAAAGAATGCAGGCAAAACAGGGTCTTTATACATGATTGGACAGGGCGATTGGGAAATTAAGACTCCACCAGTGGCTTATGCCCCAAACACAGTTCAAGGTAACTTGGATGTTAAGTCTGTCGCAAATGGTAAGTCTGATGATAAGGGTTCAGAAGAAATGAACTATGCTACTGAGATTGCCAATTACTCCAGTGGCAGCATTAAAGATCCATACATGCTAATCAACTTCCCACAAGCAGATCCCAAGAATAGTTTTACTTTTGAACTAACTGGTCCAGAAGAATTTATTGCTCTTAACAATAATCTTGGTAAGGATGATTTTACAACCTACTACTCAACTAAAACTCAAGATTTACCAACCGTTAAAGATCGTGGAAAAGTTCCAGATATGACAGGTTACGTAACAGCTGGTCAAGTTACGGATTGGAGCAAGATTAAGTCAGCCGTTATTAAATTCAACACAACATTACCGGGTGGTACAGTTCTTGGCCAAATTGTCTTCAAGGGTAAAGATTCAACTCTTAAGACTGATGCTGGTAAGACTAGCTACTTCCGTGCAGCTGTTATGGGCGAGACAATTAATCCATTTTTGACTGAAAATACCTCAATTAAGGTTGTCGGTAAGTCAACGGTTAACACTCGACTTCACTATCAAGATACTGATAGACAAGATCATTACATTAATGTTCCAACTATGACTAAGGAATACAATGACAATGTCGATACGATGAAGAGCAGCGACTTTGCTCTAAATAGCATCCCTAAAGAGCTGATCCCTGACCACTACGAATTAGTCGCAAATCAAGTTCCATCAATTATCAACAATGAAGATGGCAATTCAAAGGATGCTACAGCTGAATTCAATAAGACGGTAACTTACGCCTTCGATGGTGACATTGTTCAATTCGAACTAGAACCAAAGATTGACAAAGCTACGCAAACCATTAACCGTACTGTCCACTTTAGGACTGATGGTGACAATTCTGAAGAAGTTGCTGAGGATGTATCTACACCAGTAACTGTGACCGAATTGACTAATGAAGTTACTGGTGAAAAGCAGTACTCAGCTAAGATCACTGTTAACGGTCAAACTCAAGATTTACTAGTACATGTGGGTCAAAACGGTCAAATTTCATTAACTTTACCTAAGGTAGATATTCCTGATGTTAGTGATTACTACGTGGTTGATAGCACTAAGACCCAAGCAGATGCTATTTCTAAGACTTTCACGTTTACCAAAGACGGAAGTCTAACTTTTGAAAACACAGTCAAGTACGCACCAGTTAAGCAAGAATTGCAGATCAAGGTTTACGACGATGACTCAGATACTCCTGATCAAGATTTAGATACTACTGAATCAGGTGCTACTACTGACTTCACTGGCAACTCTAAGTCAGACTTCCCAGCTGATGTCGCAACTAACCTTCAAGCACTTAAGGATTACTATGAAAGAAAGAATTACGAAGTTGTCACTCTTCCTGCTGCTAGTGGAAAGTTTGATTCAACTAACAACGGTTCTGGTGCAGATACGCAAGTTCAATTTCTAGAAGTTCACCTAAAGCACGTTAAGGATGTTAAAACTGAATCTATTAAGGTAGTAAGAGAAGTTACTTACTCAGTTGATAGCACTTCACCAGACGCACCTAAAGCACCTGATGCTAAGGTAGATACTTTTGACGGAGTCTTCTCAAGAACAGTAACCACTGACAAGGTGAATAATAATGTTACTAAGTCAGATTGGTCAGGTACTTACACTTCTAATGGTGTAACAAGTCCAAAGCTGGCTGATGGTTACCACCCAGATAAGGAAATTGCTGCTAAGGCTACAATTTCTGCTGACTTCTTAAAGAATACTGGCGAAGATGAAATCGCTAGGTTGATAAGTGATGGCCTAAAGGTGTCAGATGAGGTTGTCTACTCAGCAGATAAGCAAACTGTCAAGATTCGCGTTTACGACGATACGACTAATAGTGAATTGAGCCCAGTGACTGCTAAGAGCGAGCTTGAAGGCCAAGGTAAGAATGTTGAAATTAGTCTAGATGGTTTGACTAATAGTGATATTCCAGATAAATTTAGCTCAAACATTGACCTTTTGAAGTCATACTACGAATCAAAGGGCTACAAGTTTGTATCAAATACTGCCATCCCTGCTAAATTCGATGCAACAAGCAATGGCACTGGTCAGACTGACAGCACCCCGCAATATGTTGACATTCACTTAGAACATGTCCTTAGCCTAGAAAGGGAAACTAAAACTGTTACTCGCAAAATCAACTACTATGACAAAGATCAAAAGAATCAAAACAATCAAAACAAGTTGATTAATGAAGCTAACCCAAAGGTGACTGAAGCTCAAACTATTGAACAAAAAGTTGACTTTGAACGCTATGCTGTTAGAGATCAAGTAACTAAGCAAATTATCGGTTATGCAACCCCTGACCAAGTAACTACTACTGGCGATCAAACAACTTTGAAACAAGCAGATGGCTTTACTCACACTACTGGCGAGGCTAGCGATGCTACAGCTGCTTTTGTGGTAACTTCAGACAAGGCAGTTTTGCCAAGTCAAGTTAACTACGACTTATCTAAGTACGGCTATGAAGCACCAACTACAGCCGATAGCGCAAGCTTTGCTCAAGTTGACGAAGTAACGCCTAAGCCAACTGATGATGATACAGTTGTTAATGTTTACTACCGTGAAAAGGTCGTCACTGTAACAGTTGATAATCCGCCGGTAGAAGGTAGTGAAGTCCCAGGTACTGATGCTAAGTTCCCAGCTAACGACTGGTCAGCCCAAAAGGCAACAAACACTTCAACTAGAACTATTCACTACATTTACGATGAAAAGACTTTTGTAAATGGTGAAGATGTAAGTGGTCAACCAGTTCTTGGCTTGAAGGATATTGAGCAAAAGGTTAACTTCACCCAATCAGCTACGATTAACTTGGTAACTGGTAAAGTGATTTATCAAGGTGACTGGAAGGTTCACAATTCAACGACAACCAACCAACAAGGTGAGATCATCACAACTAACGGCGGTAATAGCTTTGCTGAGGTGGCTTCTCCAAGTTCTAAGACTGGTTATCCAGAACTTAAGGGCTACACGCCTCACCAAGAAGTAGTAAATGAAGCTAAAGCCACTCATGGTGTTAATGCCGGTGATATTTATGTAAAATACGTTGGAAATGATTCCTTAGTTCAAATTAAATATGTTGATGAAGATACTGGTCATACACTTAAAGTTGATACTAAGAATGGTAAGAGTGGTGAAACATTCGACTATTCAACCACTGATACAATTGCAGACTATGAAAAGAGCGGATATGAATTAGTTCATGATGGATTTACTGAAAATGACGGTAATCTTAATAATAAGACTTTTGATTCATATGATGATGTTCCAGATAGTCAAAGACCAGAAACGATTAATCAGAAGTGGAAAGTAACTTTAAAACATAAGAAGATTACTGTAACTAATGATGATCCAAAAGATCCAGATGGTAAGATAACTACTGATAAGGGATATGATCATAACTATCCAACTGGTGTGAGTGAAACTGACTTAAACAATACAGTTAGAAGAAATATTTCCTTTATTTATACTGATAAACCAGAAGGTAGCAATCAAGCTTTCCCTACTGAAACACAAGAAGTAGCTTATAAACGTCAAGCTACAATTGATTTAGTTAAACTTGCCAATGGTGATAGTGATGCTGTTTCATATTCAAACTGGAAACCTAAAGAAGCAGGTAAAGAAAGTTTTGACAGTTATCAAGTTAAACCGATTAAGGGCTATGTAGCTAATTATGAACTGGTTCCAAGTGCTGATGTTCATAAAGACCAAGATGGTAAAGCTGAAAATGGACAGGATGTTGTAGTTAAGTATTCACCAGTTGGGAAGATTATCCCTATTGACAAGGATGGTAACGAAATTCCTAATGCACCAACTCCTAAATACAACAACGATCCAACTGATCCAACTAAGACTACAACAACCGATGTTCCTGAAATTCCAGGCTATCATGCTGAAGTGCCAAACGTAACTCCAGATAATCCACTTGAAGATACTAAGGTAGTTTACGTTAAGAATACGCAGGTCATTGATTTAGTTTATGTTGATACAAAGACCAATACAACTTTAACTACTCAAAACGACGTAGCACATGGTTATTCTGGTTCAACGATCCCAACTAGTGTAACCGATACTCTGAATTCAACTATTCAAAGTTACTTAGATAAAGGCTATGTAATTGATCCAGATAAAGTTAGCGGAACAGTTCCTGATACTTTTGACTTTAGTGATCAAGCCGCTAATGGTGCAGATAAAGAACATCAAGTTGTGACGATCTACTTAACTCATGGTACTGTAACAGTTACTGGTAATGATCCAAAGACCCCAGGTAAACCAATTAATCCTGAGGATCCTAATGGAAGTAAGTATCCATCAGAAGCTGGAAAAGATAATTTAGTAATTTCTAGCCAAAATATTATTCATTATTATGATGAGGCTGGTAATAAGATACATGATGATAAAGTGACTACTGACGATAGTACATTAACTAGGGAAGTGATTATTGATAAAGTTACGGGCGACGTAATCAGTACTGGTAAATGGACTGGTGGCAAGGAATATGAAAATGTTAATACACCGGTAGTTAACGGTTATTATGCTGAGAAAGCCAGTGCCGGTGCAAGTACCGTAACTCCTGCTGATGCGGATCCTAATAGTGGACGCGTACATAATGGAGTAATTATTAATGAAACTACAGTGATTTACCACCCAATGGGTCACATTATTCCAAAAGATAAATCAGGTAACAAAATTCCAGGTGCTGAAACACCAATCTTTACTAATGATACTAAGGATCCAACTAAGGCATCTACGACCAATTCACCAATTATTCCTGGATATCACCTTGAAACTCCTAGTGATTCAGCAATCACTCCTGATGAACCAGGTAAGGATCGCCCAGTAGTTTATGTAGCTGATACTCAAGAATTGAAGGTTCAAGTCTTTGATCTAGATGGAGATACTCCTGATCAGCCACTTCCTACTAATGAAACAGGTGCAACTGTTGACTTTACAGGTGACTCCTTCACTAACTTCCCAAGTGATGTAGCAACTAACGTAGATTCATTGATTAAGTACTATACTGATCGTGGCTACCTAGTTAAAACTAAACCAAGCGATGAAGAATTATCTGGCAAGTTTGATGGAGATAAAACTCAAACACAGTATCTGAAATTACAACTAGTGCATGATAAAGTGATAGTTAGCGGTGAAGATGAAAATACTCCAGTACCTGATACTCCAATTAATGAGAATGATCCTAATGGTGTTAAGTATCCATCTGACGTAAGTAAAGATAATTTAGTGATTTCTAGTGAAGTAATAATTCATTATGAAGGTGCTGGTGAAAAAACACCTAAAAATGTAATTAGAACTGTTGATAAGACTTTGACTAGAACTGTAACTATTGACAAAGTTACTGGTAAGGTAACCAATACTAGTGATTGGTCAAGCAATACAACAGAATATGAGTCTGTATTAACTCCACAGATTCAGGGATATACTTCTGATAAGGTTCAAGTAGATAAAGTTTCCATCACTAAGGATAATGCTGGTGAAGCTAAGAATGGAAAGATTACTTACACATTTAATGTTGTTTATACCCCTGATAAGCAACAATTGATTCTAAAGGTCCATGATGAGGATACTCAAAGCTACTTAGGAGATCCGGTAATTTTTTATGGTTATACTGATCAAGAGGTTGGCAATTCTCCAGTAGATAAGCTTGAAGAATTAAAGAAGAAATATCTCGATCTTGGCTATGAAATTGTTGAGATTCCTCAATTGGATAAGAACTATGATGATACACCAAATGTAGGTGGAGAACCAGATAAAGAGCCACAAGTTTTTGTTCTTAAGGTTAAACATCGAATTGTACCAGTTACTCCTGATGATCCAAAAACCCCTGATGATATCATTCCAGATAGTAATCAGAATTATCCAGGAGGATTAACTGAGACTGATCTTTCTAGAACTATCACTCGTACAATTATCGTTCACTATCCAAGTGGTACAAATCAAGAAATCAAACAGGTGGTTACTTACACAAGAACGGCAACTGTTGATGCTGTAACTAAGGAAGTAAAATATTCAGCTTGGACAACTAAGAATAGCGATTGGCCTGAACAAGTTGCTCCAGTTGTGCCAGGATATACTCCTGATAAGGATATGATCGAACTGACTTACGTTCCGGCTGATGGCAAGGATGTGACAATTGAAATTAACTATACTGCTGATCCTGAACCTGATGAACCAAGAACTCCAGTTAAGCCAGGTGAGCCTATTACTCCAGTTACGCCAACTACACCAACTAAGCCGGTTAAGCCTACTAAGCCAAGTAAGCCTAAAAAGCCAGCTAAGCAGACAAAGCCTGAAGTTGTGAAACCTGTTAAAGAAACAAAAGGCAAGCAACTTTATGGTAGTGCTCAAGCTAAAGTTGACAGTAAGGCTGCTCAAAATGTTGTAGACAAAACTAATAGAAATAACGATAAGAAGTTACCACAAACTAATGGTGAAAGTAATTGGCAGCTTTCACTTCTAGGTGTGGGTGTACTTGCACTTGCATTATTAGTTTTGAAGAAAAAGAGAGACGATGAATAATCGTTAACAAAAAGACTTACATTAGTGGCTCTTTGTAAAATCCTGTTGATAATGAGTAAATGAATAGAATCAAGCAACCATTAAAAGGCTGTTTGGTTCTTTTTCTTTGTACAGATTTTCTTCCAAACGAATTGTAAGTAAGCGTCAAATAAAATATTAGTTAAGAAAGACGGTAAAAATTATGAACAGAGTGACAGCAATCTTAGAAACTAAAGTAAGCGTCAAATAAAATAGTGTACTTAAAAACCGTCCCAGTTACTGTTATACTGAGACGGTTATTTAAGTTCTTTTATTTACAATTTATCTGGATCTTCTCTTGCCACGGTAAATAAGCTTCAAGGGTTTCCGAATCCAGAATCTCTTCATTCGGTAATTTCTGACGCAAATAATTCAAATATTTTTCGGGATCTAGCTTATTTCTATTGGCAGTTTCAATTAAGCTTAGAATAATACCACTTACAGTAGCACCCTCAAAACTTTGAGAAAATAACCAATTCTTCCGGCCCATTACTAGTGATTTTACAGCTCGTTCGGCCTTATTATTAGATAATTCTAAATTACCATCAAGCAAGATATGTTCAAAAGTCTCTTGATGCTTGAGTGTATAATTAATGGCTTTTCCCAACTTAGAACCTGGTAAAACGGTTGTCTTATTTTTCTCGCACCAGTTGAAGAACTCTTGCATCAATGGCTTAAGTTTTTCTTGTCTTAGCCGGTAACGCTCTTGTTTGCTTAAATTCTCCCAGGTCCGCTCTAAGTAAAACATGCGATTGCAGTAGTTAACTCCTTTTTAGGCAATGGACTTTCCAAAAGCTGTTTGTGGTACGGCTTCATGAAACTTTCTTCTAACATGGGCCCAGCAACCAACTAGAGTTGCTTTCGGCAATTGCTCATAAGCTTGCCACATATCACAGTGCAAATAACCGGGATAGTTTCCTAAAAAGTTTAAGGCAACCTTGCCACTCCGAGAAGGATCATGATGATAGAGTGTAATCCCGTATTGATCATGTTTGCCTGAAAGGAAGACCCAATAGTAAATCTTGATTGTTTTACTTTCTAAGACTGTGTAATAAGTTTCATCGGCATGTAAAATTGGCCGCATTAACAGCTTTTGCTTAAGCAGATCATACACTGGTTTAAAGTAGTATTGACTGCTTTTCAAATCCCAATAATTTAACATCTGTCTTGAAACTTCTAGTCCCATCTTCTTCCAGTCGCTTTCTTGACGATAGTCCGGCACCTTCATTTCATATTTTTGATAAAGTGAATGAGCGATGAGTGAAGCTGAACCTAGACCATGGTTTAGGGGAGTTTTAGGTACTGCAGCTTTAATGATCTTGTCGCTAAGATTTCTTTGACTGCAATATTTACATTTGTAAGCATGTTGGATATGGTCTAGCCTTTTAAGTTGAGCTGGGATAAACAATAATTCTTGGCGAACTGACTGCTTGCCTATCTCAATCAGTTCATGATGACAATCAGGACAATGCTTGTCGCCTAATTCATGGTGAACCTCTTCAGCTGGAAGGGCAGCTAGTAAGTCAGCACGCTTTCGTTTGTGAGCTTGTCTTTTATAAGTAATAGTCTGAACGGCGGCGTCGGGGACGTTCTCCGTCATCTTGAGCATCAGGTTCATCAAAGAGACTTGTTTGTCCATTTAAAGGCATTTGTTCTGAAGATTTGCCATAACGTTTTTGCGTTAAGTAAGCTACTTGTTCACGGAGGAGCTTGATTTCATCAGTTAAGTTTTGAATAGTAGTTGCTTGTTGTGCAATAATCTTTTCCAAATTTTCTTGTGACATGAGTTAAACTTCCTCCTAAATTTATTAGTTAAAAGAATATCAAAAAAGCGTGCGATGTCAAGTGTTAGTAGAATTCGCACGCTTTCGTGTTCTTTATTTTTGGATTGATTGCGAAGCCCTTCATTAGCCAGTCGACCTGCTCAGAAGATAAAGCTTGAACTTCATTTTGATTCCTGGGCCAGTTCAATTTTCCATTTTCAAATCTTTTGTATAACAGCCAAAAACCTTGTCCGTCCCAATAAAGGGCTTTGAAGCGGTCCTTGCTTCCGCCGCAAAAGAGGAAGACTTTGCCGCTAAAAGGATCAAGTTCAAACTGTTCTTTGACTAAAGTTGCTAGTCCATCAATGCCTTTACGCAGATCCGTCTTGCCGCAAACGATATAGACTTGCCCTAAGTCACTGAGCTTAATCATGGCAAGACTTTCTCAAGCAGCTTATTCATAATTTCAGGGTCTAAGCTGCTGTAAAAATTCAGCTCTAAGTCATTCTTCTTTAAACTAAGCAACAGATTATTGCGTGGTGGACGAGCCTTCTTAGGTTTAGAAGAACGGCCAAGTGCCACAATGGGTTGTTGTTTTTCGATCATATTCTTAACCTCCATTAAATTGATGAGATTAGAATACCTGAAAAATGAAGGCTAAAACAGATACCCGGTTATTTGACGCTTACTATGAGACAAGGATAACCGAAAAGTGGGAGCTAAGTAAGCGTAAAAAAGAACCGAATTTCACTTCGGTTCTTTAACGTATTTGTGTGTTTGATTAATGAAACTGATTACTTGAAGTTCTTAACCTTAACGTATCCATTGTCAACCCGGTACATCATGTGTCCGTTGATCTTAACTGGAGCATCAAAGGTTCTTACTACACGTGACTTCTTCAATAAGCGTCTAATACCTTTATTGCGAGTTGCCTTACCATTTTCATCATAAACGAATGAATTGTGGGAAAGTCTTCTCAAAGTACCCCCAAAGTTTCTAGCCTTGATGTATCTATTCTTAGCGATGCGGTACATCATGTGACCCTTAATATTGATTGGAGCACCGTATGTTCTAACGATACGAGTCTTCTTGACTAAGCGCTTGATGCCCTTGTTACGAGTGGCCTTACCCTTATTGTTGTAGATGTATGAATTATGGGTAATTACTCTTAAAGTACCATCAATATTTCCAGCCTTGATATATTCATCTTTACCAGCAACCTTGTAGTACTTAATACCGTTAATGGTTACAGGATTTTCTGCAACTACAACAGTTACATAGCTCTTAACAGTTGGCTTATCAATCTTGATACCCTTGTTATCGTAGAGGTAAGAAGCGTGCATCAAAATCTTTTCAGTAGTATTTTCTGCTGGTGTACCAGTAGATGGAGTTGATGGCTCTGATGAAGTGTAGTCGCCGCCGATGAAGTTTGGTTCACCGTTCAACTCTGCCTTAGCCTTTTCTAAGTTTGCTACGGCATCATCTACTGCCTTTTGGCTAGCAGTTTTGTCGTTTAACAATTTAGTAGCTTGAGCAAGTGCTTTGTCGTAAGCTTGCTTCTTGTCTTGGCTAGCGTTGTAGTATTTGTCATTTGTCTTGGTGAAGCGTGAATCATCAACGTCACTATGCAAGGCATCCTTATTGGTTGCTTCACCTTTCAAGCCGTCCTTGGCACTTTCTAACGCTCTCTTGGCTTCTTCTACTTCCTTTTGTGTGGCGTTGTCATCTGACAATACCTGATTTGCTTTTTCTAAAGCAGCTTCATATGCCTTCTTGGCGTCATCACTGCCATTGTAGTACGCAGGGCTTGACTTAACTGTATCTGCTGCAGCTACGTCACTATGCAAGGCATCCTTATTGGTTGCTTCTGGATTTTTTGCAGCATCATCTGCTAATTTATCATACGCTTTCTTCGAACCATATTGGTTTAATGCACCAATAGCATCTTTCATAGCTGCAGCATTTGTTACACTGTCCTCGTTCATGCTATCTTTAGCTGCATTTAACTTGGCAATTGCATCTTTTATTTCTTGGTTATCCGGATATTGACTTGCCAGATCTGTTAGTTTCTTAATTTGGTCGTCAATTTTATCCTTAGCAGCTGTAACCATATTTCCAGTTTTTGTTTTAATCATTTTGTTTACAAAGGCATCGGTTAAGAATGCCGAGCCTTGTCCTTGAAGGACTTGTTCGAGCCAGCCAGAACCATAGCTTGTAGCATCCAGATCTAAAATTGCAGTAACAGTACCTAAATTGTTGTAGTAGTCAAGCAACTTTTGAGCACTTTCTTCGGTTAATTTAGGATATGTCTTAACCAATTCTGCAGCAGTAGGTTGTTCCTGAACAGTTCGTTGACCATCCTTTGGTATAGCTGCATACTGTGCAAGAACTAATGCACGAGTTCGTATTCCCTTAGTATCCCCCACACCGTTTGTATCAGAGGTTGTACCCCCCTATTTGCATTTTGGGTCGTACTATCTGCTTGGGTCTTACCAGTTCCAGCTTCACTACCACTAGTAGTACCAGGTGTAATAGTTCTAGTTTCAGCTTCATGTGATTCTTCACCGCTGCCAGCTTTTTGTGCAGAAGCATCTTGTCCAGATTGTTTTTCTTCTTTATTCTGCGTACTTACAGCACTTTTTTGACTGCCATCAGTAGTTGTATCAGCCTTAACAACTTGGCCATTAAGGGCAAAAC
>SKEL01002423.1_pt1 | contig 14078 bp, 15 predicted proteins | sample 4826741 | NCBI WGS metagenome assembly SKEL01 (sample SAMN11008810, study PRJNA524170) | human gut metagenome | biome: Human fecal sample; material: Feces; isolation source: fecal sample from pouch patient p33 | host: Homo sapiens | place: Israel: Tel-Aviv | collected 2016-03-22
CTCTTTTAAGAAGTGCATCAACACCCCATCCGCCATCTAAATATACTTTAATTTCGTTTTGCAAAGCATATTTTATAATTTCACATGCATCTTCTGTACGTACCATAATCTATCCTCCAAATTCAAAGTTTCCATTGCCTCATTTACATAGTCAGGCTTTTCAAAATTCTTACTTTTTGTAAATTTCAAATTTTCGTTTCCCAATGTTTTGCTTTTCTAGCCTTTCCCATTTCTCACAATTGATTTTCTGCTTTTTATCCATGCATACAGCTAAAATTGTATTTTCATGCGAAATTCTCCATAACTGTTCCAACATAGCATCCATGGAATTCTTACCTTGTTCCCATTCCACCAAATTTCCGTATGGAACATCCGTAATAATTATATCAGGCAATATTTCCGGCAAAGGCATCGTACAATCCGCTTGGAAAATCTCTGTCGATATATCATTCCCCAGCATAATGCTTAATTTATCGCAACTATCTAATGCCTCCTTATGAGATTCCTTACCATAAGAATTGTAAAGTTCCTCTATCTCTGCTTTTCTCTTTTTCAAAGCAACATCAGTAAGTAAGGATATATTTTTCTTTGCATGAGCTACCATATCTTCATCAATATCACTACCATATATTTTTCTGATATACTTATTTTGAAAATATCCAAGAATTGTAAGGGAATAGCCTCCCCCACAACAAGGGTCATATATGACTAAATCCTCTTTTTTATTCGAACGCTCCAGTGCCCGACCGTAAATTTCAAGCAACAATCGAATCGGGAAATTCGGTATTCCTTTTCCTCCATAAAGAACCCGACCACTTGCAAAATCCTGAAAATTATCATCTTTACAATATAAATATTCCATTATCTGCTTAACCTATCGCTTTCGTCCAAACTCTTGATTTCGTTTTTACACAAAAACCTTTCCATGCACCCAATTTATCACATCATCAGCCACTTCTTTGGGCGATTTCATTGATATATCCAGCAACTCGTACTTGGTATCCCCCACCTGAGTATGTTCCATAAAATAACGATTATAATCGCATGAACTATCAATCCAGTTCTCGTCCGTTATTCCTCTGCCCTCTTGCATACGTTGTCTCAAAGAATCTTCATCCGTAACTAACGCCAAACAAATAATCTCACTAAAATACCGACTGTTGTATACTTTCGGAAAACGGTCAAGGCATCCCGCCATCGTCCACAAAACCAGTGTCCCTGACTGTATAATATCCTTTGAAATATTAGCAATAATTTCAACCCATTTATTACAGGATTCCTCATCATCCCAGTTTATAAAGCCTGTGAAAATATCAGCATCCAATACTACAAAATCAACTTTTCTCCTCATAATCTCAATCGCCGTAGTAGTTTTGCCTACTCCGCTGCACCCTGTCAGAATAAGTAACGGCAAGGATTTAAACTCCCATTCCGCACCGCATTTCGGGCAACGAAGTTTATTTTCAATTATTTCTTTGTCCCATTCGTAATTCCCACAATTTGAACATATCTCAATCATCCTTACACATCTCCAACTTCAAAGTTACTTTTCCTATAAATTGAACTTTAGCGTATACAAGCATTTACGAATTTCATTGGTACATCCATTCTTTCTGCCACTTGCTCTGGTGTCATGCCACTATCCAAGAAACGTTTACAAACTACTTTTATGTTCTCGCCAACCTCAATAATATGTTTATCAGGGTCATAAATTCTAACCACTCGCTGTCCCCATGAATGTTCCTTGATAGGATGGACGTATTCCACATCATACTTTTTCAGTCTATCAGCAAATTTGTCAAAGTTATCCTCTTCAAAATATACTTCAGAACTATTACTACCGAATGAAACGTTGTCTGTACCAATAAATTCATTCCAAGTTTCAAGTGTTTGCAGTGCCAAACCACCTGTCAAAGTCTTATTTGCACCAAAATCCATAATTACATGAAGCCCCAAAACTTTTATATAAAATTCCAATGACTTATTAATATCCGTTACTACCAACATAGGGTTTTTTATTTTCATCTACTATACCTCCGTCAAATTCAAGTTTGTATAACTATTTTATTGCATTATAGCATACTTTGGTCTGCTTTTCCCACTCCAGAGAAAATTTCTTTGTCGATAATTATCCTACCTATAGGAATATTTTTATTCACCAATACTTATCTCGGACAGAGATTTAAACAAAAAATCGGATAAACATTTATATTCCATAATAGATTCCTTGTAACTCTAATTGTTGATAGACAAAAAAACAGATCGCCTATGCATCACAAACAAAATACGGTTAATTTAGTGTTTTGTTTTGTAATTAATTTTAGAAAATGTATTTTTGTGCTTGCTTTTAGGATTCTCTTTCTTGCTTTTTGAACGATTGTGAAAACCTAAATCCTTCCCCATTGAATTGTGTTGCTTATTCTTCTCGTTTGTGTTACTAACCAACTGACCGCAGGCAGCTTTGATGTTATTACCTCGTGATTCTCTCATTTTTACTTCTAAACCAGCCGCTTCAAGTCGCAATTTAAATGCAACTAATTGTTGTTTGTTTGGCCTGTTAATATTGCAATTTGCGGTATCATTATATTGCAAAAGATTTATCAAAACATTTTTCTCACGAAACCATCTTCCTAATTGACGTACATCAGTTGCTTTATCATTTAGACCAGGAATCAATAAATAAGCAATTGTTACTTTTCTGTTATGTCTTTCCGAATATGATAAAACAGATTCAACAATCTTATTTATGTCATAACCTTTCATGTGAGGTATAATTATATCTCTTGTTCTTTGATTTGTTGCATGAAGAGAGAGGGTGAGTTGTATCTTCAGATGTTCTTCTCTTATTTTTTTTAATTGTTCTAAAGGACCTACTGTCGAAATATTAATTCCATCTGTGGGGAAATTAAGCCCATTTCTATCTCTTAGTATATGAATTGACTTAATTACATTATCATAATTAAAAAATGGTTCACCCATTCCCATATATACAATTCTGTTGACTTTTTCCTTCAGTAATGTTACTTGTTGCACAATTTCGGAAGGAGTTAAATTTCTTATAAATCCATTACTTCCAGATGCACAAAAAATACAACCGACAGGACATCCTACCATTGTACTAACACATACAGTTACACCTGTTTTTCTCTTTATGCAAACAGTTTCAACGCAGTAACCATCCTTTAATTTGAAAGAGTATTTTCTTGTGTCACCGCCATTATAAATATCATTAATGCTCATTGTTTGATATTTCTTTTGGGGCTTTTCCTTATAAAGGGCATGCATAAGCGATCGAGCTTTTTTTTCTCCAACGCAATCACAAATTTCTTTATATGTATAACCGTATGGGTCCGAATTTATCATTTCTTCAGTGATAATTATTGTGTTTTTATTTTTCATATCATCAATACCTTTCGAGAAATATAATTACAAAATACGATAAACTACCATTATTATAATAACATTTCTAAAACAAAAAATCAATAATCTACATATCTATTTTACTTAAAATACTAAAAATACTCTAAAAATATATGTATCGAATTTTTATGTAAAATATTTGTCAGATATATCATACGAACACACTCCTTTATTTTATTTTGCATCTAATTTTCTAATCTCAGTTATCATTGGGCAAACTATTGCAATGCAAATAATTAAAATACCTGATAGTAAAAACCAATGATTTACACCGATTCTATCAGCAAAGAGTGCAGAAAGAATTAATCCAATTGGCATAGCAAGAGACATGATACTTCCAGTTAAAGAAAATACACGTCCTAAATATTCAGGCTTAATTTTCTCCTGAAAAAGAGCTGTTTGCACACCGCTGTAAAACGGAACAGAAAGCCCCATTATTGCACAGCAGACTACAAAAATGAAAAATCCACTTTGGGGAAGTAATCCTGAAATGGTTAAGCTTATCCCCATCATAAAAATGGATGCCGTTATTAATAAGATTCGCTTTTGGTAATTCCCAAATAACCCTAATAATAGACCCCCTATCAACATACCAGAGGCATAAGCAATCTCCGTAATAGAAATATGCATCGGTGTACCATTATAATATTCCATAGTGATTAAAGGATATAATGCATTTATGGGCATATAAACAAACATATATAATGTTCCAACGAGTAATAAAGCAAATAATCCTTTATTTTGCCGTAGTACAGCCATTCCTTCTTTCATTTCTCTTATGAAATTTGGTTTCAAGCTTTGCACTTGATCGCATAGCTTAGGAATACGTACAATTGCTACCGTAATAGACGCAATCATAGCACCCAATACATCGATGGCAATAATAGCATTTAATTCCCAAACAGAATATAACAATGCTGCAACCGCCGGACTAACAATATAGCTTATAGACTGCAAAGACTGACTATAGCCTGCACATTTCGTAAGCTGTTCTTCTGGTACTAAAAGTGGCGTAACCGCATTGAGAGCCGGGGTGTGAAAAGCCGTTCCAATGCTACGGATAAACAATACTACCATAACCATCCAGATAGGTAGCTCCATATACAATGCAACAATAGCAAGCACTGCCCCAGCTGCTGCGATAATTAAATCAGCACCAATCATTATCTTCTTCCTATCATGACGATCCACTAATACACCAATGGCTGGTCCAAAGACCGCATAGGGTAAAAAACCTACAAGTGAAGCCATAGACAAGACCATCGCAGATCCTGTTTTTTCTGTAAGGTAAAAAATAATCGCCATTTGCAGGATGGCACTAGTGATTAATGATACTGCCTGCCCTGCCCATATTGTATAAAACTTAAGTTTCCAATTGTTGTATTTTTCCATTTATATTATCTCCTGCATATTATTTTGCTTAAATTTCTATTTTGAACAGCATTATAGGCAATAAAAAATGCAGGCCAAAATCCACAATGTGGCTTTTGGTCTGCATACATACAATTTGGAAACATTCATATTAAAGACATAGTTAAATAAAGGTATAGTTAAATAAAGGTATAGTTAAATAACCAATATCCTCACCGTAACTAATGAATGCTCAATATCGTATAAATAAGCACAACAAAAAAGCCTATCATCGGGTATAGATTCTGCTTTTCTTATTGCCAGCTTATCTTAAACGCATTGAGGCTGTCATAGTTTCGGTTCCTCCTAAATTCTTATTTGGATTATCATATATTTTAACATAATAAGTCATTTTAAGCAACTTATAAATTAAAAAAATCCATTAAAAACCGCCAAAGGGGGTTAGCCCTTAAATTGCGGTTAATATTCTATATCTCTTCGTCAATCTCAATCCCTGACTTGAATTCAACGGTGAGCTTATCTTCATATAATTTTTTTACTAGCATTTAGAATTCGGTTGATTGTACGATCGCTATAGTCCTCATTAGCTGCTGAGGGATTCATACATATAGCCACGAGTGGATTCGTTCCTAAGCATCCCAGTAGGAATCTACGGTAGGCATTATATTTTTCAGGAATACATAGATTAGGTCTTCTCCCAAAGGATAGGCTAGTCTGACTTTTGTAACTTTATCGTTCATAGAGTTACCTCCTACAGTATATTTTAACATGAACCCCCTTGCAAGGATATGAAAATGGCAGGAATACAATAGTTGTACTCCTACCAATAATTTTTATCTTCGTTCCTTACTATCTATTGTCGTTTTTACGAAAATCAGATAGTTCATCAAAGTCCTTCAATTCAAAAACAAAAGCTTTATCTTCAGGAATGTGAATCCCCTCTACTCTATAACGCTTATCAGATTTCCATTCACTCATGATTGTTAAGAGTGTTTCTTTTAAAGTTTTATGACCTACCTGAACAATACCTTTTTGCTCCCCAACAGGTTTTGAAAAAGAAAATGCTCCCCTAGTTTTTGCACGACAAACTTGTATACCCATTACCTTTGTATCCTTATTAAAGGCAACCAGTACATGTGCTGGGTATTCTAAAGCTTGGACAATTCCTTTACTAAATGTAACAAAGTTCTTGTTCACCGTCATGCTATAATCTGATGAGTAACGTTCAACATTAACAACTTCAAGATTAAAATCTTTAAAACGCATAATTTACCTCTTTCTTATTTAAAAACTTCGTGAATGTCTTCCGATTTCCAACTAGGATCAAGTACAACAAAATCCCTCAACTTACCAGATTTGAGTTTCTTGATGTAGAGTTTAGGTACAAATATCTCAGAAGTAGATTTCGATTTTCTTCTAGGTTGCTTGAGTAATTCTTGTACTAAATCCCATCTTGATTCTGGTATGATAGAGGGAATTCCATTTTTTAATCGATATTTTGGCTTTTCACCATTATTTTTCCGTGTTTTATGACTAAAACAATCAACAGTATATGTCTTCTGCATGATGATTTCGCCTTTATATTTCTCGTTTCTGAGAATATTATAAACAGCTAAACTTGTCCAACGCTCCAAACCAGTAACTGTTGGTATATGATTGGTCATTAAAGTAGAGGCAATCTCACTTGCAGTCATACCTTCGATGTACGAATCATATATTAGGCGAACAATTTTTGCTTCTGTCTCATCTATCACTACTCGACCATACTGGTCTTTCGTATACCCAAGAAGGTTATGGGTAGGAATCATTGGTATCCCTCTTTTAAAGCGTTCAATGACAGACCATGTAATTGACGCACTTTTTTGTTCACTCTCACCTTGAGCTACTATGGCCATAATACCAAGAATGAATTCACTATTCGTATCAAGTGTATTCAAATTTATATCTTCGATATATATTCCAACTGGAGGGGATAGTGCCTTCAACTCTCGGTAAATACTAATGAAATCTAGCTGATTACGAGCAAACCTGCTAACACTCTTAACGATTATCAAGTCAATCTTCCCACATCTACAATCATGAAGCATCTGTTGGAATTGTTCACGTCGTTTGATTGATGTTCCTGATGCACCTTGGTCAGCATAGATTCCAGCCATTATCCAATCAGGATTACTATTGATTCTTTCAGTATAGGTTTGTTTTTGAAGTTCAAAACTACCTGACTGAGATTCGTCAAAAGTACTTACTCGACAATATGCAGCAACACGTAACTTCTTAGTTTTAACATCAGTGAACTCTCGCTTTGCAGGAATAATTTCAACAGTTCTCTCAGATACAAATGCATCTCGAATTTTCTTCTGTTGACGGGTAATTTTAGAATTCCGTCTTACCATTGGTTTTACCTCCTTTCTAGAAATCTACATAATAATTATATATATTAACTACGTTTTTCTAAATTAGAAGATAAAAAATGACCTAACCAAAAATCAGGCCATTTATACTTATAAATAGATTTTGAATTTTATGCCAAACTGGTACGAAAGAATGATTCCGCCCATCTAGAGTCTATGTAATATGTGTTAGTTTCTAGGTCTTCAACATCAGCAAGGTAGTACTCATATTGTTCTTGAGAAAAGTCGAGAGATGCTACTGCAATCTGGTTATTAATAAACATAAATTGATAGTTTTCATGTCCAACCTTGGTGAAAACCATATGTTCATAGTTAAACTGAATATCACCATCCTCAAGAGGACTATTCATATACTTCATAAGCTCAATTGCTCTATCATCATACCCTACTGAAACAATCTGTACCTTCTCAACGAAAGACTCTATATCCGAAACTACTCGAATTCTATACTCACTGAGATTGACACCCTCTGAAATCAAAGAGCATATTTGCATTGAAAGTACATCAACATTACCATCTGCACAATACTGAATAATTGTTTTTTGTTCTTCATCTACTACGACTGTTGGGTAATCAATTAGCACCTTGTGGTTACAGTTATGGCAAGTAAACTTAAAGAAATCCCAGTCTAAAATAGCAGAAATAATCTCAGGAGTCTTCGCCGCATAAACCCTATCAAATCTTTCAAATGTACTTTGTTTTCCACAATTGCTGCAGCTTGTTCTTGTTAAAAAAATTGTTGTCATTCTAATTTTCCTCTTCATCATTATTAAGTAAGCAACTTGCTCTCACTTATTATATTCGCAATGCAAAATAAATTTTGGAATTTTTTTCAAAAAAAAGTTAAATTGTATTGTATCAATTTTAGAACTCACACTTCCGTGTGCGTCAAAACTAACTGATCAATTTTACCAATTCCTCGACTTTTCAGATAAGGAATCAATGTCCGCTCAGCATTGCTATCAGCTAAGCGCTTTTGCCACGATTTTTTCTCACTAAACCTCACTTTTCCTCCGACATCAATTAACAGCGTCTACCCCTTTACATCTCGCACCAAAATGCTATCTCCCTGTCCAATGTCAACCACCGTCACTTCGTTTTCGAGCGGATGCTTGATTTGGAAAAATAGCAAAGCTATTATGCTAAAAAGGAAAATGGCCACTTTTTTGTGTCGATAACAGTCATAGAGAAGTCCTATTATTAAAAGTAATAGCAACAAAATTCCTAGACTTGGTCTGCCAAAAACAAGTGGTGTGCCAATCAGCGACTTACTAAATTTGATGATAGTTTCCAAAAAAACAAAAAATGGATTTAACGCGGTAATTTTAACCAGAGGTGATAAAAGAAAAACAAAGGTCAAAACAGGTAAGATAAGCGTATCAAAAGCCAGTGAAAAAATAGCTGTTAAAAGCAGCGACAAAGGTTGAAATACTGAGAAGAAATATAGCAAAACCGGTAAACTTCCCAGCGAAATCGCAAAACATTCTGTAAGGATTTTTTGATAATGACTAAGTTCATCAAAATCAATAAAACTTAGGATGAAAGCGTAGGTAAAAGAAAGAATTCCTCCTGTTGTTAGCAGGAAATTTGGCTTCAAAATAAAAAGGGTCATTAAAGTAAAGGCAAGATTATCTAATTTTTTAATACCAAGATTTGCAAAGGCAGACTGAATTAAACTACGAATCACTGATACCGAAAAGCCTGTCAAGCCAGCATATACAAGTGAAAACGGGATTTGCAGTATATCCACATAATCTCGCCGTAACCCAAGACGTAAAATAATAAAACGAAAAAGTGCCACAAAAAAGCCTACCTGCATACCAGACAGAGCAAAAAGATGAATAATCCCTAAACTAGTATAAACATCACTCATCTCATCAAAAGACTTATCCAAATATCCAAACAAAAGGCCAGTCATGTAATGTTGCATGGGAGCAGGAAAATTCCTTTGAATACTGACAATCGCCTGTCTTCTAAGTTCATGTAGTCGTTCAAAAAAACTTAAAGAGCTCTGCTGTCTTATTTCAGTAATCGAAGAAAGATTAGCAATCCGATAAATGCCTTCATGTTTAAGGTAAGTGCGGTAATCAAAACCACCAAAATTCCGCTGTGGCGTTGCCTCTTCTAGATCCACCTGCCCTGATAAAAGCATTGTTTGATTAAGATTTTTAAAAAATTCCTGCTCTTTTTCTGACTTCAAGATATAAAAAACTTGGTAAGTCTGCCCAGCCTCCTTCCCTCGAAAAGATAACAAATCACCATTAACCGAAATCGTATCTGGAATCATCTGTATTTTTGCTAGCTGAGTTGGCGCCGCTTGATAAGCCTGTTCTGTCTGATTAGCCTTAGTCAGGAAAAATATCGCAAAAAAAGCCAAACACAGTGAAACCTGATACCAAGCCTTCCAACCATACTGTTGCCATAAAAACAGCAAAGCTAGCAAGAGAAACATCAAACACCCAATCCCTTTTGAAAAGCAAAAATAATAGAGCAAAATGAGCAAAAAAGCCAATTGAATTGGCTTGACAGGGAAATGCTTAATCAACAGTCACCTCAGATTTTAATTTTTCCAAAGTCTTCTCACCAATGCCAGAAACATTTTTCAAATCACCAACAGATGAGAAACCACCATTAGCATCACGATAATCAATGATATCTTGCGCACGTTTAGCCCCAATGCCAGAAATAGTTTGGAGTTCTTCTGTAGTTGCGGTGTTAAGATTGATTTGCGCTGAGCCGTCACCTTGTCCCCCCCTAGCTGTCGTTGGTTTAGCTTGAGAAAGTGTGCTTGCTGGTGTGACTTCTTCACCAATTTTTGCCACATAGACAACCGCTTCGTCAGCTAATTTTTCAGCTAAATTGACTGACTTCTTATCAGCATCATCTGTAAATCCACCAGCTTTTTTGACTAAATCCGTAACACGGCTGCCATTTGACAGTTCATAAACACCCTCATTTTTAACAGCACCTTTGATATCGACAAAAATCTTGCCAGAGTCATCTTGAGAATGAGATGTCATAGTCTTTATTTTTGTTGTTTCTAAACTTGAACTTGCTGGGATACTACTAGAAATTGTTGGTAAGTCACTTTGTAGCTGAGCTTGTGGTCTGGTCACACTAGACCAAGCAAAGAATACCACAAGCATAACAAGCACCGTTCCTAAAACCGCTGCTACCGTCTTATGTTCCAAAAGTCTTTCTTTCATCTCTTCAATCATCCTATTACCTCACCTTTTAAGCATTAGAAAAAGGCTCCTAAGGAGCCCTTACTTAATTATTCGAAAAAAACTCGAGAAATCCGAGTTTTTTCTTATTTATTTCATTTTAAGGTGTTTATCTGGATCCCAGACAAAGCTTGCAATGTAGCTAAAGAGCAATGTCAACAGAACAACGATAATCGCCACAAGTCCAAGAGGAATACGGTAAATGTAAGTTAATGGATTTGGTTTTTTGTTGGTATGATAAGTCGCATTTTCAGCATCCAAGCGATCAAATTCTGTTTGAATACGGTTTGCCACTTCTTCAATCCCTTCATCATTCATGCGTTTGATGTCAGAAATGTCAACTGGATTACCAAAGTTCATATCCACACGTTCTCCAGTCAAAAGTCCTTTTAATTCCATTGGTCCTGCATAAACGACTGGCATAATCTTAACCTTCGCCATTTTAGCAATAACAGCAACCCCACCTTTAACATCGGTTGAATGACGGCTACCACTTGGGAACATCACAAGTGAACGATCGCTTTTCTTCAACATGTTAATAGGGTATTTAAGAGCTTTTTGCCCTGGATTTTCACGGTCAATCGGAAAGGCACCACACATACGAATCCACCAACCAAAGATACGATTCGTAAACAATTCTTTCTTCGCCATGAAAATAAATTCTTTCGGACGAGCAGCAAATGCCATATAAACTGGATCCCACCAAGTACGGTGCGGAGCAACCAAGATATAGTTCTCATCCTTACTTAAAATTTTGTCCTCATTATGATAGTGAGCATTTCCATTGATAATCCAAAGTAGGAAAACTACTAGCCCGCGTAAATAAGTATAAAACACAGATTTACTCCTTTTTTCTCATTACTTTATATTGTACCATGCTTAAGCGGTTTTAGAAAGTAAAAATTAACGACCTCGCTAGTGAGAACAGTCAAAATCTGCTATAATAAATGTCATGACTAAATCAATTTTAAAAGAAGGTGAGCGTATTGATCAGCTCTTTTCAACAGATGTAAAAATTATTCAAAACAGAGAGGTTTTCAGCTATTCTATCGACAGTGTCCTCTTGTCACGTTTTCCAGAAATTCCATCACGTGGCTTGATTGTTGACCTCTGTTCTGGAAATGGTGCCGTTGGACTTTTTGCCAGTACCCGCACTAAAGCGCCAATTATCGAAGTTGAAATTCAGGAGCGCTTAGCTGACATGGCAGAGCGCTCAATTCACTTGAACCACCTAGAAGACCAAGTTCAGATGATTCATGATGATTTGAAAAATTTATTAAATCACGTGCCGCGAACTGGTGTTGACTTAATTCTCTGCAATCCTCCTTATTTCAAGGTTTCAGAGACTTCTAAGAAAAATGTCTCTGAATATTATCTTCTTGCTAGACACGAAATTACAACAAACCTTGAAGAAATTTGTGACATCGCAAGACATGCTCTAAAATCAAACGGAAGACTTGCTATGGTGCACAGGCCAGATCGTTTTCTAGACATCATCGATACCATGAGACAGTACAATCTAGCACCAAAGCGCATCCAATTTGTTTACCCCAAAATGGGAAAAGATGCTAATATGCTTTTGATTGAAGCCATCAAAGACGGTTCAACCGATGGTCTAAAAATTCTTCCACCACTCTTTGTTCACAAAGAAAACGGTGAGTATACCGACGATATTTTTGAAATCTATTATGGAAAAAACGGAAAGAAAGACTAAAAGAGCTTATATGTACGTAGTTGAGTGCGCAGACGGTACGCTCTACACTGGCTACACTACTGATGTAGAACGCCGCATCAAAACGCATAATGCAGGTAAAGGCGCTAAATACACAAAAAGCCGCTTACCTGTCAAACTCATTTACCAAGAAAGTTTTGATAGCAAAGAAGCCGCCATGTCCGCAGAAAGCTATTTTAAACAAAAAACACGACAACAAAAACTCGATTATATTCACGAACACAAAGCTTAACCCAAAAACGCACCCTGCTCAAGCAGAGTGCGTTTTACTATTATCTTTCTCCTTTGTTACGGATAACAAATCCATTTTTCTTCTCGCTTGATGTGCGGTGTGGGCGTTTGTTATCTTTATTTTGGAAATCACGTTTGTTCTTAGATGATGTGCGTTTGAAATCGCGGTAGCCGTTGTCACGGTCATCACGTTTGCGATCACGTCCGCCACGGCGGTTATCACGTCCACGGCCACCTTTACGGTTGTTAAAGCCACCACCTGAAGGTTTGAATGGCAATGGTTTTTCACGCGCAATTTCAACTTTCGGAAGAGTTTCAGGGTCTTTAAAGGTTAAGCTTAAGATGTAAAGTGCCAACTCCTCTGGTGTGAATTCAGCAGCCAATTTAACCGCATCTCCTTTGAATTTATCAAAGCTGTTACGGACTTTTTCGTCAGCAAAGTCACGTTCAATTTTCTTAAGAGCAACTTTTTTCTTAGCTTTGAAGGCTTCATCAGCAGTTGCTGGTTTCAAACCTTTCATACGTTTTTTCGTCAATTTTTCAATAATTGACAAATAACCCATTTCATTTGGTGCAACAAAAGTAATAGATTGACCATGTTTACCAGCACGTCCAGTACGTCCGATACGGTGTACATAGCTTTCTGGATCTTGAGGAATATCGTAGTTATAAACGTGTGTAACACCTGAAATATCAAGACCACGAGCAGCTACGTCAGTTGCAACCAAGATATCGATGTTATCATTTTTGAAATCACGTAAGACACGAAGACGTTTGCCTTGGTCAAGATCCCCGTGAATGCCTTCAGCACGGTAACCACGCAATTTCAAACCACGTGTCAATTCATCAACACGACGTTTTGTACGTCCAAAGACGATTGACAATTCTGGTTGATCAACGTCCATCAGACGAGTCATTGTATCAAATTTATCTTGTTCTTTAACACGAATATAGTATTGATCGACAAGATCAGTTGTCAATTCTTTAGCAGCTACTTTAACGTGTTCAGGATTATGCATGAATTTAACCCCGATACGTTTGATTGCTTCAGGCATTGTAGCTGAGAAAAGAAGTGTCTGACGTGTCTCAGGCACACGTCTGATAATAGCTTCAATATCTTCCAAGAATCCCATGTTAAGCATTTCATCTGCTTCATCAAGAATCAATGTTTCTACGTGTTCAAGTTTTAAAGCTTTACGTTTAATCAAATCAAGCAAACGACCTGGTGTTCCGACAACAATATGAGCACCTGAACGGAGAGCTTTAATCTGTTTTTCAATGCTTGAACCACCGTAAACTGAACGGACTTTAACACCTTTTTCACGACCAAAACGGAACAATTCTTCTTGACCTTGAACCGCTAATTCACGTGTTGGAGCAATAACCAAGGCTTGGACAAGATTACGACTTGTATCAATTTTATCCAATGTTGGTAGACCAAAGGCAGCTGTTTTCCCTGTACCAGTTTGCGCTTGTCCGATAACATCCTTACCTTCCAATGCCAAAGGGATTGTCAACTCTTGGATTGGTGATGGCTCAACAAAGCCTGCTTTTTCAACAGTAGCAAGGATTGCTTCCGATAAGTTAAGTTCTGTAAATTTCAAATTTTTCTCTTTTCTAAAAGGCAGTGCGAAGCTGCCTTATTAAACTTTAATTTCGTTGTTTAACAACTTTTCTAGTGTAACATAT
>SKEL01002429.1_pt1 | contig 14047 bp, 14 predicted proteins | sample 4826741 | NCBI WGS metagenome assembly SKEL01 (sample SAMN11008810, study PRJNA524170) | human gut metagenome | biome: Human fecal sample; material: Feces; isolation source: fecal sample from pouch patient p33 | host: Homo sapiens | place: Israel: Tel-Aviv | collected 2016-03-22
ATTGCTTTCCTTTAAAATGACTCATCGTCATTCCTCCTGCTATCTTTTTCTATTATTCTACCTTATCTGATAGTAGATTTAAAACTTTGCAACAGAACCACCTAAATTAAATAGTAAAATAGTAAAAAATATTGAACTTAAAATTCCGCATATTGAAGAACAACAACAAATTGGTAACTTCTTCAAGCAACTCGACGACATCATCGCTCTTCATCAGCGCAAATTAGATTTGCTGAAGGAAACGAAAAAAGGATTCTTACAAAAAATGTTCCCTAAAAACGGAGCAAAAGTGCCAGAAATCCGGTTTCCTGGATTTACGGGAGATTGGGAACAGTGTAAGTTGGGGGATATTGCCAAAATGTATCAACCACCAACTATTTCAGGATCTGAGCTATTAGATACTGGATATCCTGTTTTTGGAGCAAATGGTTACATTGGGTTCTATTCAAAATCAAATCACCTAGAAGACCAAGTAACAATTTCTGCACGTGGAGAAGGAACAGGAACTCCCAGTTATGTTAAAGCGCCTGTTTGGATTACTGGAAATTCAATGGTGATTAATGTTGAAGATTTTGATATTAATAAAAAATTTCTCTATGCAATGTTGTTGTCTTATTCAATAAAAAAATATATTACAGGTGGCGCACAGCCGCAATTAACTCGAGATGTTTTGCTTAAAGTACCAATAATTATTCCAAGCTATAATGAACAATTTAAAATCGGCACTTTCTTCAAACAACTCGACGACACGATCGCTCTTCAACAACGCAAGTTAGATTTACTAAAAGAAACGAAAAAAGGCTTCTTGCAAAAGATGTTTGTCTAGGAGGGAAGAAGAATGAAAATTAGTCACCGTGAGGAAGCGGAAGTCGAAGAACAGTTGATTCGTGTACTTGGGGAAGGACATAATCAGTGGACGTATCGTCCCGATCTAAAATCAGAAGAAGATCTTTGGGTCAATTTACGCCAAAAAATTATCTCAAATAATCAAGCAGAACTGAATGATTCTCCTTTGACCGATAAAGAATTTGAAACGATCAAAACGGAATTATTGCTACGGACGAAAACCCCCTTTGATGCTGCGAAATGGTTAAAAGGTGAAAATGGGATGGCTCGGATCACGATTGAACGGGAAGATTCGCAATTGGGTTCTGTCTCACTTATCCTTTATTCCAATCAAGACATTGGTGGAGGAATCTCTACGTATGAAGTGGTTCATCAAATTGCAAAACGTGGAAGTAACATAGAAGCACGGGATCGACGTTTTGATGTTACCTTATTAATCAATGGATTACCGATTGTCCAAATCGAGTTGAAACAAGTAACCGCAAAAGATGGCGTCTATCAGGCGTTTAACCAAATCAAAAAGTATGCAGAAGAAGGCATGTTTCGGAACAATATCTTTTCGACCTTGCAGTTGTTTGTAGTTTCCAATGAACAAACGACCCGGTATTTTGCAAATGCCTTACCGAAAGACTTGCACCCTAAGTTTTTATTTAGTTGGCGAACGAAAGACAATGAAAAAGTAGAAAACTTATATGAGTTTTGTAAACAAGTGCTAAATATCCCGGATGCCCATCGCTTGATTGCGGATTATACGATTGTCAGTGAAGATCAAGACAACAAAACCCTCATGGTGTTACATCCTTATCAAGTTCATGCGATTCAAGCCTTGTTTATTGCCGCAAATAAACATCAATCAGGGTATGTGTGGCATGCGACTGGTTCAGGAAAGACGTTGACTAGTTTTGTATCTACTAAGCTTTTAGCACGAAAATCGGGGATCGATCGAACGATCATGTTAGTGGACCGCAAAGATTTAGATAATCAGACCACCACAGAGTTTACGAAATTTGCTTCGGAGTTTAATACTGGGATTTCTTCTGGTAATGCCAAAGCGAATAGCTTGATCGTGGGAACAGGAAGTGCCAAAGAGTTAAGTGAAACTCTGTTGGCAGATGCCAATGCAAATGTTGTGATTATTACAACCCGTCAAAAACTAGATGCGGCGTTGAAATATGCAAAGAAACAAGAAGAGAAAAAAGGAACCAATCGCTTCCAAAAATTAATGGGACAACATATCGTGTTTGTAGTAGATGAGTGTCATCGAGCGTTAAGTGCTGAAAATATGGAAGAAATCAAAAAAATGTTTCCGAAGTCCACTTGGTTTGGCTTTACAGGTACGCTGATTTTCCCTGAGAATCGGAAACAAGCCAAAGGGCAATTGGCACGTACGACCCATGATCAGTATGGAGAGGTCTTGCACACCTACACCATCAAGAATGCATTAGAAGATGGCTCGGTTTTAGGATTTCAAGTAGAGCATGAAAATACCGTTGAGCCGACTTCATTAGAGAATAAAATCTATCGGAAATTAAAAGAAGTAGAAACATATGCAGAGTATTCATCAGAACAGATCAATCGTATGATCGATCAAATGGAGTCAATCAAAAAAGAAAGTTATTTGGACCCTGCTGTTTTTGAAGTAGATGAGCATATCCAAAAAGTCATCCATAAAATGTTCCGTCCAGATAATGCCTATACAAAATTTGATTTTCGAAATGGCCGTCCAACGAAATCTGCAATCTTAACCACGAGTTCCATTGACATGGCCAAAAAGTATTATCGGGCCATCAAAGAAATGACAAAAGAACCTGAATGGTTAACAAAAGAGTTTCCCAATCAGCCCATTCGTGAAGGACGAACGATGGAGGATCCTGATTTCCCAAGGATCGCTATTACCTATTCATTAGAAGAAAACAGCCGAGATTCAAGTGTCCAACAAGAAGAAATGCAAAAAATTATTGAGGAATATAATCAGTATTATGATACTTCCTGGTCATTAGCAGACATTGAGCGTTATAACGGAGATATCAATAATCGTTTGGCACGAAAAAGAGCGGAATTCAAACAATTTGGGAAACAAATTGATTTAGTGATCGTAGTGGATCGTCTGTTGACAGGTTTTGATGCGCCTACGATTCAAACCCTATTTGTGGATCGTAATCTAGAGTATGCAGGACTGATCCAAGCTTTTTCACGTACGAATCGTACGTATCCTGATAAGACAAAAGGATTGATTGTGACGTTTCGTAAGCCAGCGACAATGGAGAAGAATGTCGAGGATGCGACAAAACTGTATTCAGAAGCTAAAGAGGAATCGGGCTTGATTTGTCCAAGTTATCAAGAATCCAAAAAAAGATTCAAGCAAGCATATGGTAAGTTAAAGGAGGTTTCATCCATGGAATCCATTGATGAACATACGCCACTTGAAATCCGTATCGAGTACGTCAAAGCATTTCAAGAATTGAATCGTGCGTATGAATCGTTAGTGACTTATGACGATTACAATGATGACATTGTGCAATCTTCAACTTTGAACAATCAAATTCAACTTTTGGAAGAACAAATTGGCGTGTACGAGACCGTGAAAGGTTCATTGATAGAGGAAGAACCAGAAAAAGAAGGAGAAGATTTTTCAACGATCGAATTTTATAGTGAAAATACTACTAAGTTGTATGATATTGATTTTACTTATATTGATCAATTACTAGGAACTTATGCTGCGAACAGTTCAGATGCACGAGATGAAATTGAAAAAGCTTTGGCTAAATTGAATAAAACAGAAGGAGTCAAAGAAGTTTACCGACAAATTTTAAATGCATTTGATGTGGGGACTTTAGATAGTAATGAAGATATCTTTGTCATTAAACGTCGCTATTTTACACAAGCGAGTGATGATTTGATTCATGTCTTTTCCAACGAGTGGTTTGTTTCTGAGAAAGAATTACATGCTTCTAATCTGCAATATATGCCAGGTGAAGATCCAATTCCTAATATGAAAGCAATTATCAACAGTAAGGATTACGAAGGATATAAAGCCAACCATCCAGAAGCGAAACCATTTAAATACCCACAAGAAATGAAGCGAGCATGGCGTAAAATGTTAGATGATGAGCTGATTCCACTTGAAAATGAATTGAGGTAAACGAGAAGAGTTAAGAAAATTGTACGATTCAAAGATGGTAGTAAAGTGGAAGTGTAGAAAATAGGGATAGATGTCTTTTATTTGTTCACATTTTATAACGAAGTATTTAAGACAGCTATTGAATAATGTTTCCTCCACCTTTTTCATTCATTTACCCCACCCCGTTGTTATATGACCGTGTTTTGAGAGGAACCAATAAAAAGCATAGGCTAACTAGGGGTTCCTTTTTCTTTTGTTTTTTTGGAATCCGCTTAAGTGAAATGTATCTGAAATGAAACGGAGATAAAGTGATTTTTTGCTGTAATGACAAGGTTTTAGCTGTTTCAGATACCATGTAACCCAAAATAGTTTATTGAGAAAATAGGAGAGTATTTGATACTAACTAGTAGGAAAAAATGAGATAAAAAGTAAATGGAATCATTTCAGGTAATCTCAAATAAAAAAATATACAGTCCTGTGGCACTTTACCTATGGGACTGTATATATTTTTTACTCTCAGCGGGCTTGTTTTGACTCCGTGTCTGACTCCGTCGTATTGATTTTAAATGATATTCGATGACCATTTAACAGGTCATTTTTGAAATTTTTGTCTCTATATGACTCAGTTTGATAATTATTGATAGATCAATTTGGGTCTATATCGAACAAGGGAATAATCCAATAAAAAATGATTTAGAATATCAAAATAACAAAAAAGAGGACTACCTGTATTAGTCCTCTTTTTTGACCAGATTTTGACCAGTCTATTTTACATTCTAATATATTCATATGAGCTAATTTTATGATTAAATGGTAAGTGTTTCCTTGTTTGTTTTAGTTTAAACTAGTGTGTAATTTAAAAATCTATATGGAAGGCAGTGTAGGGTAAAACCTTTTTTAGCGCTAGAAATGTTGATTTATCAATGTTTCTGGTGCTTCTTTTTTTCAAAAAAGCAAACTAACTACAATTTCTTTTAGAAAAGATATTTTTCCTTTTCAATAAACTGAGCGAATTGGTCAGCGCTACGCTCCTTACGTTCGGGGTAGAAGTAGTTATATACTTGTCGAGTCATCTTTGAATCTTTATGGCCGACACGGTACATAATATCTTCTTTTTTACAACATATTTTTCTAGTAGAAATCTCTTTTCTTTAATATTAAGTTGTTTGATTGCTTATATAAGCAATTCATCTTCAAAATAAGTTTCAAAGTTTTTCAAGTCAAGTGATGACATATTGATAATATTAAAATAGTTATATGTGTAAGAAGAATCGAGCGTGATATCGTGAAAATAGGTAAAGAGTAGTCTAGTGGAGTAGTTCCTCTTTTTTTATAATAGTTGTTTGCATGATAGTGTAGTACACCTATATGAATGTATTTTTTTAGTTTGTTATCGCTTGGAGTATTGTCCATGTAAACTACCTCCTATATCTATGTGACTTTTCCTGATGTCTATACTGCCAAAAACTTTTATGAACTTTTTTAACAGGTAAGCTATTATCGTCTGGCATTTTTGGTAAAATATTATTTACTAGATTGTTATAACCTAAATTGAAATGTAGATTTTTTTGTGATTACAGAATAAATTTGTGAAGCATTCATCGGTATGCCAGAAGTTTTAAAAATGTAGCAGATATTTTTAGAAATAATGTCGTGAGAATAGAAGTAGTCTTTATTTTTTGATCATTAAATTTTGCGTAATCAATTTTTTCTATTTGGTTTAATCGTTTTTCGATTGTCTCACAAAGACTGGTAATTGCTTTTCTCTCATAGATTAATTCAACTATAAGTTTCATAAGCGTTTTTTTCTTCTAATAAATTCAAAATAATCACTTCTTTATTAATAAGAGGTTTTAAAGCCATTCAATAACAACAAAAAACTATCAATTGATTTTTGATAGTTTCTATATAGTAGTATTTAAGGAAAGTGAAGAGGTAGTCATCGAACATCACGATATTGAATCAATCCAAATGAAATTAGACTAAGAAATAAGGACCAGATACTTTGAACTAATAAACCCTGAGAACCATTTAATAAAGTAGTTGTATGGGTTGAAAAAAAAAGATTCATGGTTGCTAAATCGGGTAAGTATTTTGCAAATGCAGTCATTGCGAATAACATTTGACTTAATCCAAGAATAAGAGAGAACATTATTGCAATTGGTAAAATATGTGATTTGGTAATGATGGTCAAAAAGACTGTAATCCAAGTTATTTGCGTCCAACTTAACATTGCAATAATCACTTTAATCAAAAATTCAAGAATTAAAGAGAGAGTAAAAGAGCCGTTAAATTGGATAATACCAATTCCTAAGCAAATTAAACTGGAGAATAAACCAATAATCCATACGATAACTGTTAGAAGAAATAGTTTAGTAGTAATGAGTTTTATTCGAGCAGGTATCGTTAGTAAAGTTGTACGTAAATATGAATTTGAATATTCTTGACCGAAGAAACTAGCAGCTATTATAACAAGTCCCGCTTGACTCAAAAAAAATTACGTATACTCATGGATAATATCTCATTGGTTACCAAAGGTTGATCATTTCCAATTCCAGAAAAAAATAATATTACAGGAGCTACTAAAATGGTTCCGACTGTGCCGAATAAGCACCAATTATAAGAGAAAAATTTGATTATTTCACTTTGAAGAATATTTTTAACCATCAATATTTTCCTCCCACGTCGCTACGAGTAAACGAATAGAATGCTATTAACATAGAAAAAAATATCCATAGAAGAAGTATCAATGTACCTTTTGCTGGATCATGAGGATAAGATTTAACCGGAGTAGCAACAATAAAATTTCCTGCTGCTACGGGTAGATATTCCCCCCAGGGCCATTTCTCTGCTAGATAACTTCCAAGATTATAGATTTGAGGAACTAGAAATATCAACGGAACAATCATATTTCTAAAAAGTAAGCCAATCAAAAAGGATAAAACCGTTAATAATATCCAATTTAATGTAGTGTAGCCAATAAACTTCCAAGTAGTTTGACTTAAAATGAATGGATTCAATCCTAAACTACCTAATCTAACATGTGTAATCGCAACGGTAATAAATATTGAAATGAATGAAATTGATATAGTAGAAATCAAAATAGTTAGTAGTTTGGCATTAAAAAGTTCTTTACGCTTATTACTATATAACATGGTTGTACGTAAATTATGATTTTTATATTCATTAGCTCCGCTAATTCCGCCCCATATTACAATTGGAAGTACTCCAAATAGAGCGGCATCAAAACCAAAATAATCTAATGGAGGCATAGCTTCTAATAAATCTGGATGTGTTGCAGGAGTTGCATCTAATCCTATGGAAAGTAATTGATCCGCTTCTAATAATCCAAGTAAGGGTTGAAGCACGATTACTAATCCAAAAACTATCCACCATCCACGACTATTTATCAGTTTAGAAAATTCGGAATAAGTTACTTTAACAAAACTCATGATTAATTTCCTCCCTCAGTAAGTAGAAAGAATACATCTTCTAATGTTTCAATATTTTGCATCACTTCATGAAGTTCACCAGTAACAACAATCTGACCTTTGTTAATGATAACAACGTCATCCGCAATAGCTTCGATTTCAGAAAGGTAGTGTGAGGAGAGTAATACTGTTTTTCCTTGATCAGCTTGTCTACGAATAAAATTTCTAAACCATTTTATTCCCATGGGATCTAAACCATTTGTTGGTTCATCAAGAACCAGATATTGGGGATCTCCTAGCAGAGCAATAGCAATACCTAATCTTTGCCCTTCACCTAAAGATAAGGTTCCAAGTTGTGCATGACTTTTATTTGATAGGTCGACAAGATCTAAGACTTCTGAAATACGTTTATTCGGGATGTTGTTACTTTTTGCAATGATTTTCAGATGTGTTTTAACTTTTCTTGATGGAGTTCCGCCAATCCCATCAAATGCCGATCCGACAATTTGTAATGGAAAGATGAAATTACTATACTTTTTTTTACCGAAAGTGGCTGTTCCTGATAAAGGCAGGTCTAAACCGAGAAGTATTCTAAGTGTAGAGCTCTTTCCAGCTCCGTTAGGTCCAAGAAAAGCTGTTATGCGTCCTTCTTTAGCCTTAAAAGTTATATTTTCTAGTATATTTTTCTTTTTATGTTGTTTACATATATTTGAAAGGACAATATTTTTCAATAGTATGGCTCCTTTAAATTTTTTTATTTAATTTGTTCTTAAATTAAAAATTTACAGTTCTCTATCCACAAATTGTTCTTTCGCTAATTCTCGATAAAGTGGAACTGTATCAATTAGCTCATTATGATTTCCTGAACCGACAACTCTACCATGTTCAAGGACATAAATGATATCAGAATCAATTACTGTGGATAGACGATGTGCTACAACGATAACTGTTTTTTTCCCTTTTAATTTATCCACTGCCTTTTTCATTCCTAATTCATTTAAGCTGTCCAAGTTAGAGGTTAATTCGTCAAGTAACACAATTTCTGCAGATGATAAAAGAGAGCGTGCCATAGCCAAACGTTGTCTTTCTCCACCAGAGAGGTTTGCACCAGATTCTCCAACCTGCATATCAAGTCCTTTAGAATTTCTATCTAATAAATGATGAAGATTGACTTCTTCCAATACTTCGATGCAGTTTGAATCAGATATTTTAGAATTTCCTAAAAGTAGGTTGTCGCGTAGTGTCCCAGATATAACAGGAGCGTCTTGTTCAACATAAGTGATGAAGTTCCGAAGCTCCTCTCTGCTATAATGCCTATAATCCTTTCCTTGAACGAATATCTTGCCACTGTCAGGATCATAAAATCTTTCAATTAATTGAAGCAATGTGCTTTTTCCTGCGCCTGAGGGACCTACAATTGCAGTTCTTTTTCCCTTTTCTGCACGTAACGTTACTTCTTTGAGAATCATGCTATCTTCTTTTTCCTTAGGATCAGAACCAAATTTCATTTTATTATATCCAAAGCTGATTTTTTCAAAATAGACTGCAGTTTCCTCAGTTATTAAATTTGAACTGGGGGGAATAGCGGGAGTGACATCATAGTCACTTTCTAATGCAAGTTCTAATAATTCGCGAATTCTAGCAAAAGCACCGAGTGATTCGCCAACGCCCCCGAAGGCATTGAAAACTTGTCCTATCGGACCAATCATTGTATAGAGTAGCAAAGCGAATGCAATTAAGTCAGCAACAGACATTAAACCAATAGACACACGGTGTCCACCTATTCCCAGTACAATTAGACCAGATAGTTGCAGAGTCATATTAGAAATAGGAGTCATGAATGCTTGTATTTTAGCTAATCTTATTCCAATATTACGCAATCGTTCTGCTTGCAATTTAGATTTTTCTTCCTCCTTGTCTGTTGCGTTTGTTGCACGAATTGTTCTGATAGCATGTAAATCACGTTCGATATCTCCACTCAATTTTCCCAACTCTTTTTGTGCAGAAAAACTAGCCTTTTGTATAGCTTTACTCATAATGATGGTTCCAATAAAAGATACACAAACTGTTGAAAGAGCCATAAAAAATAGCAAGGAATCTCTCAAAATCATCCCGATAGCTGCCCCAACAACAACTAAAAAACCACTACTGAGCGCAATACTCACTTGTATTAAAGCCATTCTCAATTTAGAAGAGTCACCACTAACCCTGCTTAGTAAATCACCTACACTTCTTGTATCGTACTCGTGGATTGGCAATCTTAATAAATGACTAATTAAACTTTTTCGCGCTTTAAAAACGACCCCTTCACCAATTATTTGTAGCAGATAATATTGAACAGCCGTTAAAATCGTAGATAGTATCAATACTACAATGAGAATTCCTAAACTTGAATTAATCTTAATTCCTGTATTTGATTGATCAATTAAATTAGCAACAAGGTTAGGTTGAGCGAGGGTTAAAGCTGCACTGATTAATCCTAATATTCCAACGCAAATGAATTCCCAATTATGCCCTTTTGCTAATGCAAACAGGGATCTAATATTTACTGAGGGCGTATGGTCTTCAGGATTAACAATTTCGGACTCCTTCTTTTTACGTTCTATATTTTCTTGTTTTATTTTTTTCAAATACGATTCCTTTCTGAGAATATCATTTGAACGGTGTGGAACACATATTGCTTTAGAATATATTTGAACTTCTACGGGTTCTCCAATAGGGCATTCATTCAATTCTATCCATGCATGTGCTCTAAATGGCTCTTGTGCATACCCAGTACACCAACTTACTGATTTACGTTGTAGCCATAGTACTATTACAACAGCAAGCGATCGTCTAAGGCATCCTTCTTGACTTCTACATCTACTACTTACGATACACACTGCGTTTCGCGCAATTTTTACCTGTTTTTCTGATGCGGGAGGATTGTTTTTTATTAGCTTCACCAATATTTTTTCAATTCTCCCAGGGGACATCCAATTAAGCGGTGCAGATAGTATTAAACTCAAACGAGCCAGAAATCTTGCACTAAAAGATACCGGATCTATTTGTTCTGGAAAAAGTTGGATATTCATTATGCAAGTTTCATCTCCTTCAAAAGAGCCATAAACTCGGCAACATCTGTTTCCGCTTGAGCTTTATCTAGAGAAAATGAAGTTTCCAATTGTAGTGCTAACTCTTCTATCGTCAATCCTTTACTCAAACCTTCTAACATAGAAACTCCAGAAGCATTTACTTGGAAATAAATTCCTCTACTTTTATCCAAAACAATTGCACCATCATCTTGGCTAATAATTTTCAACTCTCTTTTTACTTTTCTCATTAATATTACTCCTCCTTTTTAGAAAATAACTACAACTAGGTAAGCAGCAACTTCCTTTTATTTTGAGTTCTTTTTTAAAGCTACACGAAGCCAGCGTTCAACAGCTGCTAATCTCTCAAAGGCTTCAACTCTAGTATGTAGAGCAGAAGGCATTGATAATTCAGAAATTAGTATATCTGCATCTACAATTCCTAATTCAACTAATTTGAATTGGTGCACTTGCTGGGAATGCTTTTTTACGGCTTCTTTGTAACTTTTATACAAACTTGTGGAATAGTCTCCTTTAAATCCACGTGTAAAAATATTTTTTGAAACAAGTCCTTTAGTGGCATTATATAAAATCGATTTTGTTACAGTGTGATCTTGTCTGTAACGAGCTGGTATAGCTAACGAGTAATTAATAATATCGACATCTAAAAAGGGAGCTTGCCAAGTCATACCATTAACACCATATATGTTGTTAATCTGAGTTACCAAATGTCTTTGAAAAAGTAGAGACTCGATCATTTGGTGTCGAGAACGATCGGAATCTAAAGAATTCGATGTGTGATCTAATTTATTTATTAGAACTTTATAACTTAATTCTCGGTAAGGCTTCGTAAGCCAATTAGGTACCGTGACTGGACCGCACCAGTTGAGTGCGGAGTTTTGACGAGTTGGTTTAGCATAACCAAATCCTTTGTCTATTTCATTTTTTACAGCTTCCTTAAAGGAATTATTATTTATTAGATCTACTGTCCCAACTGAAATAGGAATCCGATTTAGTAAACAATATCGTAAGCCTAAGTCTATACTGCGTAATTTATTTTGTCGTACAAGAGACCATGCGTTAGCAGGCATAGGAGTGAATAATTCATCCCCGCCAAGACCTGTAAAATGAGTGGCATTGGCGGGAGTTAATGCTGAATGTTCTATGGATTCAACATATCCCTCTGTATCTGCCCAAAATAATGGAGAATCTGGTAACACTGAGTTTGAGTAATCTCTATCAATTTCAAAATTTTTTCCCGAGCTACCTAAAGAAGGTAATGAAGTAAATATGACGTTGATATCGTTTGAGATTAATTTTGCCCATGTAGAATCGCTATTCCATTCACTATCAGCATTTGCGTGATAAAGTTTAACATTAGCTTGAAGCGCTTTTAAGATATAAATAATTGTTGCTGAATCAACTCCACCCGAAAGGTCAGCGGATATCTCAGAGTAACTAACTGTATTTTGACTAAGCAATTCTAGAAGCCGCTCTCGTATTTTTGAATAAATAGATTCGACTTTGTTTTCTAAGTTTGGAGGTGTCCAAGTTTGTATGGGTTCTAAGATTCCATTTGTTGTACATTTCAAAATATAGAATGGTTGGATCGTGTTTACTTTTTCCCATAAGGGAATATTTTGGAATGGGTAGTATGGTAAATTATGAATTAGATTTAATGCAAGAGCCGATTTAGAAATTGGTAAATTAAGAAATAATGCGATATTTGCTGATGAATCACTAATGATTAGTTCATCATTTGAGTCCAACCATGAAAGAGAAACATCAAATAATGATCCTCCCATAAATAGCCCTTCTTTATTTATTAAAACAAATACGCCTTTAGAAATATTTGCTTGAAGATAATCTAACATGTTTTCTGTAGTAGTGTAGTTAAATTGGTCTTTATTGCAAAATATTCTTGAATATTCAGAAGAAATACAGTAAATTTCAAATTGATCGTGTGTATGTTGAGAGTACTCGGTATTGGATACCAGCAGTATATTAGTGTAGTCTGTAGTAATACGTTTTTGAAACATCAATTTTTTTGAGGATATAGAGATATTTGATTTGTTTACAATAATTAGAAGCACCTCCCTAAATAAAGACTATGCGGATTACTAAAAAGGTCATCGAATTATGTAATTCGATGACCAATGGCATAATTATGTAATTCGATGACCGCTAGCATAATTATTTCCCATTTTTCTGTCCTAGTAATAAATTACAACTTGGAAAAGAGCGCGTCCACCAAATACATCTCTAAATTTACCTGTCCAAAGACCACGAGTAGATTCTTTAAAACCTGCAATTTTTTCAATTGATGGTTTACTGTAATTTTGCTTTGTCATAGAGTTCACCTCCTTCATAGTTGGTGTATACTAAATTTTCTAATTCAAGTAAATTAGAAAATAGTTACCTTGATTACTTAGTACTGAAAAATGAGTATAGGAAATTCTTGACATCTATATTTTAGTTAAACAATAGAACAAAACAGCTAGAATCAGGAAATAAATTACTCTTAATTCGTTGTTTTTAAGGTTAAGTAGCTTTTTTCTATTCAACTTATATATTAATCATACAAAAAAAGGGATTATTTGTAATGAGTATATTGTGCAATTATTTAAGAAAGAGTAAGATGAAGATATCATTAAAAAATACACAGAGTGGAGTATGAATAAAATCTGTGTTGTTTAATACATTAGTGGGATATTAGAAAATTTTATTCAAACTATAAATTCAAAATTAGTATCTTTAAAAAAACGAAGAACTGTAGAATATTCAAGGAATACTTAGATTGGAGAAAAGTGTATGAAAGAAAAATTTGTTTATTTGTTATCCTTATTTGTATTCTTAGTGATAGCTCTACTTACTATTAAGCAGAATGACTATTTGTATGGATCGCAAGCAGTAACTGTTGTACCGATTATTGTTGTACTTATTCTTTTTTGCGCAGTTATTATTTTTGTCTCTAAAGATATTAAAAAGATTAGATACTTCGCTGTACTTACTTTTTTTACTTCCATTTCCTTAGCAATAGGATTATTTCCTTATTCTTTTGTGCATCCTGTCAAATCCCTGCTAATTTCATTTTTACCTTACTTTGTTTATAAGTTTTTTGTCACTTTTAACTTAATTTCGATTTTATCTGTTTCTAAAAAAATTGATCAAATTTTATTTATACAATCTATTATTGTATCCATGTTACTGCTTCTTAATTTTGAAAAATTCATATGGATGGTGAGTATAGTAATCATTTTGGATATTTTTGGTTGTTTATTTTTATATTTTAAAGGAAAAGATCGACTAACCATTCGAACAAAAAAAGAACAAGTTTTTCTAATTCGAATACTAGTTTTATCGCTATTTTCGTTAATTATTTCTACTTCTATTTTAAGTGGGTTGGTTCTTTTTCTTATCCCAATCACAGTCGGAATTATTTTAATAAAACGTAATGAAATTAGCTTAGATAAAGTATCAATTTATTAATTGTCAAATTAAGTTAGACAATTCCTCTTTGCATATGTGACTCAAGAATACTTCTATTGGTGTTTTATAGTTTAATGATTTTCGAGGGA
>SKEL01002444.1_pt1 | contig 13962 bp, 10 predicted proteins | sample 4826741 | NCBI WGS metagenome assembly SKEL01 (sample SAMN11008810, study PRJNA524170) | human gut metagenome | biome: Human fecal sample; material: Feces; isolation source: fecal sample from pouch patient p33 | host: Homo sapiens | place: Israel: Tel-Aviv | collected 2016-03-22
TGCCTTTGGATTCAGGAACTTTGACAACTTTAAAAAACGTATCTTTATCGCTTTAAACATGCAAAAAGAGAAGACGCATTTCGTCTCCTCTCGTGCTTAGCTATAAGTCACCCACTACAGTTGACAAAGAGCCATAAAATATTAAATTTTATCCTTTTTCTTTGACAATATAAACTGGTCGTTTTTTAGTTTCAAGGAATATCTTAGAAATATATTTTCCGATAATCCCTAAAGCAAGCAATTGGATACCACCAATAAACAAAATGATACAAACCAAACTTGCCCAACCTGAAACACTACCACCAATTGTAAGTTTACGAATAATGATAAATAGAATTCCAAGAATAGAAGCCAAAAATGAAACTGATCCAGCCCACAGTGAAAGATTCAATGGCGCTTCAGAAAAATTAATAAACCCTTCCATAGAGTATTTGAATAAGCTCCAAAAACTCCATGATGTTTCACCAGCCACGCGCTCGCGATTTTCATAAGCGATATATGTTACGTTAAATCCAACCCAAGAGAAAATTCCTTTTGAGAAACGATTAACTTCACCAAGTTCTAAAATACTGTCTACAACTTGACGAGTCATCAAACGGAAATCACGCGCACCATCAACCATCTCTGTATCAGAAACAGCATTGATGATTTTGTAAAACATCTTTGAAAAGAAAGAACGGATAACTGGTTCACCTTTTCGATCAGCTCGACGCGTTCCCACAACATCGTAACCTTCGTTGATTTTTTGATACATATCAATCAACAACTCAGGTGGATCTTGTAAATCGGCGTCCATAACAGTGATAAAATCACCATCTGCAGCCTCAAGCCCAGCTAACAAACCGGCCTCTTTACCAAAATTACGTGAAAATGACAAATAATGAACATTTTCAAAACGGCTAGCAACATCTCGAAGAACCTTTAAGGTTTCGTCTTTTGAACCATCATTGATAAAGATATAATCAAAAATCAATTGGTCCTTCATTTTACTTTCAATTTTTTGAGTTTCTTCTAAAAATGGATAGATTGTTTCTTGTTCATTATAACAAGGAACAACAATAGATAGTTTTTTCATTAGATAATAAGCCTTTCAAAAACTAGTGTTCACTTTAGTATACCACAAACTACTCATAAAAAAATGGTGAATTTACTCATTCACCATTTTAAAATACTTAATTGAAAATTTTCAAACGTTCCGCAACATAGCTGATTCCAACAGCTGCCAAGGGGATGATGAGATAGACATATGGATAAACATACTGACTCTTAGTTTCCCAAATTAAGTGAAATATGAAACCACCAGAAAGATATATTATTGGTATCAAAGTAAATAAACCATCTTTTGGTTTATCAAATAATTGAATAAAAATAGCGAGAAGAACAGCAACATATATGACAGCAAGTAATAAAGCAGAAAAATAATACACAACTTTATATAGTGTCTTACCTTCATAAATGCTCGACATCAATTGACCTCTAATCTTCTGTCCCTCAACTGGCATTTTTATAACAGGACCTGACCAAATAGATTCAAATAAACTATCTGTCCATGTTGATAAAAATTTATTTTTAAAGAAATTAAAAGTATATTGAGGATGCTCAACCATGTATTCTGTTCGAGTTGCGATTTGTTTCTTACTAACCTCTTCAATCTTTTCTGAATTACCACTATATTCGTTATACACATTTTCAACATATGCATCATACCAACCAGCAACACGATTATAAAGTGGTGTATCATTCAACCCCATTGCCACCCATGCTATCTTAGGTTCTCCATCCAAATTTGTTTTGTTGGCTAAACTTTTATAGTGGTAAGATACTAAATTATTACTTCCATAAATCGACAAAGCAAGTAAAGCTATAAAAGCCAAATTTTTCCATGATTTATGTTGTAATAAGTCAAGTACTAAGACTATAAAAATGGTCACTATTAAAATAATATAATTGTTTCTGATAAAGTCTGATAACGTTAAAAAGATTATACTCAACATCATCATTGACCAAGATTTTTTTTCAAAATAAATTTGCAAAAAGAAAAGTCCTACAATTGCAAAAAATAAACCGAAGGTCAGACCATAAACAAATAAAATATTAAAAAGATGTGATAAAAAAGCAAACGAGAGGATTATTACAAGTTTTGAAATACTTTCTTTTTTGAATACGCGTTTTGTTATTTTCCAGAGAAAGAAATTATCAATAATAGAAAGTATCAAGTTTATAATAAAGAATACCTTAATATTACTTTCACCAAAAACAGTCAAAATCAATCGTTCAAAACTAACTAAACCTAATTGATGAGGATATTTGTGAAGGTACCCTGATATATCCGTTAAAGATTGAATATCTCCATTATTTAGTGCTTTTGCTGCTTCTAAAACAGCTAAAGCATCATGACGAATCACATCATTTTGATGAAAAATTAGATAAACTCCAACAAGAATATAAAATATCAGACCAAAAATGAATAATGTTGTTTCATTAATATACTTCAACAAACGTAACAACAAAAATATCAAGCATACAAAAATAACTAAACTAGCAAAAAAAGCCCAACCATTTAAGTGTATATTTGATAACTCTGAGCCATCCATTGGCATATTACTTCTCACCAATATACTTGATACTCCTAAAAGGGTAAACAATAATAAGCCCCAAATAAGAATGGCTTTTTGTCCTAAAAATGCTAAAAATTTCAACAAAATTCTCCTTAATAAAAGAGTAATATACTTCAAATTGTCATTCTATGTTTTATACTATCACTACCGCAGTCTTTTTTTATATCACCTGAGATTTCTATCAATAGTAATAAACTAACAATTGTAAATGAAAGAATGAGCGGTGTATATGTTCTAAGACCTGAAGCATAGATTGTTGGAGATAATGAAACTGTCATTCGTGAAGCATATCCGGCTGCTAAAATAATCAAAGCAGTTAATCCATTTTGCCACTTTCTAAACATTAGAAACACCACTGTTGCAATAGTACATAAAATCAAAGTGTATAAAATTAGCGGATAAAGGTTTTCTTTTAGACTAAAATAGTTTGGAATTTCACTTTTATTTTGATTATCAATTGTTCTTTGAACTGCAGTTAGTAAACTATTCATAGCTAATCTTTGCGTTATGACTGTGTAGATTACAGTTCCTGAGATAAAAGTCATAAAATATTGTTTTTTGATAATCGATACAACGATAATTAAAACTAAAAATAGATAAACAATATTTAATTCTGACGTAACAAATAACACACGATTTGTTTCTAAATACCCTTTAATAATTTTAACTGGGAAAGAAATGGTTTCAAAACCAGGATACCAAATCTTGGTTTCAGTAGCTAATCTATTTGTAGATCCTGAGCAAAGCAAACCAGAAACTAGCCCTAATAACGATACACAAGTTGCGATAAAATAATTTTTATTTATTCTTTTACGTTCTAAATATGAACTAATAAGAGCAAAAATAAATAGAATGAATGCATAAACCGTAAATTGTTCTTGCATACAAGCAAACACAAGAAACGGCAAAGATAATATTGTATACCAATGTTTCTCCTGAATCATACAATACCACGCAATAACAAAGGAAATCATTGGAAAAAGATAATTAGTAACTGTTGCAATCAAACCAGCACTTGTGAAAAACAAACTTGGAAAAGAAAGTAGGAAAATAACAGGCGATACAAATTGTAATTTTCTGTACTTCTCTTCTTTTAGAAAAATTCCATTAAAACAATAGAAAAAAATTGCTACAGAAATAAGCATAGTTACATCAAATAGCAAATAATGATTTGACATAAACATTGTAACTGATTCAATCAACAATCTACTTGACCATGTTTTATAGCGATAAATAGCAAATTCAAAAAAGCCAAATTTTTGAGCCATATGAGCAAAGCTAGTCTGATCTCCGGCGTCATTAATATAAATAATAGACTCTAACGTGAATAAGAAGCTTATAAAAGCATAGTAGAGTGGTAAAATAAATTTTTTCATTTTCATAATTAATTAATCACCTTAAAAAAAGATTTATATGACTTCAAGTATCCTTTGCCTGAAACCATATCATACTCAACAAGTTTTAAATCATTTGCTATTTTTTCTTGTTCAGTAGTTAATTTTTCCTTATCAACACTAGCATTCTCAAGAACTTCAGTTAACAAAGCATAATATGGAGAAACTTTTGAGTTTGTTACTGCTAATAACTCAGCCGGAAAATCACTTGAATTAACCAGAGGATATGATAATACATCCGTTGAATAATTACTCCAAATAAAATAATCTGTTTGATATTGTCCGGCAGGATTGTCGATAAATGATTCTTGTGGATAGAAGCCAGGTAAGTGGTCTCCATAAAAAACAACAGTTATTTTTTTATTAATCTGACTTAATTGATCCAGCCAATTCTGAGTTGCTTTATCTGTCTGATAAAGCAACTTAGCATAATTATTCATATAATAATTTTCACCAGACGAAAAACCTTCACCTGACCCACCAACTTCAGAATCCTCATCTAGATTCCATGGTGCATGATTTTGGTATGTTATCACTGAAAAGAATTGATTCTTACTCTCATCAATATTATCTAGGACAGTTTGATAAGTCGAAGCATCACTCGGATATACACCATAATGTTCCAAATGTTTGGCCCTTTCAGTTCCATTACTCTCAGCAATAAATGTATCAAAACCAAGTTTACGGTACACTTCTTTTCGTGAATATGTTGCGGCATCTCCTAAATGAATAGTATATTTATCTTTTGAAGAGTACGAATCGCTAATTGAAGGAAAATGGGTCATCTGTGGTACAACATCTGTATACAATGTAGAAACTGAACTTGAAAGATTATACATTGGTAAACCTGTTAATGTTTCAAATTCCAAATTAGCTGTTCCACCACCATAGCCATCTGATTTCATTAATCCACTAGTCGTAGACTCTTTAACTGAACGAATTACTGGAATTGGATCAGTTGTTAAATTCACATTTGAAATCCGACTTGGATCAGAAAAACTTTCACTTAAAACATAAATAACCGTTTGATCTGAAATATTATTTTTTCGAGAAGCATTGATAACTTGAGCCTTATGAGTATATTTTTTTACAATTTTTTCAATCTTTTCTTTACTATACTCCTCAGGTTTCTCCATTTTTTTCGAAGTCATTTGTTTTAACCAAACAAACGTCAAAGAACGCTCGCGAGCAACTGTTCCCTGTCCCATCCACTCAATATTTTCAAAATTATTTAATCTAGATAAAATAGGTATATTTTCAGCGATATCACCATTTTCTTGCTGTAAAAATACAACAAATGTATAACTAAAAATAGAAATAATTGTAACTCCTGTAGCTAAACGTGCCTTCCAGTTTTTTGTAATTTTTCCTCTTAATAATTGATTTCTAAATAAATAGAAAAAGATAACTATTACAGACAAAGCTACTAACGAATAAAGAACCAATCTAATCTCAATATAAGATATTACAAGTCTAATTTCTTTTACCCAACTTAAATCACTAAATAACAGAGGTTCATTACGCATACTAAATTTTACGCTATTAGCAACTGTTATTATGATTCCTAAAATTACAATGAATGTCGTCGTACGTAAAATTCGATTGACAATCATGTAAAGTAACAAATTAAATAAAGCAATAACAACTATTTGAAATAAGGTCGCTGATGGGAAAATAAAACGATCTAATATTTCTCCCTCACTCTTGATTCCATATTGAAACAAATAGTTAAATACTATCGCTAAAAGAAAACTCAATACAACAACAAGTGAATAACTTGGAGTATTTTCTTTTATAGCTCTGAAGGAATTTAAAACAAAATAAATTAATAAGCTAATTAAAACTAAACTTATCATCACACTCCAAGTTACACTTGAGAGGTATCCACTATAATTCCCTTTATCAATATATTTTGTTACCTTTTCCACCATCATATCAGTAAAAAGGCTGCCGTTAAGTATCAAAGAAGCTATTAAACCAATAGTAACCAATCGGTATGAATCAAATTCAGCTAAAAAACTATCTAAAAGTTCTCTAACTTGAAATTTAGAAGATAAATAAAAAATGGCAGCCGATAACAAAAGAATAAAAATAATAGTCGGTAAAAAAGAAAACTGTAAAAAGTCATTTTTTATTAGATTCCACCATTTAAAATCTCCATTATTTAAATTTCGAGTGATTACTAAGAAATAAGAAATAAAAAGATAAATTACATAACCACTTGCTATTTCAATAAAAAATTCTCTTTTAAAATAACTTGATAAATAAACAGCTATTCCTAAAACAGATAGAATATACGCAGTAATACAAAAAGTCTTAAGAATATGAAATTGATCTGATAAATTATCACCTTGTCCCTTCAACAAATAAAAGTTAATAAGGGAAAAGTTAAGATAAAAGAATAACGTAAACAGAAATAGATAATGTAAGATCTTCGTCCAATTAATTTCCTCAAAAATGACTTTAACCTTTTCTATCATGAGTCATTTTCTCCAAAATTCTTTTAACAATATATTTCATAGCTCTAGCTGGACCAACAAAGATATATTTAAAAGCACCTTTTATACCACCCATATATGTAAAATCAACATAAGTGTGAGGAGCACTATCACCACGTTCATTATATAATTTATTATCAACAAATGGTGTTATTGAAACTTGATTTTTAGAGATTCTAAAATCATAGTGTTCATTCCATGTAATATAAACAAGTAATCGTTCAATAGCATGTAAAATAGAATTTTGTGGTAATGGTTCAGCTGGAACATCTTCATCCGTTAATTCTAAATCAAATAACGGTTTTAAGGCATCATACTTAAACCAGACAAAGGTTCCATAACTCATAACAAATGTATGGAAATTATTGAAATCAATTGTTTTGGTCATTCCCATTTTTTCCCATAAATTATTCATTTCAGGAGCAATCAAATGTTCGTTCCATGCATCAACAATCTTATTAAATCTAAAGAAAGTCGGGATATCAGCAATAACAAGTCCCAATTTATCATTTTCAAAGTTAGCAAGAATATTATCAGCAGGTTTTATTAACATATCAATTAGCTCATTTCGCCAAGATTCACCTGCCCAAAAATCTGCCTCCTTAGATTTTTTAGTATGGAAATGTCCAATGTAATCATAATCAGATAAATATTCTTTCAACTTCAACATTGGTAGAATATCACGTCCAATATTTCCAGTTACAAAGATTCGAGCATTTTTGTCATTTTCATCTAAAATCGATTTAATTTCCTGTTGTTTAGTTTCACTATCAGTTGTAATATATAAATCATAACTAAAATGGAAATTTTCAAAAGCATTCAGAAAATCTTCTAATAAGTCAACATAGAAAACATGAAGATGTACTGCAATTTTTTTATCTGCTAAAGAAACCGCAGGGACTTCTTTAATGTATTTTCGAGCTAACAAATACTTAAAATCAGGGAAATTAATTTCAGACATATGTGAAATAATCAAATCTACTGGATAGTCCGATTGTTTAGTAATCTCATCTAAAAGATACGGAGTAATATGCTGATTATTATCAATTGCCTTAACTTTAATAAACGGCACTCTATGACTTAAAATTGCCGTTGGATGATAAAAGGAAAAATCAGCGTGTAACATGTGACTTGCATCTTCATTTACAGTATTAAAAATGACTTTATATTTAAATCCTGCATCCAAGAATTTTGTCGTTACTTGTGTTTCGTAGTTGTCAATAACATCTTGAACATTGGTATAGTTTTTTACATTTTCCCAAAAATTTTTAAACTCTGGAGAAACAATAACAGATTTTTTAAATGTAATAAAATAACTTTGAATATGTTCGCGAAAACCTTGAGTATAGCGAGATTTAGAAGTAGCACGGTTATTTGTTAGCCCCCAGAAATCAACACTATCATCACTCTCATACTCAAGATAGTAATCTTTAATATCCCACAACGGACCAAAACACGTATCATTCATAATTGTGACAGAATCATAAGTAGCCAGCTCTTCAAATCCAACTGCAGTCATACCATCACGCCAAGCAGCAAAATCAAAACCAATATTTTCTCTTTGGATAAACTGATCCATTAATCGAAGTTCGACTATTTTATGATAATCTTGCTCATTAATTGAACTATTTGAAATAAATACCACTTTTGAAAAAAGTGGGCGCATTTTTGTCAATTGGTAATACACATGTGAACTAATATGATTGTACTTATTAAAATGGACGTACAATAATAAACGTTTCATTATTTTCTCCTAAAAAAGTTGATGATTGCTGTTGGAATTTTCCAACGACGTGAATGCGTAACAGAGTTATAGGCGACAACCATTTTCTCTAATTCTCGCTTATAATAGTGTCTTTCATCATTTACTTGTTTAAATTTTACTCTATACGCTTCCAATTCTCTAACTTCTTTTTGTAAATGTGACAAATCTCGAGAGAGAACTTTAGCAATATAATCCTCACGATTAATATCATCTAAATTAAACATTTCATAAATTAGTTTAAAAGTTTTTTGACTGGATGTAGAAACATCATAAATCAATTGAGGATCATAATCTTTAAACATAACATAATTTCCAATGATATCACCATTTGAGTCACTTGATAAAATTTCTGTATCAGATTCCTGACTAATCAAAGCAACTCGCTTATAAAAACTAGGTAACTCAGATAAATCAACTCTAACTGTAGTTACTGCTTCTGGAAGATTGAACACTACGCATCCATTCTCTTCAAACTTATATTTAAGAACCTTATCTCCGCTAAAATTTTCACCTTCAGCAATATAATAGATTTTTACATATTGATTTTCAAAAGCTAAATTAATATTTTTATCAAAGTGAATACCAATTGCACGCTCTATTTCATCGCTGGCAATTGTCTGATACTTATTCAATATATAAATATATGCTTCATAGAATTTTAGAAGGTCACCTCTTGCTGAGCGTGAAATATCAAAGATTCGATAATTTAAAAACGTACTATGATTAGCAATAGGTTTTGCATTTCTTACTAAAACAAGATTTAAAAAGAAATCATAATCCTCAAGTTGTTTTATTCTATCATCATATTTTACGTCACCTAAAACAGACGTTCTAACTAATGAAGTCGACGAAATATAATTACCGACTAAGAATGTATTTAAGTCAAACTCTCTAGCTTGCATTACCACAGCACCGTTTTCAGGGTTTACTAAGTTACAATACGCAATATCAGCATCATTGTTTTCAAGACTGTACAATAATTCTGAAACATAATTTTTTTCAAGATAATCATCACTATCTACAAAAAGAAAAAAATCACCATTTATTAATTGTAAGCCCTTATTTCTGGTTCTTACCACTCCTAAATTGTCATGAACGAAATAATGAGTTTTGTTATAAGGAGAATCTTTAAGAGTTTCCTTAATAACCTGATCTGAATTATCTGTTGACCCATCATTTAATACAATTAATTCAATATTATTATGAGTTTGGTTAAATATACTTCTTAAACACTGTTCAATGTATTTTTCATGGTTATAACAAGTTACTAAAACTGATACTAAAGTCTCACTCATTTAAACTTCCAAGTTCCATTTCTTTGAATTATACCTGTTGCAGAATCTAAAGCAGAAATATCATCCGATGCGATATCATCTCTGTTGATTACAATAATAGGGTTTGTCGTAGCATCTGTAAATGCAAGCATGTTTCCGTCAACGTCTCTAACAGTCACTTCCAATTTTAATTTCAAATTGTTGACTGAAGATAATTTACATGAATAATAAGCTGTTTTATGTCCAATTCCCTTAGTCTTATTATCCAAAGTATTATCATTATAAATCCATACATTGCGATCAATATCAGTTAACGATAGTCCAATATATGTTTCAACGTCTTCCATCACATCATACTCAATTTTAAAATTAATATCATCATTTGGAGTAATCTGATTAGAAGATAATAATTCTAGCTTGAAATTTTCAACCTTTGGTTTTACTTTTTCAGCACTATCACCTTGGTTTTGTTCCTTCTGAGTCTCCTTCAAAGGAGCCGTATTATCGTAGCTATATTGATTGGCGACATCAAACGGATCACCATATGCTTTAACCAAACCGTTTTCAATAAGAACAGCGCGGTTACAATATTTCTTAACTGCCCCCATATCATGGGTTACAAGAATAGTCGTTTTTCCTGAAGCTTTGCGTTCCATGAAGTAATCATTACATTTACGTTGGAAAGCTTCATCACCTACGGCAAGCACTTCATCAAGGATAAGCACGTCACCTTGAGCTTTAATCGCAACTGAGAATGCTAGACGAACTTGCATACCACTTGAATAGTTTTTAAGTTTTTGGTTCATAAAATCTTCAAGCTCAGCAAATTCGACAATGTCATCGTACATAGCATCGATTTCTTCGGTTGTAAAGCCAAGCATGGCACCGTTCATATAGACATTTTCACGTCCAGTCAATTCAGGATTAAATCCAACACCAAGTTCGATAAATGAAACCATTTTACCATTTACTGTAACTGAACCTTTTTCAGGGACATAAATTTGTGAAATGATTTTCAAAAGTGTTGATTTACCTGAACCATTACGGCCAACAATTCCAAAAAAATCTCCTTTATGAACATCAAATGAAATATCTTTTAAGACATGTTGCTCACGATAACCTTTAATCCCTTTAAAACGATTAACGAGCGCTGTACGTAAACTATGAGTTGCTTCAGTTGGTAGTTTAAAATATTTACTAACATGATCAACTTTTACTGCAATTTCTTTATCTGACATTATAAAATCTCCGCAAATTTCTTAGCATGTTTATGGAAAATTGAATATCCAACAATAAGAATTAAAACTGGAAGGATGTAAGGAATAACTCCCCAAATATGATTGTTATATAACTCCCAACCACGCATGCTGCCTGAATAAACAATGTAATGACGCATATCTTGAATGATTTGTGCAAGTGGGTTTAGCATCATTAATTTTGCTACAGTAAACTGATTTTTTTGAATAATAAAAGTCAATGAATAGATAACAGGTGTAGCATACATTCCAGCTTGCATTACAACTTCCCAAATCGGTCCCAAGTCACGATATTTGACAAATAAAGCTGCAAGAATAAAAGCAACTCCCGCAGATATCATGGCTAATTCAATAAACAATGGAATAATGACTAAACAGTTCCAACTTAAGTGAACACCATTAACTAGTGCAAAAACAAATACAACTAAAAGGTTAATACCATAGTTAATAGCTGCACCAACTACTGAAGAGATAACAATGATTTCCTTAGAGAAATTCAATTTACGTAATAAGTCACCACGAGTTACAATTGAAACCATCCCCATATTGGTAGCTTCTTGGAAAAATGACCATGTTACCATACCTAAAAGCACACCAATTGCATAATGAGGTGTTCCGTCATCTAATTTCAAAAAACGGATAAATACCAAATACATAATTGTGAAAAGCATCAATGGTTTAAGAATTGACCACAAGTACCCAATCAAACTTCCTTGATAACGAAGTTTAAAGTCCGTTTTTACCATTTCTTTTAATAAGATTTTATTTTCTTTACTAAAGAACTTCATTTATTTCTCCTATAACCAAATTTGGTAATAATTAATGTTCTAAACACAAGCGTATGGAAGGTACGATTTTTTCGTAGGCCATACTGATTCAAGGTTTTAATTCGTTGAATCAGTGGCTTGTCCATAATCGTTGTGAAATTTTCAACCAAGTCTCTTTTTTCAGGGGTCAATGCTAAATATAATAAAAAGCGTGCTTGAGTTTGACTAGCATTAATCAACCACCAATATTTTTCGACTAATTTATGAGGTTTAATCCAATTTTTCATGCGTTTAGTCCATGTACGCGCCCCTAATACATTAGCATCATGTTGACGATACAATTCAGTTGGGTAATCAACATAAGCAAGATTACCTAAAGCGCTAGCAAGCAAAGCAAGATACCAATCGTGCATCAATAAATCATCTGTTGATGTCCACAATTCAGCCAATACATGATTTATCATTGCTGTACCGCCAGTCACTGTGTTTTCTGTCAATTCTTGAACCAACTCAGTATTGGCATGATCAGACTGTGTTTTTATCATACTTTCGTGTAAAACATTTAAATCTCGGTCAACAATTTTCAAATCTGTATAAACCAATAAAGGTTTCTGACTATCATACTTTTGTGCTTCTGCTAAAGTAACTGCTAATTTATCTTCTAACCAAATATCATCTTGATCAGAAAAGAAATAGTAATCAGCTTTGCTATGTTTTAAAAGGGTATAAAAGTTTTTAATAACACCAAAATTTTCACGGTTGTCAGCATTAATAAAAACAATACGTGAATCAAGCTGCGTATATTGCTTAATAATTTCGGGTGTAGTGTCACTAGAGCCATCATCACGAATATACAAAGTCCAATCCTTGACTGTTTGTTTCTGGATACTTTCAATCTGTTCAGCCAAAAATTGTTCACCATTGTAGGTAGACATGAGAATATTAATCTTCATTTAAAAATAATCCCTCGTACTCTCCAATGATTTTTTCCCATGTGTAATTTTGTTTAACAATGGCACGCGCACGATTGCCATATTCCGTAAAATCATAATGACCATCGGCGTCATTAATCAGACATGAGAGATTACCTGATGTTTTATTCCAATAAAAAGCACTTGCTCCCGCAACTGACTTATTGAAAGACACATCAAGCACAAGATTTAACTTGGTATGTCCTAGAGCTTCTAACAAACCAGGATTTGTTCCACCAACTTCATGACCGTGGATATAAGCAAAAGCATTCTCACGAATGTAGTTCAGCAAATCACGATCATACACCGTACCAACAAACTTAACCCTGTGATCACGTTCAAAGTTTGTCAAATGTTTTAACTTGTCAAAATAAGCACTATTTTTGTGGTTAGAAATAATAATCAAATCACGTCTTGTATTTGATTTCATAAACTCACGAATTACTGTTTCATAATTGTTTTCTGGCACAAATCGGCCAACAATCAGATAATAGCCATTTTCCTTAGTTTTCCAATTATCAAAACATTTTCTAACCTTATAATCATCAGCTGTTAGGGTTGATTTTTTCAAATCCGTTCCATAAGCAATAAAACGTGTCTTAGCATCTGGATAAGATTCTTTTATATAATTTTCAATACCAATATTATCTGAAATAACCAAATCAACTGTTTTAGCCATCGATTTTTCAGCATATTTTAAATAAGCTTGAACCGGTTTTGACCATTTTGAGCGTTTCCACTCAAGACCATCTGGATTGACATAAACTTTCCCACCAAGAGCGTGTATTCTCAAAACAAAAGGTGCAATAAATGTCCCAATTGTGTTACCCAAAATATAAAAAACAGGGTGTTCAATACCATATCTTTTTACCATTTGAAGTCCATAAGTAATTGCCATCATATCATAAGCAATCACTCGTGCTGGACCAATTTTAGGTGCCTTGATGGTAAAACAATCTGCGCCCTCATATTTAAAATGCGTATGATGTTTATCATCACTTAAACAAGCGACGTGATAAACAATATCTGAGCTCTGCTTATTTTTTACCAACTCCTCAACAAAAGTCTCAAAGCCACCATATTTCGCAGGTAAGCCTCGACTTCCGATGATGAATACATGTTGCATGGCACACTTCTCCATTCTAAAATACGATCAAAAAATATTATACCATATTTTAAATAAGCTGGCGATGGAAAAACGAAAGCTCCCAGAGAATACAGGTGATCTGGTGGAAATTCCACAAAAAAAGACCAGTATTTCTACTGGTGTTATATTTTAGCTATATAATTTCTGTAGTGGGTAACTCCACTGTGGAATTATAGGGCTTTTTGAATATACACAAAAAGTCCCATATGACTTATAATGAAAAGCGACCAAACTCACATTAGAAAGCATCATATGGAACAACTCTATCATAC
>SKEL01001927.1_pt1 | contig 13931 bp, 9 predicted proteins | sample 4826741 | NCBI WGS metagenome assembly SKEL01 (sample SAMN11008810, study PRJNA524170) | human gut metagenome | biome: Human fecal sample; material: Feces; isolation source: fecal sample from pouch patient p33 | host: Homo sapiens | place: Israel: Tel-Aviv | collected 2016-03-22
GATAACGCGCCTGATTCATTTTCGAGTAAGACTGATAATATCCGGCGCATAATCAGGTTCTCTCCGTTTTGCTTAACCACATTTCATCCATTCCGCCCCCGCGAATCTGCATCGGGTAGACGTGCTCGCTGCCATCGACGGTAACATCAACAAACACCAGGCGATTATTGCGCACCTGTTCCAGCGCCTCGCTAAGTTTGCTTTCCAGCTCATGCGGATGAGAAATCTGGATCCCGACATGCCCATAGGCTTCCGCCAGACGGACGAAATCGGGTAGCGATTGCATATAAGATTGTGAATGACGGCCGGAATAGATCATGTCCTGCCACTGCTTCACCATCCCCAGATAGCGGTTATTGAGATTCACCACCAGTACGGGCAACTCGTATTGCAACGCGGTAGACAGTTCCTGGATGTTCATCTGAATACTGCCGTCGCCAGTGACGCAAACCACGGTTTCTTCTGGCAACGCCATTTTGACGCCCAGTGCCGCAGGTAAACCAAAACCCATCGTGCCGAGGCCACCGGAATTGATCCAGCGACGCGGTTTGTCGAATGGATAATAAAGTGCAGCAAACATCTGGTGCTGCCCGACATCGGACGTCACGTAAGCGTCTCCCTTCGTCAACCGCCAAAGAGTCTCGATCACCGCCTGCGGTTTAATCTTTTCACTGTGAGTGTCATATTTCAGGCACTGACGAGCGCGCCACTGTTCAATTTGCTGCCACCAGTCGCGGATCTCATCCAGTGGTTGATGGGCGGATTCTTGCGACAAGAGTTCAAGCATTTGTTCGAGGACCTGGCGAGCATCCCCCACAATCGGGATATCCGCAGTCACGGTTTTAGAAATGGAAGTAGGATCAATATCGATATGCAGAACAGTGGCATTTGGGCAGTACTTTGCCAGATTGTTCGTCGTTCGGTCATCAAATCGTACCCCGACGGCGAAAATCACATCCGCGTTATGCATCGTCATATTGGCTTCGTAGGTACCGTGCATTCCCAGCATGCCCAGTGCCTGACGATGCGTTGCCGGAAACGCCCCCAGCCCCATCAATGAGCAAACAACGGGCAGATTCAACGCCTCCACCGTTTCTTTCAACTGCTGATGGCAGCCCGCCGTGATTGCCCCACCGCCTACGTAGACAACCGGTTTTTTTGCCGCTACCAGCGTTTGCAGAGCACGCTTAATTTGCCCTTTATGTCCGGTAGTAGTGGGATTGTAAGAACGCATACTGACCGACTCCGGCCAGACATAGGGTAATTTGTTCGCCGGATTAAGAATATCTTTCGGTAAATCAACGACTACTGGTCCTGGGCGACCACTTGCCGCCAGCCAGAAAGCCTTTTTCAGCACCTGCGGAATGTCTTCCGTTTGCTTAACCAGAAAACTGTGTTTAACCACCGGTCGCGAAATCCCCACCATGTCGCACTCCTGAAAGGCATCGTAACCTATCAACGAGGTCGCTACCTGCCCGGAAAGGACAACTAATGGAATGGAATCCATATAAGCGGTGGCGATGCCAGTAATCGCATTGGTCGCCCCTGGACCCGACGTTACCAGCACGACGCCGACTTCCCCGGTCGCGCGCGCCAGGCCATCGGCCATATGCACCGCCGCCTGCTCATGACGAACTAATACATGATCAATACCACCCACGGTATGCAATGCATCATAAATATCAAGGACTGCGCCTCCGGGATAACCGAATACTTGTTTAACGCCCTGATCGATAAGCGATCGGACGACCATCTCGGCTCCAGACAACATCTCCATGGCCTGCCTCACTGTTTGACGGAAAAAATGTGTAAAACACATTAACCGTCCGATCTTGCTTAAGCAATTGGCAGCCAGAGACATAAACACGGGGTAATAAGAATAAACAGGAGGAAAGGTGAAAAGAAACGATAAAATCCTCCATTACAGAGGATTAAATTGATAATAAATCGGCTGAATCCCACAACTTACAGCAATTTCTCTATTTTTTTAATTAATCCTAAAATAGAGAGCCCACACATTCAGAATAAAATTCTACATTCAATAAAAAATGCAGAATAAACCAGACATTCATGTCTGACCTATTCTGCAATCAGTTAGCGTTTGCAAATTGAGACTAATTGCTCTTCCATCCACTGATGGCCTTTATCGCGCCCGGCAGCTTCATGCCAGGAGAGATAACAGGTTCTGCTGTTTTGTTTTAACGGCAGCGGTAATACCTGTAATTCTAAGGATTCAGCGAACTCTTCAGCCAGCCAACGCGGCGCAATAGCGACCAAATGCGTTTGCGACACCACGCTAAGTACGCTCATCATTGCCATGCCCTGATACGCGATACTGGCTTGCTTATCTACCGTGTCATACCAAGGTTGACTAAATGACGCGAAACGATCGAGCGAAACCGCCGCATGTTGTTCGTTATAAACATCATGTTTCAGTAACGGGCCCTTAATTGTTGGATGATTTTTGCTGGCTACCAGCACCATTTCATCTTTAAATAATGGTACGCTGGTAAATTCAGGACGATGGAAGTCTTCATAACTAATCACAAACTCCGTTTCCTGATAACGCAGCTGATGTTCAGTGTTCTGATTTAATGAAGACTTGAACATAACATGTATATTTGGCGCAATCTGCTCAATGTGATTATAAATCTGCGAGGTCAGAATGCTGTCTAACGGGCTGCAAACACAAAGATGAAATACACGTTCACTGCTCGCGGGTTCAAAACCTGAACCAGGCAATTCATTTTGTACTAGTTGCAATGCCTGACGAACTGAACCAAAAAGTTGAAATGCGCGAGCAGTCGGTTGAATACCACGGCCATAACGAACAAAAAGCTCGTCATTAAACATCACCTTCAGGCGTGCAACAGCGTTACTGACCGCAGGTTGCGACATTCCCAGAACATGAGCGGCACGAGTAATGTTTTGCTCCTGCATCACGGCATCGAAAACGGTTAATAAGTTGAGATCGACCATGCGTAGCTGTGGTTTGCTTAACTCCGCCGTCTCTGGATGATCTGTTTGTACCTCTGGCATACTTAACTCCACTGTCACACTTAACTCCCTTTCCCTTATTGGAATGCAGAGAAATAATCCTGAAGAATATGATTTATCATGCATATAAAATAAGAAAAAGCAAAATGAGTAAAATTCGGAAAACATAAAGATACGGGTTCTGATAAAAACAGAATCCATTGCCGTGGAATGAGTCATTTACCACAGCATAATAATCCATAATGTTTTTGTTGCGAAAACAATCTAATCATAACTACCGCGAATACTCAATCATCTACAAAATGGATTAAATGTGCTTATTTAATAATTAATTTATATATTTAATGCATTAATTCTTAACATTAATTGATCAATAATATTCACCAAATCAATATCAAAAAAAATCGCAAAACATATAATTCAATACAAATCATCAGGATAGGTTTTGCAACGCGTGCATTTTGTCCCCTTTTTCCTCGTTGATTAGATGCAAAAATTTATGCTGAAATATGTCAACCGATGAAAAGCGTCGGTAGTTAAGCAGAAATTAATATCGCTTACTTTAACCACCGCAGCACAATTAGCTAATTTTACGGATGCAGAACTCACGCTGGCGGGACGTTTTTATTGCGTCAGGGTTGACATCCGTTTTTGTATCCAGTAACTCTAAAAGCATATCGCATTCATCTGGAGCTGATTTAATGACTCACATCGTTCGCTTTATCGGTCTACTACTACTAAACGCATCTTCTTTGCGCGGTAGACGAGTGAGCGGCATCCAGCATTAAGCCAGCACGCAGTCAAACAAAAAACCCGCGCCATTGCGCGGGTTTTTTTATGCCCGAAGCGAGGCGCTCTAAAAGAGACAAGGACCCAAACCATGAGCCAGCAAGTCATTATTTTCGATACCACATTGCGCGACGGTGAACAGGCGTTACAGGCAAGCTTGAGTGTGAAAGAAAAACTGCAAATTGCGCTGGCCCTTGAGCGTATGGGTGTTGACGTGATGGAAGTCGGTTTCCCCGTCTCTTCGCCGGGCGATTTTGAATCGGTGCAAACCATCGCCCGCCAGGTTAAAAACAGCCGCGTATGTGCGTTAGCTCGCTGCGTGGAAAAAGATATCGACGTGGCGGCCGAATCCCTGAAAGTCGCCGAAGCCTTCCGTATTCATACCTTTATTGCCACTTCGCCAATGCACATCGCCACCAAGCTGCGCAGCACGCTGGACGAGGTGATCGAACGCGCTATCTATATGGTGAAACGCGCCCGTAATTACACCGATGATGTTGAATTTTCTTGCGAAGATGCCGGGCGTACACCCATTGCCGATCTGGCGCGAGTGGTCGAAGCGGCGATTAATGCCGGTGCCACCACCATCAACATTCCGGACACCGTGGGCTACACCATGCCGTTTGAGTTCGCCGGAATCATCAGCGGCCTGTATGAACGCGTGCCTAACATCGACAAAGCCATTATCTCCGTACATACCCACGACGATTTGGGCCTGGCGGTCGGAAACTCACTGGCGGCGGTACATGCCGGTGCACGCCAGGTGGAAGGCGCAATGAACGGGATCGGCGAGCGTGCCGGAAACTGTTCCCTGGAAGAAGTCATCATGGCGATCAAAGTTCGTAAGGATATTCTCAACGTCCACACCGCCATTAATCACCAGGAGATATGGCGCACCAGCCAGTTAGTTAGCCAGATTTGTAATATGCCGATCCCGGCAAACAAAGCCATTGTTGGCAGCGGCGCATTCGCACACTCCTCCGGTATACACCAGGATGGCGTGCTGAAAAACCGCGAAAACTACGAAATCATGACACCAGAATCTATTGGTCTGAACCAAATCCAGCTGAATCTGACCTCTCGTTCGGGGCGTGCGGCGGTGAAACATCGCATGGATGAGATGGGGTATAAAGAAAGTGAATATAATTTAGACAATTTGTACGATGCTTTCCTGAAGCTGGCGGACAAAAAAGGTCAGGTGTTTGATTACGATCTGGAGGCGCTGGCCTTCATCGGTAAGCAGCAAGAAGAGCCGGAGCATTTCCGTCTGGATTACTTCAGCGTGCAGTCTGGCTCTAACGATATCGCCACCGCCGCCGTCAAACTGGCCTGTGGCGAAGAAGTCAAAGCAGAAGCCGCCAACGGTAACGGTCCGGTCGATGCCGTCTATCAGGCAATTAACCGCATCACTGAATATAACGTCGAACTGGTGAAATACAGCCTGACCGCCAAAGGCCACGGTAAAGATGCGCTGGGTCAGGTGGATATCGTCGCTAACTACAACGGTCGCCGCTTCCACGGCGTCGGCCTGGCTACCGATATTGTCGAGTCATCTGCCAAAGCCATGGTGCACGTTCTGAACAATATCTGGCGTGCCGCAGAAGTCGAAAAAGAGTTGCAACGCAAAGCTCAACACAACGAAAACAACAAGGAAACCGTGTGATGTCGAAGAATTACCATATTGCCGTATTGCCGGGGGACGGTATTGGTCCGGAAGTGATGACCCAGGCGCTGAAAGTGCTGGATGCCGTGCGCAACCGCTTTGCGATGCGCATCACCACCAGCCATTACGATGTAGGCGGCGCAGCCATTGATAACCACGGGCAACCACTGCCGCCTGCGACGGTTGAAGGTTGTGAGCAAGCCGATGCCGTGCTGTTTGGCTCGGTAGGCGGCCCGAAGTGGGAACATTTACCACCAGACCAGCAACCAGAACGCGGCGCGCTGCTGCCTCTGCGTAAGCACTTCAAATTATTCAGCAACCTGCGCCCGGCAAAACTGTATCAGGGGCTGGAAGCATTCTGTCCGCTGCGTGCAGACATTGCCGCAAACGGCTTCGACATCCTGTGTGTGCGCGAACTGACCGGCGGCATCTATTTCGGTCAGCCAAAAGGCCGCGAAGGTAGCGGACAATATGAAAAAGCCTTTGATACCGAGGTGTATCACCGTTTTGAGATCGAACGTATCGCCCGCATCGCGTTTGAATCTGCTCGCAAGCGTCGCCACAAAGTGACGTCGATCGATAAAGCCAACGTGCTGCAATCCTCTATTTTATGGCGGGAGATCGTTAACGAGATCGCCACGGAATACCCGGATGTCGAACTGGCGCATATGTACATCGACAACGCCACCATGCAGCTGATTAAAGATCCATCACAGTTTGACGTTCTGCTGTGCTCCAACCTGTTTGGCGACATTCTGTCTGACGAGTGCGCAATGATCACTGGCTCGATGGGGATGTTGCCTTCCGCCAGCCTGAACGAGCAAGGTTTTGGACTGTATGAACCGGCGGGCGGCTCGGCACCAGATATCGCAGGCAAAAACATCGCCAACCCGATTGCACAAATCCTTTCGCTGGCACTGCTGCTGCGTTACAGCCTGGATGCCGATGATGCGGCTTGCGCCATTGAACGCGCCATTAACCGCGCATTAGAAGAAGGCATTCGCACCGGGGATTTAGCCCGTGGCGCTGCCGCCGTTAGTACCGATGAAATGGGCGATATCATTGCCCGCTATGTAGCAGAAGGGGTGTAATCATGGCTAAGACGTTATACGAAAAATTGTTCGACGCTCACGTTGTGTACGAAGCCGAAAACGAAACCCCACTGTTATATATCGACCGCCACCTGGTGCATGAAGTGACCTCACCGCAGGCGTTCGATGGTCTGCGCGCCCACGGTCGCCCGGTACGTCAGCCGGGCAAAACCTTCGCTACCATGGATCACAACGTCTCTACCCAGACCAAAGACATTAATGCCTGCGGTGAAATGGCGCGTATCCAGATGCAGGAACTGATCAAAAACTGCAAAGAATTTGGCGTCGAACTGTATGACCTGAATCACCCGTATCAGGGGATCGTCCACGTAATGGGGCCGGAACAGGGCGTCACCTTGCCGGGGATGACCATTGTCTGCGGCGACTCGCATACCGCCACCCACGGCGCGTTTGGCGCACTGGCCTTTGGTATCGGCACTTCCGAAGTTGAACACGTACTGGCAACGCAAACCCTGAAACAGGGCCGCGCAAAAACCATGAAAATTGAAGTCCAGGGCAAAGCCGCGCCGGGTATTACCGCAAAAGATATCGTGCTGGCAATTATCGGTAAAACCGGTAGCGCAGGCGGCACCGGGCATGTGGTGGAGTTTTGCGGCGAAGCAATCCGTGATTTAAGCATGGAAGGTCGTATGACCCTGTGCAATATGGCAATCGAAATGGGCGCAAAAGCCGGTCTGGTTGCACCGGACGAAACCACCTTTAACTATGTCAAAGGCCGTCTGCATGCGCCGAAAGGCAAAGATTTCGACGACGCCGTTGCCTACTGGAAAACCCTGCAAACCGACGAAGGCGCAACTTTCGATACCGTTGTCACTCTGCAAGCAGAAGAAATTTCACCGCAGGTCACCTGGGGCACCAATCCCGGCCAGGTGATTTCCGTGAACGACAATATTCCCGATCCGGCTTCGTTTGCCGATCCGGTTGAACGCGCGTCGGCAGAAAAAGCGCTGGCCTATATGGGGCTGAAACCGGGTATTCCGCTGACCGAAGTGGCTATCGACAAAGTGTTTATCGGTTCCTGTACCAACTCGCGCATTGAAGATTTACGCGCGGCAGCGGAGATCGCCAAAGGGCGAAAAGTCGCGCCAGGCGTGCAGGCACTGGTGGTTCCCGGCTCTGGCCCGGTAAAAGCCCAGGCGGAAGCGGAAGGTCTGGATAAAATCTTTATTGAAGCCGGTTTTGAATGGCGCTTGCCTGGCTGCTCAATGTGTCTGGCGATGAACAACGACCGTCTGAATCCGGGCGAACGTTGTGCCTCCACCAGCAACCGTAACTTTGAAGGCCGCCAGGGGCGCGGCGGGCGCACGCATCTGGTCAGCCCGGCAATGGCTGCCGCTGCTGCTGTGACCGGACATTTCGCCGACATTCGCAACATTAAATAAGGAGCACACCATGGCAGAGAAATTTATCAAACACACAGGCCTGGTGGTTCCGCTGGATGCCGCCAATGTCGATACCGATGCAATCATCCCGAAACAGTTTTTGCAGAAAGTGACCCGTACGGGTTTTGGCGCGCATCTGTTTAACGACTGGCGTTTTCTGGATGAAAAAGGCCAACAGCCAAACCCGGACTTCGTGCTGAACTTCCCGCAGTATCAGGGCGCTTCCATTTTGCTGGCACGAGAAAACTTCGGCTGTGGCTCTTCGCGTGAGCACGCGCCCTGGGCATTGACCGACTACGGTTTTAAAGTGGTGATTGCGCCGAGTTTTGCTGACATCTTCTACGGCAATAGCTTTAACAACCAGCTGCTGCCGGTGAAATTAAGCGATGCAGAAGTGGACGAACTGTTTGCGCTGGTGAAAGCTAATCCGGGGATCCATTTCGACGTGGATCTGGAAGCGCAAGAGGTGAAAGCGGGAGAGAAAACCTATCGCTTTACCATCGATGCCTTCCGCCGCCACTGCATGATGAACGGTCTGGACAGTATTGGGCTTACCTTGCAGCACGACGACGCCATTGCCGCTTATGAAGCAAAACAACCTGCGTTTATGAATTAATCCCCTTGCCCGGTCAAATGACCGGGCTTTCCGCTATCGTCCACGTCATCAAACGTCTTTAACCTTTGCGGTTAAAAATAATGCGACAACAGAAATAACCGCAATTACCCAGTAGACAGCAAAGTGCCCCCAACTTTGTGCAATTGCTCCCTGAATAACGCCAGCCAGAATTACCCCGGTAGAAATACTGTTAGTAAATAAGGTGGTAGCTGCCCCCGCTCTTCCAGGCATTAAATCCTGAAACCATAGCATCCCAATACCCGCAACAATGCCGATAAATACAGCGTTAAAAAGTTGCAGCGTCATCAACGCCATACGGCTATTAAAGAAAATCAATCCGGTGTAAAACAGTACTCCTGCCGCCACTGCTATGACCATCATTCGCCGCTTACCATAACGTTTGACATAGTAGCCAGCCAGAATCATTGCTGGTATTTCCAGTCCAGCTGCCGTCCCCATCAGGAAACCCGCCAGTTTGTCTGGCAATCCTAACTCGCTACTGATCCACAACGGCATATCAATAATGTACATGGTGTTGCAGGTCCACATTAACGTCGAGGCGACAAATAACATCCGTACGTTACTATCCTGCCAGCCACCTTGCATTGATAAAGCATTTTCCGACGGCAGTTCTACCCGCGCCACAGACGGAAGCATAAATGCAATCAATACCAGACTGAGTGTGAATATCCCGGCGGCAATCGAAAACATCACCGTAAAGCCGTAATTCAACGCCAGCATAAAGGCCAACGGTGGACCGATAACCCATGCCAGAGAAAGCTGCGCACGCATCACCGAGCTAAACATCACCACTTCTCGCGCCGAGTTATCCGCATATTCCCGCGCCAGAGCAAATAACTGTGGCATTGCCGTATTGGCCAGAGATGCCAGAAGCACACCACAGGTGATAAGCGTCAGATAATGACGATTAAATGCAAACAATAGCGCATTGCCGATAGCCATCAAACAGCAAAATATAATCAGTTTTCGCCGATCGCCCTGACTGTCAGAACGTTTTGCCAACCAGAGGCTTACGCCGATCCCAGCAATAGCATTCACCGTATAAAAGAGGCCGATCCAGAAAGGTTGCGCGCCAACCTCACGACTCAGAAATAAGCTCAATGTAGGAGCCTGTAGCGCCCCGGCCCCCCCCATCATAAAAGCGACCAGCATAAATGCCGCGTAAACACCGTTCATACGGCGAGCCATCGTCATTATCCAGATCATACGTTCCCTTTTTAGCGCGGCGAGAATAAAAAAAACCAGCAGGTATAATCTGCTGGCGGGTGATTTTACACCAATACTCAGTCACACATGATGCAGGCAAGTCAACTTTCAGAATTGCGGTCATCCCACTGCATCAGTCCTTCAAGCATGGTTAATCGTTGTGGGACGCTTAACCAACGCAACCAGCACAACTTCGCTGTCGCGGTAAAATAGTGCTGATAAAACTGACGCATGGGGCACCCCCTTGCTTCATCGTTAGGAATTATTGACTTAATATAGGGAAAATAAAATTGCTGTCTTTTGCACAGGAGTTCCCCTTTTATGCCATCTGCTCGTCTGCAACAACAGTTCATCCGCCTGTGGCAATGCTGCGAGGGTAAATCGCAGGACACAACGCTCAACGAACTGGCAGCGTTATTGAGCTGCTCGCGTCGTCATATGCGCACCCTGCTCAACACCATGCAGGATCGCGGCTGGCTGACGTGGGAAGCGGAAGTCGGGCGCGGTAAACGCTCGCGTCTGACATTCCTCTATACCGGGCTGGCGCTTCAGCAACAGCGGGCGGAAGACCTGCTGGAGCAGGATCGTATCGATCAACTGGTGCAGTTGGTTGGCGACAAAGCGACTGTGCGGCAAATGCTGGTTTCTCATCTGGGCCGCAGCTTCCGCCAGGGGCGGCACATCCTGCGCGTGCTCTACTATCGTCCGTTGCGTAATCTGCTACCTGGCAGCGCATTGCGCCGTTCCGAAACCCATATCGCCCGGCAAATCTTCAGTTCGCTAACGCGCATAAATGAGGAAAATGGGGAACTGGAAGCAGACATCGCCCACCACTGGCAGCAAATTTCACCGCTTCACTGGCGTTTCTTTTTGCGTCCAGGAGTCCATTTTCACCATGGTCGTGAACTGGAAATGGACGATGTGATCGCCTCTTTAAAACGAATCAATACGCTGCCGCTCTATTCGCATATTGCTGACATTGTGTCGCCGACGCCCTGGACGCTGGATATCCATCTCACGCAACCGGACCGCTGGTTACCGTTACTGCTGGGGCAAGTTCCGGCGATGATCCTGCCGCGCGAATGGGAAACCCTCAGTAACTTTGCCAGCCATCCCATCGGCACCGGTCCGTATGCGGTGATTCGCAACAGCACCAATCAACTGAAAATTCAGGCATTCGATGACTTCTTCGGTTACCGGGCATTAATCGACGAAGTTAACGTCTGGGTTCTGCCGGAAATTGCCGACGAGCCAGCCGGAGGGCTGATGCTAAAAGGTCCACAGGGCGAGGAAAAAGAGATTGAAAGCCGCCTGGAGGAAGGTTGCTACTATTTACTGTTCGACAGCCGCACCCATCGCGGGGCGAATCAGCAAGTCAGGGACTGGGTAAGCTATGTGCTTTCTCCAACTAATCTGGTCTATTTCGCTGAGGAACAGTACCAGCAACTGTGGTTCCCGGCTTATGGACTGCTCCCCCGTTGGCACCATGCCCGCACCATAAAGAGCGAAAAACCGGCTGGCCTGGAAAGCCTCACCCTAACCTTTTATCAGGATCACAGTGAGCATCGGGTGATTGCCGGGATCATGCAGCAGATTCTGGCAAGTCACCAGGTCACGCTGAAAATCAAAGAGATCGACTACGATCAGTGGCATACAGGAGAGATCGAAAGTGATATCTGGCTAAACAGCGCCAACTTTACCCTGCCGCTGGACTTCTCTGTTTTCGCACATTTATGCGAAGTGCCACTGCTACAACATTGCATTCCCATTGACTGGCAAGCCGACGCTGCTCGCTGGCGCAATGGCGAGATGAATCTGGCGAACTGGTGCCAGCAACTGGTCGCCAGCAAAGCGATGGTGCCATTATTGCACCACTGGCTGATCATTCAGGGGCAACGCAGTATGCGCGGCCTGCGCATGAATACCCTCGGCTGGTTCGATTTTAAATCAGCGTGGTTTGCGCCACCGGATCCATGATTGCTGGTTGATAACAAAATCACTACACTAACGCCGTTCTCAACGGGGTGCCACGCGTACGCGTGCGCTGAGAAAATACCCGTCGAACCTGATCCGGATAACGCCGGCGAAGGGATTTGAGGCTCCTTCTCAAGTCCTTTGCCACTCTTTTTTGAGGTGCAAAGTGTTAAAAAAATGTCTGCCCCTGCTGTTGCTGTGCACAGCGCCCGTTTTCGCTAAACCCGTTCTGACTGTTTATACCTACGATTCCTTCGCCGCCGACTGGGGGCCTGGTCCGGTGGTTAAAAAAGCCTTTGAAGCCGACTGTAATTGCGAACTGAAACTGGTGGCGCTGGAAGATGGCGTTTCGCTTCTCAACCGTCTACGGATGGAAGGCAAAAACAGTAAAGCCGATGTGGTGCTGGGGCTGGATAACAACCTGTTAGACGCCGCCAGTAAAACCGGACTGTTTGCCAAAAGCGGTGTGGCAGCGGATGCCGTTAACGTTCCCGGCGGCTGGAATAATGACACTTTCGTACCGTTTGATTATGGCTACTTCGCCTTCGTTTATGACAAGAACAAACTGAAAAACCCGCCACAAAGCCTGAAAGAACTGGTTGAGAGCGATCAAAACTGGCGGGTGATTTATCAGGATCCGCGCACCAGTACACCGGGGCTGGGTCTGTTGCTATGGATGCAAAAAGTCTATGGCGATGACGCCCCACAAGCCTGGCAGAAACTGGCGAAGAAAACGGTCACGGTCACCAAAGGCTGGAGCGAAGCCTACGGCCTGTTTTTAAAAGGTGAAAGCGATCTGGTACTGAGTTACACCACCTCTCCGGCTTATCACATTCTCGAAGAGAAGAAAGATAACTACGCCGCCGCGAACTTCAGCGAAGGTCACTATCTGCAAGTGGAAGTCGCCGCCCGCACCGCTGCCAGCAAGCAGCCGGAGCTGGCGCAAAAATTCCTCCAGTTTATGGTTTCTCCGGCTTTCCAGAATGCGATCCCAACCGGCAACTGGATGTATCCGGTGGCAAACGTCACGCTGCCTGCCGGTTTTGAAAAATTGACCAAACCCGCAACCACGTTGGAGTTCACGCCAGCCGAAGTGGCGGCACAACGTCAGGCATGGATTAGCGAATGGCAACGCGCCGTCAGCCGTTAATTCCCGGCTGGTTAATTCCAGGTGTAAGCGCCACCACGCTGGTGGTAGCGGTTGCGCTGGCGGCGTTTCTCGCCCTGTGGTGGAACGCGCCGCAGGATGACTGGGTGGCAGTCTGGCAGGACAGCTATCTGTGGCATGTGGTGCGCTTCTCCTTCTGGCAGGCGTTTCTCTCGGCACTGCTCTCTGTCATACCCGCGATATTCCTCGCCCGCGCGCTCTATCGCAGGCGCTTTCCGGGTCGGCTGGCGCTGTTGCGTCTGTGTGCAATGACCTTGATCCTCCCGGTGTTGGTCGCTGTTTTCGGCATTCTTAGCGTCTATGGTCGCCAGGGCTGGCTGGCAACACTCTGCCAATCGCTCGGTCTGGAGTGGACCTTTTCGCCCTACGGCCTGCAAGGTATTTTGCTGGCCCATGTGTTTTTTAATCTGCCGATGGCGAGCCGCTTATTACTCCAGGCACTGGAAAACATCCCCGGCGAACAGCGTCAACTTGCCGCCCAGCTTGGGATGCGTAGCTGGCATTTTTTCCGCTTCGTCGAATGGCCGTGGTTACGGCGACAAATCCCGCCGGTTGCTGCGCTTATCTTTATGCTCTGTTTCGCCAGCTTCGCCACCGTGCTATCGCTGGGGGGCGGTCCGCAGGCGACCACTATCGAGCTGGCAATCTATCAGGCGCTGAGTTACGACTACGATCCTGCCCGCGCGGCAATGCTGGCGCTGCTCCAGATGGTGTGCTGCCTCGGGCTGGTGCTGTTGAGTCAGCGATTGAGTAAGGCCATTGCGCCCGGCACCACGCTGCTGCAAGGCTGGCGCGACCCGGACGATCGTCTGCATAGCCGCATTTGCGACACGGTGTTAATTGTGCTGGCGCTGCTGCTGTTGCTGCCACCGTTACTGGCGGTGATCGTCGATGGGGTAAATCGCCAGTTGCCGGAAGTGCTGGCACAACCGGTGCTGTGGCAGGCGCTGTGGACCTCGTTGCGTATTGCGCTGGCGGCAGGTGTATTGTGCGTAGTGCTGAC
>SKEL01002459.1_pt1 | contig 13880 bp, 11 predicted proteins | sample 4826741 | NCBI WGS metagenome assembly SKEL01 (sample SAMN11008810, study PRJNA524170) | human gut metagenome | biome: Human fecal sample; material: Feces; isolation source: fecal sample from pouch patient p33 | host: Homo sapiens | place: Israel: Tel-Aviv | collected 2016-03-22
CAGTAGTAGTGTTAGATTACCTTGTGGAGATTTTTACCAATCTTATCCCAAATGATACTCTAGCTTGTCGAGCTGAGAAATTATGTATGGTGATTAGGGACGGGTTGGAGAACCATGCCAAGACGACAAATAAAAAAGGTGAGACTATTTGGGCCTATGATGTAGATGGTCTTGGTCATGCCGAAGAACACGGAACGACAGCTATTCAACTTTTGAATGACATGGGGATAAGCGAAGTTCGCTTGCGAGACGCTTTACTGCGTGCTGGTAATGCAAGCGATTTGTTTAAGAACGCTGTTGATAGAGGTAACAAAGCGTTTAGCGAAAATGCTGCACTTACGAACGAAGCCAACAAACGTTACGAAACAACCGAGTCAAAATTAAAAACCTTGAAAAACAAGGTCATTGATACAGCGATTACTTTCGGAGGGCCATTTGTTGACGCTCTTAGTGATGCTTTAGAGGCTGGAACGCCACTTATTGAAAGTGCGTCAAATCTAGCAAAACAATTTAGTAAACTTGATAAAGAGCAACAACAGCAAATTATCAAGTGGGGCTTGATTGCAGCATCTGCTGGGCCAGCTTTATCGATTCTTGGGAAAGGTGTTTCTGTAGTTGGTTCTGTAAGCAAAGGTATAGGAACCGTAACGAAAGCCTTGGGAAATGGGCTTAAAAAAATCGGTGAATTCTCAGCTGGTATGCAAGCTGTCGGTAGCTCTGCAAGTGGGATTGAAGCGGTAGGTGCTTCAGCGGCAACTGCAGAAGGTAGTGTAGCTGGTTTGAGTGGCGCGGTTGGTTTGTTAGGAAACCCTGTAACTTGGGGCGTCTTGTTAGGCGGTGCAGCATTGCTAGCTGTTGGTTATTTTGCGAATAAGGCAGCAGAAGCTAAGCAAAGAACCGAAGAATGGGGCACGGCTGTTAGTAAGGCACAAGATAGTGAATTACAACAATTCAAAGATAAAGTTGATGAAACCAATCAAGCAATGACGGCCTTTGGGACAGACGGTACAGCAGACGTCGAAGCTGTACGTTCAGCTTTTAAAGGCTTAGTGGATGATATTACGACACTTGCAGACAAAGATTTGAACAAAAAAATTAAGCTTGCTGAGAAGTATGGACTTTCTGAAGAAGAAATTCAGCGCATGAAGAATGCCGCGCAAGAAGCTAAAAACAATGTTAGTGCCATGTCTGACGAAGTCATTCGAATCTATCAAAACGCTGCTGACAATCATCGTAATATTACAGAGACTGAACGTGCAGTCGTTAAATCTGCACAAAATGCCATGATTGAAGAGAAACTCTCGCTTTTAGGTTACGAGAAGGACGAGAGTATCGCAATCCGTAAAGCCATGAACGGTGAGGTTGATCAGCTTAACACCGCGCAAGCTGAGAAAGGTTTAGAAACTGTAAAAAAATGGATTGAAGAAGAGAACAAGTCCTACGAGCAAGCTAAAAAAGATTACAAGACATTGTATGAGAGCAAAGCATTGACAAAAGCGGAGTACAATCAAAAGCTCGAAGAACTTGAAGCTAATCACAATGCAGCGATGGATGCTTATGGTGAGCAGTACATGGAACTTCAAAAGAAGATCTCTGAGAGTGCATTAAAAGATTATCGACCAGAAGTTCAGCAAGCTGTCACAGCTCAGATCAAATCGTCAATGGAAGAACTGGGGCTATCATACGAGGAATTTCAAGCTAAAATGGAAGAAACAGCTAGTTCTGCTTCAAAAGCTTCGTCGTTGGTAGGCACATACTGGGCAGATATGAGTGAGGAAGCCAGAACAGCTGTCACCTATTGGAATAGCATTGTACTAGATCCTAAGACGGGTGATGTCAAGACAAATGCTCAAGAAGAAATTCAAAAAGCTTTGCAAGCGGAAGGCGGTTGGGAGAGTATGAAACTCTCTGTCAAAGAAGGAAAGTTGACCACTACAGCAACTATGGCTATTGGCGAAGCTCTTATCGCAACTGGTCAATGGGACAGCTTATCGCCAGACGATAAACAACTTGTAATCGACCACAGTCCAGCGATGAAGGCGATCACCGAGAGCGAATCTAGTTTACAAGCCTGGAAAGAAATTCCAGATGCCACTAAGAACTTGCTAGCTAACAATACCGACTTCCTTAACAACACTGATGTTGCTAAAACCGTGTTAGAGAACTGGAATGCTTTGACACCAGAAGAAAAAGCGTTGACAGCTAAGAACTTGACAAGCGGAGATGTCACGCTTGCTCAAAACACAATCAATCAATTGAGTGGTAAGACAGTCGATTTGAATGCTAACGATAATACAGGCCAACCTACGCTTGATGCATACATTAAAGTTAACGGTGTCGCTCAAAGAGCTCCTGCTGACATCAATGTTAAAGATAATACAGCGGGTCCTACATCCAGCGCCCAATCGAAAATCAACAACGTTAATCAGAAAACAGTACCTGGCATCTTAGTGTCCGACTTAACAGGCAGTCCAACGTCTAGAGCCAAAACAAATATCGCTAGCGTTCATGGTAAATCGGTAACGGTTACCGCGGTAGACCGCGCTTCTGGCGTTATTTCCGGAATCAAGGGTTGGTTAAATTCTCTGCACGACAAAGTCGTTAATATCAGAACGAACCACACTAAAAATGAAAAAGGTACTAACTTTCACCCAGGAGGACTAGCGCTTGTCAATGACCAAAAAGGTGGGACTTATCGTGAATTGGTCACTTTGCCTGACGGAACTAGCTTCATTCCGAAAGACCGTAACGTTATGTTGCCGTTGCCTCGAGGTTCAAAAGTCCTACCTGCCAACAAAACAAAACAACTGTTTCCTCGATATGCAAATGGCATTGGTTTTGAAAATACTCGTGTTGCGGATGTTGCACGAAGAATCGGTAATTTGCAAGACAACAGTGATGTAGCTGTCGTCCAAACCGGCGATAGTGACACACGTCGAATGATTGGCAAAATTATTGATTTGATTATCGAAAATACACACAGTATTGAGCGTTTAGCAGACAGACAAGTGATTATTGAAAATTTCATGGATGCTGAACGTGTTGGACGTTCAGTTGCTAAGTCAGTAACTGGTGAACAAGAGCGTCAGGAATCCATTAAAAATGCAATCTATGGGAAGGGGTGGTAAAAATCGAAAGAGTATTTTTTGACGGAAAAGAATTGACACAATACATTACAGTAGCTTCCGATTTTCATCTGTGGCAAGGTGCCGATTTCGACCCGCAGTTTTCAGAAAATGAAATTTTGAGTGGTTCGGAGTTCAATTATACGCGTTTTGGCACAAAGACAATACCTGTGCCGTTTTATACGTGCACTGGCTCAGTCGAAGACTACAATCAGCTACAGCGCATTTTAAAAGTCAAAGAACCTAAAGAACTCCGTTTCAGTAGTCTGCCGAATTTAACGTTTCAGGCTATTCCAAGTGGAGATTTAGACTACGATAAGATAACACGAAACGCTGGAAAAGGCACAATTAACTTTATTATCGCAGACGGCTTAGCACACTCAAAAACAGCACGAGAGTTTGAATTTGCTAAGAATTCTGACGGCATTTGGGAAACTGAAATCGTCAACGACGGTAGTGAAGACGCATATGTCAATTACGAAATTAAGCTCAAGAAAGAATCTGGTTTCGTTGGCATTGTTAGCGAGTATGGTGCTATGCAATTTGGGAAAGTTGACGAAGCAGATGGTTACACCGCACGAAAAAACGTGACCGTTTTAAGTAACCAAAAAGGCGATTTTGCCAATTGGGCAGACGGTACTGTTTGTTACGAAAACCAAAGAAAAATCGTAACAACTCAAATGACGTCAGATGCAGCGTTCAACGGTCGTCTTGGTTTATTGCCGAGTTCCTTCAGAACGAGCGGAACATCTGGTGCCCTGCAGTATGGAGCGGTTAAAGAATACACACTAACCAATCCTATTTCTCAATGGTATATATGGGCTAGAGCTTGGTTTGAAACTGGATTGATGGGGCAAACTGGCGCTTGGTGTTTAACGGTGCTAGATGAAAGTAATCATTTAATCGCTGGCATGGCAATTGAGAAAGACGACACAGTTGGTAATACTGCAAATGTTCGATTCTTAATGGGTGACGGTTCGGGTGGTAGCCGTACGGTTAAGACGATTCCGTTTACACCTTCGTACTGGATTCCACCTAACCCGTACGGTTCAGAGGGACGTGCTACGAACTCGAATATGTTTGATTTAGTCAAAGAGAAAGACCGCGTCCAGTTCTTTTGGTACGGTGGCTATTATCCGTTCTATGATTCTCGTTTAGCAAATGTCAAAGCGAAGAAAATTCAATTCTTTGTCGGACAGTACGCAGGACGGAATACGACAGACAGAAAGGTCACACACCACTATCTAAATGATTTTAGTTTCTATCAATTGCATGTTGATTATTGGAAAGACGTGCCAAATCGCTATCCAAGCGGTTCAACGATTGCTATTGATGGTGAAAAAGGACAAATCAAAGTCAATAATCAAATTCGTTTAGATGACGAAATTCTTGGCACGACTTATTTCAAAGTTCCACCTGGGAAGACAAAAGTGCGGTTATTAGTTTCTAGTTTTGCCGAAGTGGCAAGTGCCACAGCAACAATACAGGAGGTTTACATTTGAGCAAGAATAATGTACGTATTGCAATTCGTGATTCAACAGACAGCCATAATGTGGCTTTTTTTGATAATAAAGCAGGAATTAAATATAAGAGTGCTAATTTGCACCGCTTCTTAGCAGGTTCAGCAAGTATTTTAACGATTAAGTACAATTCAAAAGATATTGACAGTATTCGCTCTGGCTGTAAGCTTGCTTTTCGTTATAAGAATCGTGATTATTGGCTTAATGTCATGAGCTTTGAAAAGAAAGGTTTTGAAGTTGAATTGACCGCTTATTCGCTCGGTCTTGAGTTGAATAATGAAACTCGTGGCGAACATAAACCAGCGAATGCCATGTCAATTGCTGAATATGTGGCTTATTACGACCCAGAACACGCTTTAACAATCGGCGTTAACGAAGTATCTGACAAGCGAATCAAATTGGAATGGACGGGCACAGACACGATTCTGGCACGTCTTTTTTCTGTTGCGAACAGTTTTGGTGCAGAACTTGATTTCAACGTTGAACTCAATGACGATTATTCACTTAAACGTCAAGTGCTGAATATTTACAAAAAAGGTAATCTTGGCACAAATAAGGTCAGTCAACCTGTACGAGTCGGAAAAGAGCTTAAAGTCATCAACTACAGCGATAATATCAAAGAGTTAAGAACCGCAGTTCGAGCAACTGGTAAAGATGGTTTAACAATTGACGGCTTAAACAATAAAATCTATGACAGCAATAAGCAATTGCTTTATTATTCAAGCGGAATGACAGTCTATGCGCCACAATCTCGTGACCGCTTTCCGTCTGTCGGAAAAGGCTCGAATGATAACTGGATTGTTGAAGATTTGGGTGAAACGCAGTACGAGACCAAAGAAGCGCTCTGGGGCTATATGTATGGAGAAATCCAAAAGAAGTCTTTACCAGAAATCACCTATGAAGTCGAAGGTGCTATAGAAGCTGGTATCGGTGACACGCAAACATTGATTGATGATATTCACTTTGAACCAGCGTTATATGTGCAGGCTCGGGTTTCTGAACTCGAAGATGACATCTTGACAGGCAAAGTGACAAACTCAACATTTATCAACTTTGAACGCAAATACAGTCAGATTGCAGACAGCTTATTAAAACAGGTTGAAGCACTCGCAGAAGAGGCAGCGCCTTACATCGTCCGTCTATCAACTGATAATGGCTACAATTTTAAAAACGGTCAAGGTACAAGCACAATCACAGCTAAACTCGAGAAGTATAGCAAGATTGTTAATGCAAAATGGAAATGGCTTATCAATAACAGCGTTGTCAGCGAGACTTCAAACGTTAAAATCAATGCTAGTCAAGTCAACGGTACGCTAAATGTTGTGGCAGTTGCAATTGTTGGTGGTAACGAGGCAGCTCGTGAATATATCACATTAACCAATGCTGATGACGGTGTCGGTATTAAATCGATTACGCGCTACTACACGACTAACGACAAAGCAGAGGGTGTCACGGCTGGCGGTCAAAACTGGTCTACTAAACCAACAACGCCCACAGCAGACAAAAAATATATGTGGTCTTATGATGTCATTACGTATACGAATGACACAAGCTTGGTCACTAAACCAGCTGTTATCGGTGCCCGCGGCGATGACGGTTTAGACGCTGACACAACAGGCATCACCGAAGCTCTTGACAAAGCCAAACAAGAGTTGACTGCTTTATCAGCAAATATCGAAAAGGTGCGAAATGATTCGCTTGCAGCAGTCGAAGAAGCTAAACAACAACTCACTACTGTAGCTAACGATTTGTCTAAAGCCAAAACAGACTTGCAAAACGCAGTTAGCGCAGTTGATACGAAAGCTACGAATTTGCAGAGTGATTTAACCGAAGCTAAGCAGGATTTAACCAGCCAAGCACAACAGTTACAAGCACAAGCTAGCGCACAGTCTGAGTTGACTAAGCGTGTCTCATCAGTCGAAAAAACCGCAAATGGCACGAAGACGACCGTGAGTGAATTAAGCAAAACAGTAGCTCAAAATGGCAAAGACATTACAAGCGTTACTGCACGAACTAAAGTAGTTGAAGATGATTTGTCAGGAACTAAAACAACGCTATCTCAAGTTAAGACGACAGCTGACAGTATCAGTCAAAAAACAGCTACTTTAGAAACTGGCTTGAATGGGTTGAGTGCGAAATTTGATAACTTAAAAATCGGTGGGCACAATTACCTTCTAGGAACAAGCGACCAATATCAAACCTTAACAAGCGATAACTACCTTTTAGGCACCACCGGCAATGGAAATATGAGCTTTCTGGACTTGCTGAAACCTTTGAAAGGTGAGACAGTCACGATCAGAAGCTACATTAAAAACGACACAGATTTTCCTGTGCGCATACAAATTTGGTTCACCGGCGGCGGAATTTACGGGAACCCAGTCCCAGCTCACGAAGAAGGCTACTCAGTCGCAACTGGCAAAATATTGGAAAACTTCGCGTCATGTAATGTCGCTTTTGTACAGGTCGGTGGCGGTACGAAGAATGGTGGAACTATTCAGCATAAGGAAGACAAGCTCGAAAAAGGCAACATCGCAACAGACTACAGTCCGAGCGATGCTGACCTCGAGCAAAAAGTAGCCGAATACAAACAGAACGCAGACCAAAATTATGCAAGTTTGCAAACGACCGTCCAAAATCTGGACGGAACAGTGCAGCAGAACAAGACTGTCGCAGAGCAAACGGCAGCAGGCTTTAAGACACGTATTGAAAGTCTGGAAACGTATAAAGATGGCGAAACCACACGAGCTAACCAATACTTTGAAAGTGCTAAGACTGAAACAGCACGTCAATTGACTGCAGAACGCACAGCAATTGCTAAAGATTACGTTGCTAAGTCAACATATACTAGTGATGTGACTGGCATTCGTAATGACTTAACAGCAACGACTGCGACTGCAAACACGACTAAAACAAATCTTGCTAACTATCAAGCTAGCAATGATAAACTAGTCGCTAATCTACAAAGTAATTTGCAAACGACAAATGGTAATGTCAGTAGCCTAAAAACAAAAGTCGAAGCAGTACCTGGGCAGATTACAAGTGCAGTGTCAGCTGTTGAGGGTAAAATTCCGACGAGCGTCGGCGGTAGGAATTACATCAAAAACTCGGAATATCGCAAGACGTCAATATATGTCAATGATAATCAAGTGCAAGATGAAGCGTTTGATATTTCAACAACGTTTTGGCAAAACAGCGAAGTGTACAGCAAGAAAATCAAATTATCATTTTACTATCAGCCTAGTAAGCCGTACGATGCTGACCGTGAATTTCCAGTGTATTTCAGAACGGCACCTTGGCCATCGATTGGGAAAGTGACGTATCCAGCTAATACTACTCGATTAATTAAATACACAATAGCAATGACGAATTCACTGCCAGCTAATTTTACGGCTAATCAAATTTTTATACGATTCAGTGGCAAGCTTGACAAAGATCGCTACCACAATATTGAAAAAGTGATGTTGGAAATCAGCGACATTTTTACCGACTGGTCACCAGCACCAGAAGACACAGTTAGCCAAATTAGCTCGCTATCTAGTCAGATTCAGCAGACTGCAGACGGCATAACCTTGCTTGCTACAAAAACAGAGCTAAATAGCGCCAAGACTGAATTGCAATCTGGCATCACCACAGCTACCAATAAAGCTAATACAGCCCAAAGCACAGCGAATAACAACGCACAAACAATCAGCACACACACGACACAGATTTCAGCACTTAATACAGGACTTTCTGCCAAAGTCTCACAGTCTGACTTCAATACTCTAAGCGGTCGTGTAACAACTGCTGAAAATAACATTACTGCTAAAGCTAACGAGTTAAGCAGTAAGATTACGAGTGTGGAAGGTAAATTGCCAAGCGGTGAAATAAACCTAGTTGAGTATGGTAGACCAGCTGATGGTTACAGTCCATATGCTCGTGCGGAGTACACAACACATGGATTTTATTATAATAGCGCTTTCAAAATGTATATTATTAGAAATTCAGCTACTAGCGAGAAAACGTTTGGTATGAATCGCTTTAAAGTTGAGCGTAATACTGAATATACTTTGTATTTTAAAGGTTTCAATAATTGGCAAATCACTAATATGGATGTCTGGTTTTTGAAACGTGTTAATGGAAGTAAGAGTGATTATGACTCAGCACAAATCTTAGTTAGCGGTCGCAAGTTATCGAATTCAAAAGCAGAAGATATTTCAGTAACTTTCAATACTGGTAACTATGATGAAGGGTATCTTCGTTTCGACAACAATGGTACAACAACTGCAGGTAGTTCAGCCGATTTGTATTTTGGCGATGTTTCGGTCAAGAAAGGCAAATCGAACAATGGCTGGAGTCCGTCATTGGCTGAACTGGCAAGTAGTCAAGCTTTAAAGAATGCACAGTCTGAATTCAAACAAACAACAGACTCAATCAAAGCCAGTGTGACTTCGTTGAATAATTCAACAGTTAAGAGTTCTAGCTTGACTATTAATTCAGACGGAATCGTCATGAAGGCTGGTAAGTCAACGACCGATGTTGCTAATGCGATTGGTTCTTATTTTGCTGTTAATCAGAATGCTATCAATCTGTTTGCTGACAAGATAAAAGTAAAAGGCAGCATGATTGTTGACGGTGCTATCACAAGTAATAAGATATCGGCAGGAGCTATCACAGGAGACAAAATAGCTGCTAATTCTATTAATTCAAGCAAAATTGTATCAAGTGGTATTACAGCGAACGTTATCAAAGGTGGTGTATTACAATCATTGAATGGCTCAACGAATTTCGAGCTTGATACTGGTAAATTGTTTTATAACAACAATAACACTGGTGTATTCCGCGTTCAAAATGGTGCAAGTACGATGGGGATCAAGTTTTCAAATACTTCAATCTCTGTAGCTGGCACTAGTCGAATCTTATCGCGAGCCATCTTAGGCGGTGACCGCCGCGAAACTACACTTGATGATGGTAAGTGGGACAAAGGCGGTTTCAGTGGTATTATCATCGAAACGATTAAAGGTGTCGAACCCGCTGCCAACGAGCACGCTGATGCTATGCGTGTGATCAGTGATAATATTTATTTCACACACACGTACAGCGCAGATTCGCCGACTGGTATAAGTGCGCATGGGTGGAAAATGGAAACATACGCGCCTGATAGTTCATATTCAGGGAATATTGTTTTGAAACCTTATGGGATAAATTATAGACAGTCAGATATCATTGTTGGCGACATTCGTTTGGATAATGGTGACGGTTCAGGCTACTGGATGCGAGCTACAATTAACGTGCTCAAAGCTTGTTTTGGTCACATTCTGAACGGAGGACTGTCTTCAGGTGCATTGAACGCAATAAGATCAGAACTTGACAAAATTTCCGGAACATAAAAGGGGAGAAAAAATGGATAAAATTCAAGAATTAATTCAACAGAAACTAGCGTTAGAAATTGCAAATAAAGCACTTCGGATTGCAGGTTTAGAAGCTGAGTTAGAGCAGGCAAGAGGTAAAATTGCAAATTTAGAAGCTCAGCTTGAGCCAGCGGCTGATTTGAAAGGAGGTGAGGAATAATGAGAGCATGGTACGTTGTCGGGAAATACCCAATTTATACTGATGGTAAAATCACGCACACTGAAATCACATTGGCTACTATGTCAGGCAGCTACGGCACATTCACTGAACGTATCGTTGGAGACCAAACTGGTAAGACCAACGATGAACTTATTGAACTGGCTCGTGATGCGTATTTTAAAGCAGAATACGCCGATAAAGCTATGCCAGAAGCAGTTCAAAAGGTTGACGAGATGTCAAATAAGTTTAACGAAAAATCTATTGAGTACCAAGAAACAATTGACCAAATGCAAGCAGCCATTGACAAATCCGAGAAGATGACTCAATTGGCAACAGCTACATTGAATGAATTGATTAACAAAATGTATCCTGATGAGGAAACTACAGATGATGTTACTGAAGGTACTACAGATGAAACTACTAAAGAAAATTAAAATTAAACTTATAGGAGGAAAAACAATGATGATTAATTATTTTGCAATGCAAATTGAACTAGGTTGGATTACAATTGAAGCTGTTCCAAAACGCTTCCGTAAACAAGTACAAGAATTGCTTGACCTTTCTCATGCAGGTTTGCAAGACGAAGACGCCGCCGAATAACAGCTTAGGAAGTGAGAGGAGATTATGCATGTTGAAATTTTAACAGGAGTATTCTCGTTGATTGCAAGTTTGGTTGGCACATTTGGCGGTATTTTAACGAGTACTAAGCTAACCAACTATCAAATCAACGAGCTTAAAAAACAGGTCGATAAACATAACAGCGTCATCGAACGTACCTTTAAGCTGGAAGAACACAGCAAGTATGTTGATGAACGCATCACACGCTTGGAAAGTGAGGTCGAGAAATGAAAAAGTATTTTGAAAAATTGGGAGTTAAGGTTTTGAAAACCATGGCGCAATCAGCAGTTGGCGTCATAGGAGCTAGCACATTAATTTCACAGGTCGATTGGAGAGTGGTTGTTTCAACCGCTCTTTTGTCTGGTCTCGTTTGTGTTTTGACAAATTTGTCTGATTTGAAGGAGGATGAAATCAATGAAGATTAAACGACTTTTAGCAGGAGTAACAGTGCTAGCTAGCTTATTGTTACAATCAACAGCTTATGCCGCAGTTGGTGATCAAGGTGTGGACTGGTCACGATACCAAGGCGCTAACGGCATCTTCGGTTATGGTCATGACAAGTTTGCAATTTGTCAAATTGGCGGTGTTAACGGCGGCGGTATATACGGTCAATCAACGTATGAGACACAAGTTGCATCAGCAATTGCACAAGGCAAGCGTGCTCATACTTATATTTGGTATCAAGTCGGCGGAAATGCTAGCTTAGGTGAGCAAGTATTAAATACATTCTTGCCACAAGTTCAAACACCTAAAGGATCAATTGTAGCCTTGGACTATGAAAGTGGCGCTAGCGCTGATAAACAAGCGAATACTAATGCTATTTTGCACGGCATGCGTATGATTAAAGCTGCAGGCTATACACCTATGTATTACTCAGGTAAGCCTTATACAGTAGCTAACGTGTATGTCGACCAAATCATTCGCGAGTTTCCGAATTCGCTTTGGATGGCTGCTTATCCAGATTACAATGTGACACCAGTGCCAAATTATAACGTCTTCCCGAGCATGGACGGTGTAGCAATTTATCAATTTACGTCAACATATATTGCTGGTGGACTTGACGGAAACGTCGATTTGACTGGTATTACTGATAATGGTTATACTAAGAACAATAAACCAGAAACTGAAACACCATCAATTTCCCCAGGTCAACAAGCTGATAATACGCAAAAATCAGATATTGCTGTAGGAAACCAAGTTAAAGTTAAGTTTGGTGCTAACGCTTGGGCGACTGGCGAAGCCATCCCAGCTTGGGTTAAAGGTCGTACTTACAACGTAGCTCAAGTGTCTGGCAATCGTGTGTTGTTAGCAGGCATTAATTCATGGATTAATAAAGCAGACGTGGAAATCATCTCAGTTTCATCTGCGCCAATTCAAGCGCCAGCAACTAGCACGTACACGGTACAATCTGGTGACACGCTTTCCAGCATTGCTGCTAAGTTTGGTACTAACTATCAAGCGCTAGCAAGCTTGAATGGGATTTCAAATCCAAATCTCATCTATGTTGGTCAAGTATTGCGTGTCAACGGATCAGCAAACGCTGGCTCTGTTTATTACACAGTGCGAGCAGGTGATAACTTGTCAGCAATCGCTTCACGCTATGGCACAAGCTACCAATCAATCGCTAGTCTTAACGGTCTTGCTAACCCTAACTTGATTTACGCTGGTCAAACGCTTAAAATTAAATAAACACTTTAACACCCCTAGCCTTTTGCGGTTAGGGGCTTTTTTTGGTATAATAGATGCATAAGTAGTTGAGAGGTCTTACTTATAATATTTGGCAGAGAGTGGGCTGACGAGCGCACGTTAAAGAGAAGTACGTTTTGGACTAGCTCACGCTAGTCCTTTTTTATTTGCGTTAAAGAGCAAAAAATATGCTATAGTAGACACACTAGGGGGGCGGATGATATATATATGTCAATGGAAGAACTAGCTAATCACGTAATCGCTGTGGCGCAAGAAAACAATTTGTCTGTGTCGAACTTGGAACTACAGAAAATTTTATACTTCACGTTAAGAAACTCTAGAAACGTTTTAGGCGAAGAAACCATTAAAGATACTTACGATGAACCATTTCTAGCTTGGCCATATGGACCAGTAGCACAAAGGCAGAACAGGCGTTTTCGTTCTTTCGGCTGCAGCCCGATTATCGGCATATTTGACAAAGTCCCTAAATACGAGCCACTAAATCCAATAATTCTCCGTTTTCTAAAAATCAATCTTTTCAAAATGGTAGACGCTAGCCACACGCACAAATTCTGGAAAGAAAATAGTGCTGCTATAAAATCCGGCCGACGCGATATTAAATATCCGCTATACGAGGTTTTGAGATAGCTTTTGCTAGCTCTTTTTTATTGCAGTTATAACCACAAAATCAAAAAAATCCGTTTTAACGGACTAAAATTTTAAAAAAGTTTATAAAAAGAGTTGACAGTGTGTAGTATATATACTATAATGTATATGTAAGATAAAGAAAGACGAAAGAGGTAATCAAAATGAAAGAAATCATGACACGAGCTTGGGAAATTGCAAAACAAGGTCAAGCTAAATTTGGTGGTAAAGTTAGCGAATATATTTCAGAAGCTTTGAAAGAAGCATGGTTTGAATATCGTTCAGGAAAAGAAGAAAACACTTCAGCTAAAATGGAAGTGGTGCTTGCTAAATTAAGAAGAAACCAAAAATTTACAATCGCAACATTGATTGAACAATCACACGAACTTGAATTTAACGAAGTAATGCACAAAGCTGGCGCTTACTATGGTATTGAAGTAATTACTGATGGTGATAAAGCTACAACAGTATATGTTAGCGAACGTATTTGGGAAGCAGCTTAATCTTTATTAAGGAGGATAAATGGCAAAAGAACTAACAGCTCGTCAAAGAGCTGACAAAAAATGGAATGAAAAAAATAGAGAGCATAGAAATTACATGACCAAAAGGTCTACGGCTCGTGGTTTTATTCGTAACCATGCCACAAAAGAAGATTTGCTTGAACTACAAGAACTAATTGAAGAAAATTTAAAAAAATTTTAAAAAAGTTCTTGACAATATATAGTATATATACTAT
>SKEL01001184.1_pt2 | contig 13874 bp, 17 predicted proteins | sample 4826741 | NCBI WGS metagenome assembly SKEL01 (sample SAMN11008810, study PRJNA524170) | human gut metagenome | biome: Human fecal sample; material: Feces; isolation source: fecal sample from pouch patient p33 | host: Homo sapiens | place: Israel: Tel-Aviv | collected 2016-03-22
TGGCTCTACGGTGGCCATGAATGCACTTTCATGACCACGCTCTCCATTATTTTATGAGAGAAAAGGACTCATAAAATATGGTTAGTTTTGTGTAGTCTGTGGTGCACCTTGTTCCACAGGTGGTTGAGGCGCATTACCATTTGGTTGCCCCCCTTGAGGCATTTGGCCAGGTTGACCTTGTTGCCCTATTTGACCTTGCGGAGGCATTTGCCCATTTTGATACATATGTTGACCATTATTTGGCCCCATACCATCTTGAGGTATCATTTGGTTTTGACCATTTTGGTACATATGTTGACTATTATTAGGCCCCATACCATCTTGAGGCATCATTTGATTATTTCCATCCATCATATGTTGATCCATATGCATATTAGGACCATCATGTCTATGTGGTTTTCTGAACTGTTGTTCATTCGTTTGCATCCATTCGCCAAAATTTGGTAGATCATTTACAGCAAATGATGTACCTGCCCCAACAGCACAGATTACAGTTAGAATGGCAGCAATTATAATTCGTCTCATAGGTCCTCCTTAATCTACATTGCTGAAATAACGTTCCCGCACACCGCGTAGTTCAAGCCCTACAAAGATACATGTAAGACCTCCAAAGAGACCTACGCCACCTAAAGCAACTAAGGTTACTGTAGACAATGCAGGAAATGCCGTTACATTCTCAAACGGTTGCCATGAGCTACCGAATAAATACAGGATTGCCGGCGTAATAATAAATATTAAAACCCCTACAATATATGACAAACCACTTCCAATAGATAACAATGTTTTGGATGCTTTTTTAGCCATACCTGGCAACTGCGGCAATAAACGCTCTTTGTAGTCATCAAAGCGAGCATAAATTTCTTGCATATTTACGGCTTTACTGTTACCACCATCTTGGCCTAATGTATCTGTAATAATGCCTGCATCTACATAAGATGTATAGATTTCCTCTGGAGTTCCCAAAGATTTAATGATTTCACTATCTGTAAGACCTTTTTCATAGCCTACGGAAAAATGCTCTTCATACACCTCAATAATACTCTCTACATCAGCAACACGAGCCTTTTTGAATATATTGCGCAGTGCTTCTAAAAAGCTATTTTTGTTCATTATAGTCTACTCCTTTCAATAGGATATTGATAACACCAGAAAACTCATCCCATTCTTGGCGCATCTGATTGTATGCTGTACGGCCATCTGCCGTGATGTGATAATATTTTCGAGATGGTCCTGTAGAGGACTCCTTCAAATAGGTCTCAACATACTTTTCTTTCTTTAATCTATTAAATAATGGATATATCGTTCCTTCTGAAATTTCAATATACTCCGAAATGGTGCTTACGATTTCATATCCATAGCGATCACTTTGTGTTAATAGTGCTAGCACAAGCATATCCATAACACCTTTTTTTAATTGAACTTGCATAGTTCCTCCCTTTAGGTTGTGCCTACCTGCCAATGTGAAAGCTCTCTTACGGTCACTATCATGTACTGACAAATACATAATAACACAAGGTACCACGTAATGCAAGGTACCTTGTTAAAAATATATTTTGCAAAATATAAATCCACGCTTTTAACGACCTATAAACACTGATAATATCTGCTTTTATAAGATAAAAACTATCTTATTTTTTTCTAATTTTACTAATGTTACCCTATATGTATCACACATACTTCGGCTACAACATAAAAATCCCCATCCAACGGATGAGGATTTTTCATTGATTTTAAAATAATCTATTTACTCTAACATCAGCTATTTATTTTGAAGTTGCTTGACCTAATTTAAGCTGTGTGCTCTTCATTTTGCCATTATGAGTATAAGATACCAAAACTGTATCACCAGGGCTCTTAGCGTCAATTTTCTCTTTTAATTCTAACAATGTACTAATATCCTTGCCATCAATTTGAGCAATTGTATCGCCTTCTACTAAACCAGCCTTTGCAGCAGGACCATTCGCATCAAGTTGGACAATAAGAAGACCTTCACCTTCATAGCTTACATTGTTACGTGCTGCTGTTTGACGATCTACAGCCCATACACCAATATAAGGACGTATAACCTTACCATTCTTAATAATAGAGTCTACAACAGTCATAGCTGAGTTAATAGGAATGGCAAAGCCCATACCTTCAACGCCTTCTTTAGAGATCTTAGAACTATTGATACCGATTAATTCACCATCTGCATTGATGAGAGCACCACCAGAGTTACCTGGATTAATAGCTGCATCTGTTTGAATCAATGGGAAGCGTTGCCCTTGATCATCAATAGTACGTGCTAAGGCACTGATTACACCAGATGTAACGGAGCCTTTAAACTCTAGACCTAAAGGATTACCAATGGCGATAGCCGGTTCCCCTACTTGCAAGGAATCAGAGTCACCAATTTTTATAGGTTGAATATCCTTTGGTGGATCGATTTTAACAACAGCTAAGTCTGTTTGGGCATCTGTACCGATAACTGTACCTGTGACGGTAGATCCATTGGACAAGGAAACTGTAACCTCTCCATTTTTAGCACCAGCTACAACGTGATTATTTGTTACGATATGTCCATCATTATCAATCAATACACCAGAGCCTACACCCTCTCCAGCATAGATGGTACGGTTAAAGATATCCTTTTGGAAAACTTGAGTGGTAATTCCCACTACAGCTGGGCCAGATTCTTTTGCCGCTTGTACCACGTATGTATTACGCGTATCCGTAATAGGTTTTATTTGCTTTGTTTGTTCTCGTACAGTCGTTTGATGTGTAACGGGATTACCAAAGAAATAGTATCCACCACCTACACCAATACCGAGGGCTAGCACACAGGCAATAATTGATTTCTTATATTTTGAAAAATTCATGCATATCTCCTTATATCATCTTTTAATGATTTCTTAGTGTTATATTCCTTATCATATAAACTGCCAATCGCAATCGAATACACACTGTAACAACTATGTAATATAGCAGTATATAGCAATATATATCTACTTTCACCAAAATCAATTTTATAAAATCAATTTTTGATGAACCTATTATAGTACGCAAGACATTACATTGCAAGATAACAATTTATTACATCTATTATAAAAATATAATTTCTATAAATAATATGTATCTCGTAATATGTTAAAAGCAAATCTAATTTAGCAAATCTAATTTCAAGACGATTCAACTGTAGAGAAATTACATAAAAACATATGTATATAAAAATGTACCATATAAAACATAAAGGGCATTCACTAGCCGTCGCTAGGAATGCCCTTTATGCATATAGTTTGAGAGTGTAAGGACTGTTGAGAGAGAGTATATGTGATCTAGATAAGTTGAGAGAGAACTTATTAAGAGAGAGAAGTTTAGTTGTTTCTTATCTAGAATCAAAAGTCAGCCTTACTTAGATAAGTATACATGGAATATCTAAACTATCAAAGGAAGTATATAAACAATTTTTAAATCTTTGATTATATCTATATAATAACTTCCTATAAACTCATATTTTATCAACAGCCACCAAAAACGTGAGCGTAATATGAAAGTGATTTCAGTTATCAAATAAATTTATAACCAACGCCCCATACAGTAATGATGTGCTTACTATCGGATGGATTATCTTCAATTTCTTCACGTAAACGGTTGATATGAACCGCTACAGTTGCATAATCACCATAGGAATCAAGGCCCCATACGCGAGAGTATAATTCTTCTTTACTAAATACGATATCACGATTGCGCATCAAGAATTCTAATAACTGGAATTCTTTCTTTTTAAGGTGAACTTCTTTTTCGTTTACCCAAACTTTCATCATCTTAGGATCAAGACGGATTTCTCCAGATTGAATCGCATTGGTTTCCATAGCATCACGCTCTGTTAAGCGTTTATATTGTGCCAACATAGCTTTGATTTTTGCAATCAATACAGATGGAGAGAATGGTTTTTCAATGTAGTCATCAGCGCCTACGCCGAGACCACGGATTTTATCGATATCATCGAGACGAGCTGTTACCATAACAATTGGTACACGAACCTTGTCACGAATTTGGCGGCAAACTTCAAAACCATCCATTTCTGGCAACATAACATCAAGGATGATAAGGTCTACAGGAGTATTTAAGGCAGCCTCAATACCCTCAGTACCATTAGTCATAATAGTTACATCATAACCTGCCACCATCAAATAATCACGCTCAATATTGGCGATATCCAAATCGTCTTCAATAATTAAGATATGTTCACTCATGATTCTTCTCCTTGTTTAGGAAATTCTAATATAATACGTAGACCATGTGGTCTTACATTTTCAATCACAACTCGGCCTTCAAAGATTTCCATAATTCGACGAATAATCGACAATCCAAGACCACTACCTTCTTGTGGGTTCGTACGAGATGAATCTACACGGTAGAATGGACGCATTAGACGTTCTAGCGATTCTGGTGGTACCCCTGGGCCATCATCACTGATAACACAGTATACAAAATCATCATCACTAGTTACATCAATAACACAATGACCAACATCGGACATTTTATACTTAGCACTATTGTTCAACACATTTTGTAAAACACGCTGTAACAATTGTGGGTTTGCATTAATGAAAGCATTTTCCGCTGCTATACGGAATTTAATTTCTAGACCTCTTGTTTGATAAGGAGCCAAATGATCTTCTACAAAATCACGTACATATTGACCGAGTTCAATTCGTTCAGATGGACGAGATTCTTTCTTGTAATTCAATGTGGTAATGAGGAATAACTCCTCTAACATCGAATCTAAATCATTAGCACGTTTCAAAATGATTCCCATATAGCGTTTTTGTTGCTCTTCGGTTGGTGCAATACCATCACGAACGCCTTCTGCATACGCTTTAATCGCTGTTAACGGCGTTCGGATATCATGGGATATCCCTGCTAGTAACTCTTTTTGTTGCTCCTGTTCCATTTCAATCTGACGATTGGCCATTTCTAAGGATTTCGTCATATTCTTAACATGAATCATGATAAAGCGTGTAACAAATCGGTTAATAGCAAAGAATGTAACAATAAAGAGTAATATAGCTACTACAATAATATAGAAGGAAACTGATTCCATTAAGCTATCACTACCATGAGTAGCGCGCTTTATAGCAATATGATATACGTAAGCATGACGCCCATCGTATTTCCGCATTTCATAGACAAATGTATTATTGGACTGATATACAATACCTTGTAATTCAGGGTTTACATCAATAAGACCAACAATAGCAGAAGCGCTATAGATTTGAGGATTACCATAGCTGTATACCATATTACCTTGATCTAATACCTCTACATATACTTCCTTCGGATCGAGTAGACTATAGCTAGGCTTTACTAAGCTATCTATTAAGTTGTTTTCTAAACCATAAAAGGTAATTGTTTCAGTGATTCGACTGACACTTTTAAACTGTTGTTCCTGCTCAATACGCAAATAGTAACCGGCATTAGCCAATATGCGCAGACCTGTAAAGTATAGCAAAAATAAGATAATTGCTATCAAAATAGGCACTACAAAGAGCACAACATTGGATATCCAAATCCGTATTTGTAAATTCACAGGGTTACCTCAATATCATAAATATTAGATACTTCTTATAGTTTACGCTATTTTTAATACTTAAAGCAAGTAAAAAGCGTAAAAAAGTGATTTAACCTTCATATTTTCTTCATTGTCAGTTTATAATTAGCCGTTATTACGTGTGTTCTATATGTCTTTTATTATCTAGTGTTTTTTAATTTCAAATACAATCTACACGCATCCGGGTAATTAATTCTAATATGATATGAGTAGTTTTTGGGACATCAGACACAAGAGCTGATGAATACTTTTTAAACATAAAAAAGAGGATTCCTAAGGAATCCTCTTTTAATATTTGAATTAACGACGATTTGCATCGAAGAAGTTAATAGCAACTTCTGGGAACATAGCGTAAGTCAATACGTCTTCGTCAGTGATACCATTGTAGCCTTTGGAAGCTAAATCTTGACGGTAACCTTCCAATTCAGGTTCGATAAGATCTGCTGGACGGCAAGTGATTGGTTCTTCATCACCAATGATAGTGTGACGAATTTCGTCAGAAATTTTACCAGGCAACGCACCATATTTACCGCGTACAAGGTCTTTAACTTCGTTAGGAACCATTTTATAACGGTCGCCCATCATAACGTTCATCATAGCCATTGTACCAACGATTTGAGATGTTGGAGTTACCAATGGAGGGTAACCCAAGTCTTCACGAACGCGTGGCATTTCATCCATTACGTCGAAGAAGCGATCGCCCATACCCATTTCGTTCAATTGGTTTTGAGTATTGGACAACATACCGCCAGGAATTTGGTAACGACGAACAGCTGGGATTACATCGCTAGCTGGTTTCAAGTTGAATTCTTCAGCGATTTGTTGTTTTACTTTACGGAAATGATCAACTAATGGAATATATTTATCAAGGTCAAGACCAAGATCCCATTCAGTGCCTTTGAACATTTCGATCATAGTTTCAGTAGCTGGTTGGCTAGTTGCATGAGCAAATGGGGAGATAGCAGTATCGATGATATCTACACCAGCTTTAGCAGCTTCCCAGTATGTAGTGCTTGCAAGACCGCAAGTGAAATGGCTGTGCAAGTCGATTGGCAATTCACCAAAACGTTTTTTGAATGTGGAAACCAAATCATATGCATCAGCAGGTCCTAACAAACCGGACATATCTTTAATGCAAAGAGAATCAGTACCCATTTCAACCAAAGTTTCAGCAACTTTCAAGAAGCTTTCAGTTGTATGAACTGGAGAAATAGTGTATACCATAGCGGATTGAACGTGTGCGCCTGCTTTTTTGGAATATTTAATAGCAGCTTCCATGTTACGAGGGTCGTTCAATGCGTCGAAAATACGGATACGGTCAATACCATTTTTTACAGCAGCTTTACAGAATGCTTCTACTACATCATCAGAGTAATGTTTGTAGCCCAACAAGTTTTGGCCACGAAGTAACATTTGTAGTGGTGTATTTTTTACATTAGCTTTTAATTTGCGAAGGCGTTCCCATGGATCTTCATTCAAGAAACGAAGACAGCTATCATAAGTAGCGCCGCCCCAACATTCAAGAGCTTCATAACCGATTTCATCTAAAAGGCCAAGCACTGGTTCCATTTGTTCGTAACGCATGCGAGTTGCCAAAATAGATTGATGACCGTCACGAAGAACGGTTTCACAGATTCTTAATTTTTTAGCCATGTTAATCCTCCAATTCGAAATAGTAAGGTGATGTAATTTTATACATACACTCAATGACTATCTCATACCTATTTATCAACAATTCCTATAGTTCCTACTTATGTAGGTAAAATGTGCTAGGAATTATTGGAACATACTTATATTAGACTACTTCTAAAATTCTTTGTCAACAAGTATATTATGCTTATTTATCATCAAAAAGCATGCATTTTTGATATAAAAGTGTAAAAAAAATCACCAAAAACTCTCGTTATGCTAGATTTTATCGTGCATTTTTAATCATTACCAAATGAGTATGTTAATGAGAATGTAAAAGCAAACTAATCCTCATATCGTTATAATTTTTATTTATGTACGAAAGTATATCAGTATTTATTGATGTAGTACAACGAATTATCTTGATTTACAGATCTTGTTATCACTTTTTTTGATGACTGACAAAGATAATCTAATATTCATGAATATACATTTTCTATTTCAAATATACTTTTTATTTCACCTTTTTAGGTGCTGTTTCAAGAACAATATTCTTGCCATCTCGTTTTACTTGGATAGAGAATGCCCCTTCGCCCTCTTTAAAATACTCCATTTTAATGTCTAACAGCATCTTACCGATAAGCGTTTCCACCTTCTCAGTTAAAAATTCACGATAAAATGCATCTTGTGTTTGCTTAGGACTTTGATGAATCACAGGTTTCGCTGCATTGCGTTCCGCCTGCATCATAGTTTCTTCAAAGTTATCATTTCCACCCCATTGCTTCATCATTTCTGCGTCTGATAAGCCTTTTTGAATTTTAAACTTTGCCATTATATACTCCTATTCTACTAGTTAGACGACCAACATAATGCGTATTCTAACTAATTTTATATATTATCACTCTTATTTAAGTCTAATTCTTTACACCTAATAATTCAATAATATGTTCCTTCACCATAACTGGATCAATACCAGACATACAGTACGCTTTTCCCTTCGGACATTTTCGTTTACGGCATCCTAAGCACTCCATATCATGATTTTGTAGCACTTTATAGGTTCCAGTCAGAGGTCCCCACTCTGCAGGGTTTGTAGGGCCAAATAAAGCTATTACAGGGCGTTGTAGAGCCACGGCCATATGTAGTGCACCCGTATCACAGGCTACTACCACCTCACATTCACCAAGAAGAGCCGCCATTTCACGTAAAGTAGTCTTACCTAATTTATTGTAAACTGGCAAATTCTCTTTCTCTACATGTTGCATCAATTCTTCAAACTCTTGTGCTTCTTTTGGTCCACCCAAGCATATAAAATTGCTTCTATAGGACAGGGAATCAATTAGTTGTTGCCACTTTTCATAAGGCCAGGACTTAGTCTGCCATGATGAACCTAAAACTAAACCTATCAATGGTCTATCTTTTTCTGTAAACGCCGTTTCCACTTCGAATTTAGCTCGTTGTTGCTCATCAGCTGTTACAATGAGATCCATTAGATTCATATTCTTAGTCTCAACAGGGATAGTTTCTGTGTTTAATGCACCTGGCAGTAATTTAGCTACATCAAGATATTGCTCTATAACATGCTTTGACCGATTCTTCGATTTGTAATTAGTAAATAACCAATTCAGTTCTTTAGTACCCCCTAATCCTAACCGTATAGGTGCACCAGATGCCAATAGTACAAGCCCCGTAATAAGCCGACCTTGTACATCAACAGCTATATCGAAGTGATAAGGCTTTAAACGTTTTCGTAAATCCCACCACATATTCCACATGGTACGAAGGTGTAATTTTTTTGAATGAGCCTCATATTCATCCCGTTCCCAAGGAATTATATGATCTACATAGGGATTATGTTCTAATAGTTCAGCCATGCTCGGTGTAACAATCCAATGTAATTTTGCATCCGGATACTGTTGCTTTATCCACCTTGCGGCGGCTGTGGCATGCAGTATATCACCAATATAACTGAGCCGTACAAACAATATATTCATAGACAACCGCCTTTCTCATGTATTATCGTCGCCCGTTAAATCATCATCTCGTATACTCATATACCGATTATAACGAAATATATATGAGTTCAACTTGAATTATGTCGTATAAAACTAAATAAGTTTATAAATAAAGCCTTTATAACCTGCGATTATAAAGGCTTTATATTAATTCTTTTTCTTAGAGCTAGAGTCTTTAGATGATTTATCGTTATCTTCTGTTACTTTGGTCGTATCATCACTGCCATTGGCAATAATTTCTTTCACCGCATTCATAGTTACTTCAGACAAGGTAGTCGGATTATTGTATTTATAAATAGGTTTAAATCCTACGCCTAATTTACCAGAGTATACAGTTAATACATTATTATCTTCATCGACACGAGCAATATAGATGGTCTTGCTAGTATCTACACCAAGCAAACGGAATCGTCCAGGTGGGTTGATAACACGCCAACCACCTTCGATACCATTAAACATGAAGATGTCGCCAGTTTTAGCATTATCGTAGAAGAAATTATCTTCATCATAGAATACAGCAATACGACCAATGTCCGTAGCTTGCATGTAAACGCGACGCGTATCATAGTTCGCATCAGTTCTGTAAATCCGGTATGCACCTTCACGAACTTTTACCTTCATGTACACCACATTTGTCGCTTCGGAATATGCCGCATCAACAATGCGACTTCCCTTTGGTACATCTTCAAGTTCTGTATCTACTTCGTGTTCCGGATCATCTGCATTGAGTCGGGCCATAACAACCTTGTTGTCCGTATACAGGCCCATAATTGCATAGTTACGATCTGGCATCCAATCAAAATAGCTAATGGAGCGACCTTTCAAACTAACCGTTGTAGGCTTGCTTTCACCAGCCTTATAAATCCGAAGAGATTCATCTGTAACAACAGCCATAAATTGATGGTCATAAGATACGTATTTACGTCCCTCCTTTACGTCAGGGAAGTTTTTCGTGTCATCCTTAGACGCACCAGAGACATTAAATTCCGTAGTCGGTGCAAACATATATTGATCAAGGTACAGATACACCCCTCCTTGCAGTAGAATACCTACCGCAAAGGCGCTCAGTACACGCGTAAAAGGTTTCATTGTTCCTCCTATTTCACGATAAACGCCGTAGGAATCATCCGTTCCCCTAACAAATCGGCTGGTTTATTTACAACTTTGCCATTTAAATACAATGTAGAGCTAGAGCCACCATCGAGGTTAGCCGCGATGTATGCGCCCTTTTCATAAAGTACATCTTGCACATCACGCAAGGTAGCACCCAAGGAATAACCTGGTTGACGACCGTCGATTACAACGAACAACACAGTACCATCCTTACGTTGACCTATGGCCGTACGAGGACCTACGCCCCAACCGCCATCGCCATCGGTGATCATCTTCTTACCATCTACGATAAGAGGTGGCCCAAAGGTAATACCTTCCATAGCTTTCATATCAGCTAATTCAGTTTTATCATAGTTGCCCGCAATGAGGTTACCAGATTTAGAGAAACCTACAAAATCAACGGATTCATCAGGCCCCACATCCTTACCGATGATATAATCCCCTTCGTGAAGGATAAAACCATATGGCAAGCGGCCTGTACCAGTACCATTAGGATCGTGAAAGCCACCACCATTGATAGCTGCTACGGCACCATTCATTTTAGCAATATTACTTGTAGTATCCCCTTTTTCTTGAATGTTTGCAGCTGTCGCAACTTGGATACGGCGTGGATCTGGAATTTCAAGTACGTACCCTACATAACGAGAAGACTCAATTTTTTCCAATTTTAAGTCTTTATCTTCGCGAGCATTAAATTTAAACAAATCTTGACTCTTTACAACGCCTACTGTCCCCAAAATAGATTGCAATTCATCGTTGCTGAATAACCATGTAATGTATTGAGGATGACGAGATTGTAAGATAGCACCAATAACGGCACGTTTTACATTATTAAATGGTCCAAACAATACCACGAATGGTGATGTGACTGCGGTAAATAAGAACACCATAATGATGAACTTTACCCAATTCTTTTTAAACAATGTATATCTCCTTATAAATCACTGTAATGTTCAGTGCTAATTCGTTCTTCAAAATGCTTGATGTCTACGGCATTACCAACCCAAACACGTAAAATATTGTATGGATTATCCCCTGTATGAGCCCAACCGGACTTCATAGCCATTGCCATCTTTATACCACTGTCTTTTGTGGCAGCATCTGTATCCTTATTTTTGTCCCCATAGGGATAACAGAACCAAGGGTTATCTGTAATTCCTAACTTATCAGCTAACGCTTGTTGTGCTTTTTGAATGTTTTCCATTTGTGCTGCTTTTGAAAGTTGGCCCATTTCCACATGTTGGAATCCATGATTAGAAATAGTTATACCATTGTCTTTCATTTCTTTTAGCTGTTCCCATGTAAGCCGCGTTCCTACATCGCCTGGATTAACAAATACAGTAGCAGCAAAAGCATATTCTTTCATCAATGGATACACGATAGAGTATGTATCTGCATAACCATCATCAAAGGTTAGTACTACAGGCTTTTCAGGTACCGCTGCACCATTAACTACATAATCGTATAATTGATCCATCGTCAATGGATGGTATCCATTATCCTTGAGGAACTTCATTTGCTGACGGAATAAATCCTCGCGGATAACCGCATCATTATCTTTATCATCGCCAATCTTGTGATACATGAGCACCGGAACTCCCGACGGATGTACCATCGTAACCTGTTGTGTAGGTGGCGTTTTAGTTTCATTTTCTGTCGTTTGCTGTGAAAGCATTCCACATCCTGCTAACGCTGTAGCAATTACAATTGTGAAAAGCACTACCAATGAAAATCGTTTCATAGGTCCCCCTTTATATAGACACAATTTAATAACTTATATTATATCATTTATAAAGAGAATAGTAAAAACTAGCGAATTGTTTACCCGTGATTGTAATCTACTCAATAATGTTTTAATATTTTAATTATAATATATTTCACATAAATGATACTATTTCATCAAATAAAGGATTTACTATGAAAAAACGCCTAACTATTATTCAAATGGACGTCCATGTAAATGACGTAGAATATAACTATACTCGTGTTCAAGAATTACTCTCTCAATCACTTTCTGAACATCCAGATATTATCGTATTACCAGAAACTTGGAATACCGGGTTCTATCCATCAAAAGAGTTAATCAACATCGCTGACAGAAACGGAGAACGAACTCAATCATTATTAAGTGCATTTGCAAAAGAGCACAACGTAAACATCATAGGCGGTTCCGTAGCAGTTGCTAAAAATGATGTTGTGTTCAATACCTCCTATGCCTATAACCGAGAAGGCACGCTCGTTGGAGAGTACTCTAAAATGCATGGATTTAGTCCCGCGAAAGAAGATCAATACTTCGCAGGCGGCACGCATACCACACATTTTGAGTTAGATGGCATTCCGTGTAGCACCGTTATTTGCTACGATATCCGCTTTCCAGAATTAGTGCGCATGGCCGCATTACCGAATACAGAATTGCTATTTGTGCCAGCTCAATGGCCTACTATGCGCCTACGACACTGGCAAGTACTTAATGAAGTACGCTCCATAGAGAATCAATTATTCGTGTGTGCTGTAAACGGCTGTGGCACGGTTGGTCGCGTCCAAAGTACTGGACACTCCGCCGTATATGATCCATGGGGTACAAATCTATTAGAAATGAATACTGAGGAAGGTATTGCTACTGTAGATATTGATTTCGATGTTGTCGAAGACATTCGCAACAAAATCAATATATTCAGGGACCGTAAACCAGAACTGTATAATCTATAACATAAAAGACACATTGCTATAATTTGCAATGTGTCTTTTACATTAGAATTCAATAAGATTCCACATATCCTCTGGTACTTGTTCTAGAGGTTTGTTTTTTGCTATCGCTTCTTTTAAAATATCAATCGTATCTTGAACCTCTTGCTTGTCCTTTGTATTAGGATCATGAAGGATAACACGATTTAAGGAATCTTCGCCAAATTGTTTTAAATATTCCTTTTCTACTTGGTTTAATTCACGACGTAAGTATTTCATTATTATGACCTCTACTTATAAATAAATTTCCGATGTCCTACTTCTACCGCTATAATCACACAATTCGTATCACTAATATCAGCAATAACTCTATAGTTACCAATTCTATACCGCCACAATCCTTGTTTATTACCAGTTAACGATTTACCAGAATATCGTGGATTTTCTACATTATCCAAATGTTTTATCAACCAATTAAAAATATAACGTTGTGTTGACTTATCCAACTTTGAAAATTGTCGGTCAAACCGTTTACTAAACTCTAGCTTATAAACCATACTTTGCACGCATTTCCGCTACAGAATATGTAACAGGATCCTGTTTATATTCTTTCAGAGCTTCTTGGCCGACTCTAAGATCAAAGTCATTTTCAATTTTTTCTAGTAACGCTTTTTTAAATAGTGTAGATAATGTTTCATCCATAAATTCCGCATAGGTTTTAAATAGTGTTTCTTCTTGTTCATTAAGTCTCACAGAAATATTTGACATACAAAGCACCTCCTTATGTATTACATTGTAATACATAAAGAGGTGCCTGTCTATAACTATAATTATATTAT
>SKEL01002469.1_pt1 | contig 13831 bp, 10 predicted proteins | sample 4826741 | NCBI WGS metagenome assembly SKEL01 (sample SAMN11008810, study PRJNA524170) | human gut metagenome | biome: Human fecal sample; material: Feces; isolation source: fecal sample from pouch patient p33 | host: Homo sapiens | place: Israel: Tel-Aviv | collected 2016-03-22
CATGAAAACAAAGAAAATTATCACAGTATCACTTGCAGCAGCACTGGCAATCGGAGCACTTACAGCAAACGGCGTTCTTGTAAGCGCTGATGCAGAGAAAGGAACCATCAAAGTAGCAGCTTCCGCAACACCGCATGCAGAGATTCTGGAAGAAGCAAAACCAATCCTCGAGAAAGAAGGATGGGATCTGGAAGTTACGGTATTTGATGATTATGTACAGCCAAACCTTGTAGTAGAGAGCGGAGATTTTGATGCGAACTATTTCCAGCATATTCCGTATCTTGACAACTTCAACGAAGAGCAGGGAACACACCTCGTAAATGCAGGCGGAATCCACTATGAGCCATTTGGAATCTATCCTGGCAAAAAAGAAACTCTTGATGATCTGGAAGATGGCGATACGATCGCAGTTCCGAACGATACTACAAACGAAGCAAGAGCACTTCTGCTTCTCCAGGACAACGGTGTGATCACTCTGAAAGACGGAGCAGGACTTGAGGCAACTGTCAAGGATATCGAAGAAAACCCGAAGAACATCAAGATCGAGGAGCTGGAAGCAGCACAGGTTTCCCGTGTCAAAGATGAAGTTGCATTCGTAGTATTAAACGGTAACTATGCACTGCAGGCAGGATATTCCGTATCCAATGACTCCATCGCACACGAAACTTCTGATTCCGAGGCAGCAAAAACTTATGTAAATGTCATTGCAGTCAAAGAAGGAAATGAAGACAGCGAAGCAATCAAAGCCCTGGTAGACACTCTGAAATCTGATGAGATCAAAGACTTTATCAACGAGAAATACGACGGTGCAGTTGTTCCGTTCGAGGATTCCACAGATGACACAGAAAAGGCTGCAGACGAAGCAGCTGACACAGATGCTGAGACAACAGAAGCAGCAGAGGCTGACGCAGAATAACAGGAATTCAGGTATTTTTAAGGGACAGGGGGAGAAATGAAATGGAACCGATGATACAGGTTGAAAACCTCTGCAAGCGCTTTGAAACCAAGGGCGGAACTGTAGAGGCAGCCAAAAACATCAGTTTTTCTATCGAAAAAGGAGAGATCTTTGGAATCATCGGTCTCTCCGGTGCAGGCAAAAGTACATTGGTGCGATGTCTGAACCTTTTGGAAAGACCAACATCAGGAACAGTAAAAGTTAACGGCAAAAATCTTACGGAGCTCTCAGAAAAAGAGCTCCGTAAAGAGCGTCAGAAGATAGGAATGATTTTCCAGCATTTTAATCTTCTTATGCAGAGAACAGCACTGGATAATGTCTGTTTTCCGATGGAGATTGCCGGGATCGGGAAAGCGGAAGCCCGCAAAAAGGCTCTGGAATATCTTAGGATTGTAGGACTTGAGGAGAAGGCTCTTTCTTATCCGTCCCAGCTTTCTGGAGGCCAGAAGCAGAGGGTGGCGATCGCCAGAGTACTGGCAAGTGATCCGCAGATCCTTCTCTGTGATGAGGCGACCAGTGCACTGGATCCTCAGACAACCAAGGCAATCCTGGAATTAATCAAAGAGATCAACAGAGACTATGGAATCACAGTTGTTGTTATCACACATGAGATGAGCGTTGTGCAGGAAATCTGCGACAAGGTAGCAGTTCTGGAGAGAGGTTCTCTGGTAGAAACGGGAACGGTGGAAGAACTGTTCCGAAATCCAAAGACAGACGAAGCCAGAAAACTGGTATTCAGTGGAAGAACCCAGATTAAGGAAATGAAAGGCAAACGCCTGGTTCGTGTGACCTTCCGGGAGAAATCCTCTTTTGAACCGGTAATTGCGAATCTGGTTCTGACATACAGAACGCCTGTCAATATTTTGTATGCAGATACAATGAACATCAATGGACAGGCACAGGGCGAAATGATCCTGCAGCTTCCGGAACTTGAGGAAGTGGCAGATAAGATGATCCAGTACCTGAAAGAAATCAATATGGGAGTAGAGGAGTTGAAGGAAGATGTGGGATGATCAGACAATTATGATGCTGCTGGAAGGTACAAGAGATACATTGTATATGACTCTGGTATCTACATTCTTCGGATATGTCCTGGGTCTTCCGCTTGGAATTCTTCTGGCAGTTACAGACAAAGAGGGAATCCGTCCAAATGCCCCTCTCTATAAAATTCTGGATGTTATTGTGAATATTCTTCGAAGTATACCGTTTCTGATTCTTCTGATCCTGGTGATTCCACTCACCAAGCTGATCGTAGGACAGAGCTATGGTTCCAGTGCGACAATTGTTCCGCTTGTGATCGCGGCCGCTCCGTTTATTGCACGTATGGTAGAGTCTTCTCTTAAGGAGGTAGAGCCAGGTGTGATCGAAGCTGCTGTCAGTATGGGAGCAGGAACAGGAACCATTATCTGGAAGGTTCTTCTCGCAGAGGCAAGAACTTCTCTTCTTGTAGGAGTGACCATCGCAGTAGGAACCATCCTTGGATACTCTGCCATGGCAGGTACCGTTGGCGGAGGCGGTCTTGGTGATATCGCGATTCGTTATGGATATTACCGCTATCAGACAGACATCATGCTGGTTACGATCGTGATCCTTGTCGTGCTGGTACAGATCCTTCAGGGAATTGGAATGATGCTTTCCAGAAAATTAGACAAAAGAAAAGCTTGAAAGATATAATTATTTTATAAATTTTATAATTTTATTAGAAAAAAGACAAAAACTCCTCACATTTATATTGTAAGATGTAATTGTCTTAAAGGAAAAGCCTTTTAAGACCTTCGGCAACACTTCAATGCCGGGAGAGTTGCCGGAACTCTTTCCTTTCCCTAAAAATAAAACAGAACTTTAAACTGCCGCCACCTGGTAAGATTCACCGGGATGGCGGCAGTTTTCTGTTTATTACCTCCGATAACGATTAAAACAGGAATAGATTTCCTGGAGTCTTGGCATGGCATAGCCACAGGAAATATAAGAGCCTCCGGACAGGAAGGAGAGTCCGTTCTGCTCAAGCTGTCCGGAAAGAATTTCAATGATGTCTGCGACAGTGCGGCGGTCATCGGCAAGCTTTTCGATGGCATATTTGAGAAGCAGTCCAAGTGCTGCTGTCTGCTCCGGATCAATCAGCTGCTCCACGTAGCGGAGATCTACATCCTGTTTTCCAATCAGGAATCCATCTTTTCCATGTACTTTTATTTTGAGCTGTTCCGGGCGGCCGGCGTTTCTTCCGTGCGAGCGGATGGAAGGAGCCTGCTTTTTCATGATGCGATGACTTGCCGGAAAGGCAAAGGCTGATGCTTTGACAGGATTCAGAGGATACTTTCCACATAATGCCTTGACTTTTTCGGAGATATCCACAGGATGATAGGAATCCATCTGGATAATCGTGTCTGCAATGTGGAAAAATGCTCCGGAACTTCCGGCTACGAGGATTGTGGATATCCCGGCCTTTTTATAAAGATCTTCGGCACGTTCAAGAAATGGGGTAATTGGTTCTTTTTCTCTGGATATCACTTCCTGCATGAAAGTATCACGCACCATGAAATTTGTGGCAGACGTATCTTCGTCCAGCAGGAAAACTCTGCTTCCAGCCTCCATTCCTTCTACGATGCCAGCCGCCTGGGAGGTGCTTCCACTGGCGTCTTCTGTAGAAAAACAACGAGTGTCTTTCTTATTCGGAAGATCATTGATGAACAGAGAAATATCTACATCCTTAATAAAACGTCCGTCTTCGGAGCGAAGTTTCAGCGCGGTATCGTCTGTGATGACATATTCGCGGCCGTCACCGGAAATATGGTTGTATACACCGAGTTCCAGAGCATTCAGAAGCGTAGATTTGCCATGGTAGCCGCCGCCCACGATCAGGGTAATGCCGCGCGGGATTCCCATGCCGGAGATTTCTCCCTTATGCGGAAGAGTCATGGTGACACGCAGAGATTCCGGGGAGATAAAAGGGACGGAATCTTTCATTGGCCGGGAAGAAATCCCGCTTTCTCTCGGAAGAATGGAGCCGTCAGCGACAAAGGCGACAAGATTTCTGACAGAGAGCTGGTTTCGGATACAGCTCTGATCCTCAGCAAGAAAAATAGCATCTTCCAATTCTTTATGGTTTGTATTTTTGTAGAGAAAGGCCTTCTGTACACAGATCGGAAGAAAATCAAAGAGAATCTTTTCCAGTTCAGTGGCGTTGATCGTTCTTCCATTTGCCGGAAATCCGATAAAGAAACGGGCGATGATTTCTTTTTCTGTGATCTCACAGGCGGTACGTTTGAGAACTTCCTGTCCGCAGTGACTGATGGAGATCAGGCCACTTTTGCCAGAGCCTTTTGCACGGAAGGTATAGTGGACGATCTGTTTTTCAAACTGTCTGGTGAGATAGTCGGAAAGGGTCATGCTGGTGACGGAATCTTTATAATATTCTTTCGGAAAACCGGCTGTTTTGTGCGGAATCCGGATACTGATGTGAGAGGGAGAGGCAAAAGGGTCTCCCTGTACATGGTCAATGGAGAGAATATAATTATTGAACTGATAGCTGCCTTTCAGAGCTTTGTAGGCAGGGTAGCTTTTTTTGTGGACAGAATGTAAAAGATTCTGCAGATCGGTGGATTGCTGCATAGATGACCTCCATAGATAAGATAATAATTTATAACTGTGAGGGTACTGAACAGTTACAATAATCTTATTGTAATGACACACAGGAATTTTTCAAGAAAAAACTGTAAAAAATAAGGAATAAATGAGGTACTTGTAACGGTTCACAGATGATATGTTGCTGTGAACCGTTACGGTGATATCTTATTTTTTGATTAAGAATCGCGAGGATTGTAGAAATATACAGAAGTTTGTTCTATAATGGGGAAGATATCTGTATCCTTAGATACAGTAAACAATTAATCGAAAGGTGGTTATATATAATGGAAAGAAAGAACGCATGGCTTTCCTACGGGGAAGCAGATGAAACAGCAATGGAGAAACTCGCGAAGGATTACCGTGCATTCCTGGATGCAGGCAAGACGGAACGTGAATGTGTCACAGAGCTTGTCAGAGAGGCAGAAGCCAATGGTTATGTAAATCTTGAGACAAAGCTGGCAGCAGGAGAGAAGATCCAGCCAGGTGACAAAGTATATGCAGTTGGTATGAAGAAGATCATGACCCTGTTCCATGTAGGCCAGGAGCCGCTGGAGAAAGGTATGAACATTCTTGGTGCGCATATTGATTCTCCACGTCTTGATGTGAAGCAGAATCCTTTATATGAAGATACAGATCTGGCATATCTTGATACGCACTACTACGGAGGTGTCAAGAAATACCAGTGGGTGGCAATTCCACTTGCAATCCATGGTGTGATTGTCAAAAAAGACGGAAGCGTAGTTGATGTGGTTATCGGTGAAGATGAAAATGATCCGATTGTATACATCACAGACCTTCTGATCCATCTTGCAGGCAAACAGCTGCAGAAAAAAGCTGCTGAGGTTATCGAGGGAGAAAACCTTGACATTCTGATCGGAAGCAGACCGCTCAATGAGAGTACAGATGAGAAGCAGAAAGAAGCGGTGAAATCCAACGTTCTTCGCATCCTCAAAGAGAAATACGATGTAGAGGAAGAGGATTTCCTTTCAGCAGAACTGGAGATTGTTCCGGCAGGAAAGGCACGTGACTGCGGACTTGACAGAAGCATGGTAGCCGCTTACGGACAGGATGACCGTGTCTGCGCTTATACCTCCTTTGTGGCAATGATGGAAATGGAAGCACCGAAACGCACAAGCTGCTGTCTGCTGACAGATAAGGAAGAGATCGGAAGTGTCGGAGCGACCGGAATGCAGTCCAGATTCTTTGAGAATACAGTGGCAGAACTTCTTGAGGGTATGGGATGCTATTCAGATCTGGTACTCAGAAGAACTCTTCGCAACTGCAGTATGCTTTCCTCTGATGTTAGTGCAGGATATGATCCGGCTTACGGCGAATGCTTTGAGAAAAAGAATTCTGCATATCTCGGAAGAGGTATCGTACTGAATAAATTTACAGGAGCAAGAGGAAAATCCGGTTCCAATGATGCAAATGCAGAATATGTGGCAAAAGTCCGCAAAATCTTTGATGACAATCAGGTTGCATTCCAGACAGCGGAACTTGGCAAGGTTGATGTCGGCGGCGGCGGAACCATCGCATACATCGCAGCTCTTTACGGAATGAACGTGATCGACAGCGGTGTATCTGTGCTCAGCATGCATGCTCCGTGGGAGGTAACAAGCAAAGCAGATATTTATGAAGCAAAGAAAGCATACAAGGCATTTTTGCTTGACGCGTAACTAAACAGAAAACCGGGGGATCGAAAACAGACGGAACAGTACACGACAACAGGCTCAAGGAGAGCCACAACAGAGGAGATTTTATGGATAATGATATTCTGATCAAAGTAGAGGACTTATGCAAAATTTATAATCCCGGAGAAAACGAAGTGCGAGCTCTGGATCATGTGAGCCTGGAGATCAAAAAGGGTGAGTTGGTGGCAATCATCGGTCAGTCTGGTTCAGGTAAATCTACATTTATGAACATGCTTGGCTGTCTGGATGTTCCGACATCCGGCAGATATTATCTGAATGGGACGGATGTGTCCGAAATGACGGACAATGAGCTTTCTGAAGTGAGGAATCGAGAGATAGGTTTTATTTTTCAGGGATTTAATCTGATTCCAAACCTGAATGCGATAGAGAATGTAGAACTTCCGCTGATCTACAGAGGTGTTGATAAGAAAACAAGACATCAGCTTGCGGTCGATTCTCTGAAGCTGGTTGGACTTGAGAAACGTATGGATCATAAACCGAGTGAAATGTCCGGCGGACAGCAGCAGAGGGTGGCGATTGCCAGAGCGATCGCTGCACAGCCGCCGGTGATCCTTGCAGATGAGCCGACCGGAAATCTGGACTCTGCATCCAGCAGAGAGATTCTTGCAATTCTCAAGAAGATGCACAAATCAGGAAGGACTGTGATACTGATCACGCATGATAACGGAATTGCTGCACAGGCACGGCGTGTAGTCCGGATCATGGATGGAAAAATAGAGTCTGATACGATAAATGAGGATTTTGATCAGGAGGTAGAAGCGTGAAGAAGAAAAAATCCAGAAAAAAACTGCTGATCGGTGCAGGTGTGCTGATTGTTGTGGCTGTTGGAGGCGTCTCTGCCTTTGGCAAAATGTCCTCCGGTGAAGAGATGGTTCCTCAGGTTGAGGTTGTAAAGGCTGAGATCGGCGATGTGCAGCAGACTGTGGAAGCAAGCGGAACTGTGGTAAGCGAGGAATCCAAAACTTATTTTTCGCCGGTGAATGCCAGAGTAGATAAAGTTGATTTCAAGGAAGGCGATATAGTCAAAGCCGGCACAGAGCTGGTGGCTTTTGACAGGAAAGACCTTGAGAGAGAAGAGAAAAAGGCGGAACTGAATGTAGAGTCCGGAAAACTGGATATGCAGAACACACTCAATAAATCAGACAAAGCAGTTCAGAAGCAGAAGGATGCACAGGGAAATGCGGCAAGTCTTAAACAGCAGGTAGCGGCACAGGAGGATTATGTGGCAAGTCTTAAGGCTCAGATATCGCAGGTGACAGCAAATGCTCAGGTGCAGGCGGCTGCAGAAGCAGCAGATAAGGCTGCCCGTGAAAAAGCTGTCCAGGAGGCGGCCAGGCAGAAACTCCAGCAGGAGTACAATGCAGATCTCAGTACATATCAGACCAGGACACTTCCGGAATATCAGAATAAGCTGAATGAACTCAACAATGAGATGAATCAGGCTCTTCTGGAATATAATCAGGCTGAAAGTGAATATCAGATGGCTTTTCAGACATGGTCCGCAGATCAGAGCGATGAAAACGCAGAAGCTCTTTCTGTTTCGGAGCAGCTTCGAAGTGAGTCACAGATTGGCTATCAGGAGGCAAAAAGTGCCTATGAGGATTATAAGACACAGAAACCGGCAGCACCGGTATTATCCGATTATACAGGAGAAAGTTCAGCGGTTGTTTCGGATGGGACAGCAGGAGCAGATTTTTCGTCTGATTCCTCGGACAGTACAGCTGTAGCAGTGCCAGCAGATACTTCCGCACTGGAATCTGCCCTGGAAAAGGCAAGCAGTGATCTGGCTGAACTTCAGTCCCGCCTGGCAAGTGAGCAGGCAGCAGCGGAGACAGATCCGGGAGCTGTGACAGAAGAAGAAAAGAAAAAAATGGAACTCACCAACAATCTGTCAGAATTGGATCAGATGTCAGCAGAAGAACTTGTAGAGGCAGCAAAGAAGGGAATCTGTGCAGATTTTAACGGAGTGGTGACTAAGGTATCTGTAGTAGAAGGAGCGACAACAGCACTGGGAACAGAGTTGTTTACTCTTCAGAATACAGATAAAGTGGATGTGACTGTAAATATCTCCAAGTATGACTATGATAAGGTGAAGGAAGGCCAGAGTGCACAGATCACCCTTGCAGGAAAGACATACGAAGGCGAAGTGATAAAGATCAGTCATGCCGCAACGCAGAATGAAAAGGGTGCTTCTCTGATCGCAGCAGATGTCCGTATCAAAAATCCGGACGAAAATATTTTTCTCGGAGTGGATGCAAAAGTAACGATCCAGGCTCAGAACGCCGAGAATGTTGTTGTTCTGCCATCCGAAGTGGTAAATATTGGCAAAAACGGTTCTTTCTGTTATGTCCTCAAGGACGGAGTGATCACCAGAAAAGATATTACTACAGGTGTAAGCTCTGATGACTATGTAGAAGTAACAGAGGGGATTGAGGCCGATGAGCAGGTGATCCGTGATATTGGTTCCCTGCAGGAAGGAATGACTGTGCAGGCAGTGGAGAGTAATGCGGCAGGAACAGAAGAAGGACTTTCAGCAGATACAGAAGATATAGTTACAGAAGAAGGTGTCTGATGAGCGGACTGTATGAATATATAAAAATGGCGGTTCAGAATATCCGGGCAAACAAGGGACGTTCTTTTCTTACCATGCTTGGTATCATTATCGGTATTGCCTCTGTTATCGCGATCGTTTCCATCGGTGAGGGAACCAAGAATCAGATGAACAGTGAGATTGACGGAATCGGCGGCGGACAGATCTATATCAGTATAAGCAATGATGCCATGACAGAAGGAGAGTGGATCACTCCCGACGATGTACAGGAGGTACGCCAGCTGGATGCGGTAGAGGGTATCAGTGTCTCCAACAGTTATGACGGTGAAACTGTAACAGGGAAAGGAACATTTACGATTAGTCTGACCGGTGAAGGACCGGATGCCAAAATGGTCAATAACTCTGAAATGAAATATGGAAATTATTTTGGAGAACAGGAGATAGAGGAAGGCAAAAATGTCTGTGTGATCTCTGATTCCGATGCCAAAAGACTGTTTGGTACAGATGATGTGGTCGGAATGAGCCTTGATGTCACCTGCTATGATTCATCGAAATCGTTTCGCATTATGGGAGTTACCACGCAGAAAGAAAACGGCACCTTTGTCAGCTATACCTATGATGGAATGCCGGTTACGGTGAATATCCCCTACTCAGCTATGGATGATCTTGTGACAGGTGCGGATGAGTTTTATTCGATTACTGCTCAGGCAGATAAGACGCTGGATTCTCAGATGATCGCAGATCAGATCGTCCATATTCTGGAAAAACGCCACCAGTGTGCCGGGGAAGAATATTTTCAGGTTCAGAGCTTTCAGGATGTCATGAAGTCGATGAATGAAATGCTTGGTATGGTGACTGCTTTTATTTCCTTTGTCGCAGGCATTTCGCTGCTTGTCGGTGGTATTGGCGTTATGAATATCATGCTTGTCTCTGTCACAGAGAGAACCAGGGAGATTGGTATCCGTAAATCTCTCGGAGCAAAGACAGCTTCTATTATGATGCAGTTCCTTGCGGAAGCTGCGATCCTGACGGTGATCGGAGGTCTGATCGGAATTCTGCTTGGTATACTGGCTGCTTATGGAATCTGTACGATCATGAGCAGCGGTATGGGAATGGCGATCACACCGGGGATCAGTCCGACAGTGGTTATGGCGGCAACATTGTTTTCCTGTGCGGTAGGCGTCTTTTTTGGCATCTATCCGGCAAAAAAAGCTGCAAAACTCAGTCCGATCGAGGCACTGAGACGAAACTGAAGAAGTTTCAGAGTTCATAAAAACTCCTTATTTCCATCACATAAGTGTCACAATTTCGACCTATATTGTTAGCTGTAAGCAACAGAAAGAAAAATCAAAATGGAAATAGAAGAGAGGACTTGATTTTTATGAAACGTAAATATGCAGCTATGGTATTAGGACTGACACTGGCACTGACTTCAATGAATATGGCATATGCAGCAGATAAGGATACAGATACTGCACAGACAACAGAGGCAGCAACTGAGGATGAAAATGCAGCTGCATCTGCAGATGCAGCAGATGAGACTGCTTCCCAGGAAGTCTATGGTGAAGTTACAGAAGTAGGAGAGGACAGCATTACGATCAATGTTGGTACCTTAAAAGAAGGCCAGGCTCCGGATGGTGAGAAACCGGACGATGCAAAAGATGCCAAAGACGAAAAGGCTGATGACTCCAAAGATGAGAAAACAGATGATTCCAAGGACGAAAAGGCTGATGACTCTAAAGACGAGAAAGCCGATGATTCCAGCGATGCGGAATCAGCAGATGCAGCCTCTGAAGATAAAGGAGAAGTGCCTTCCATGCTGGATCTGACAGGAGAATCTCAGACAATTAAAGTAACAGACACAACTACCTACGAAAAAGAAGCACAGCCTGAGAAACCAGAAGAAGCACCGGCAGCAGATGAGGCGCAGAAAGCCGATGATTCCAAGGATGCTGACAGTACAGATGAGAAATCAGATGATACTGAAAAAACAGATGATGCAGAGGCAGCAGACGAAAATGCCGAAGCAACAGATGACAGCGCAGATAAGGATGACGCAAAAGCACCGGAAATGAAGACAGAAGCCATTGCATTCTCTGATCTGAAGGCTGGTGATACCATCAAGGTTACTCTGGATAAAGATGGAAATGCAGCAGCAGTTGTTGTAATAAGTGCAGATGCACCGGAAGCAAAGGATGAAGCAGCACAGACAGAGGATAAGAAAGATGATGCATCCAAAGACGACAGTGCAGCAGCAGAAACAACAGATGACAGTGCAGATGCTGAATGATCACAAATCAAAATGCAGCGTACAACCATTGACATAGAATCCGTATAAAGATAAAAGACAGAGAAATGACCGGTAGAGATTCCGGTCATTTTTCTGTCTGTAGATAATTCTGTTTTTATTCGCACATATGACAGGCCTCGCAGGCAGAAGGGGCAGCTGCACAGCCGCCAAGTGCAGTCTCTCGCAGCTCCGCAGGGAGTTTTCTGCCTACGGTGTACATGATCGTGATCATTTCATCGAGAGGGATAAGCTGTGTGATGCCTGCAAGAGCCATCTCAGCAGCGACCAGGGCGATGGAAACACCGGAAGCATTGCGGTTCTGGCAGGGATATTCTACCAGTCCGCCAACCGGGTCACATACGAGTCCGAGCATATTCATAAGGACTGTGGAAGCAGCATAGGTACACTGCAGTGGAGTGCCTCCCATCAGTTCTGTGGCAGCGGAGGCAGCCATGGCAGCCGCAACACCTGTTTCTGCCTGGCAGCCACCTACAGCACCGGCAACAGTTGCATTTCGCATGGCAAGATATCCGATTGCTCCGGCATTAAAAAGAACTTTTTCTGTTTCTTCATCAGAAAAATGATAAATTTCCTGAAGGGCAAGGAGAAGGCCGGGAACAATACCGGCAGAACCGGCAGTAGGTGAGGCTACGATCAGTCCCATGGAAGCGTTGGTCTCCAGAGTTGCCATTGCGTAGGTGATTGCTTTTTCGAGCACATCTCCGCAGATTCCTTTCCCGGAGGCAAGATGTTCGGAGAGTTTCTGTGCCTCTCCGCCGATCAGTCCGCCCATAGATTTTACAGGAGATTTTATCGGGGAAAAGGCAGCATCTTTCATAATTTCGAGAACACGCTTCATTTGTGAATCGACGGAGTCAGCAGTTGATTCGCCGACAGTAATTTCCCGCTGACGCATAATCTCGGAAATTGGAAGCTGATGTTCTTCGCAGAGTGCCAGAAGCTCCTGTGCATTTCTAAAATCCATAATAAAAATCTCCCTTCTTACATCTGAACGATCATGACTTCATGAATATTTATATTCTGGCGGATCGTGTCTCCAATGTCTTCCGGAAGCTGTCCGTCGGATTCTACGATCGTATAGGCAATCTCACCCTTGGATTCACGAAAAAGACGCATAAAAGCAATATTTACGTTTCGATCACTGAGGCATTTAGTGATATATGCGATGACGCCCGGTTTGTCCTGATGGATTACGATCACAGCACTGTAGTCTCCGGTGAAATCCACCTGCACAGAGTTGATCCTTACGATACGGACCTTGCCTCCACCCAGAGATTCACCGCGCACCGTCATTTCCTGGCCTTTTTCATTTACCATATGAATATCCACCGTGTTGGGGTGAAGGTCTGTTTCCACTTCATTCGGTGTAAAAGTAAATTCGAGCCCTTTTTTTTCTGCAATTTCAAAGGAGTTTCGGATACGCATATCGTCGGTGGAAAATCCCATGATACCGCCGAGAAGTGCACGGTCGGTACCATGTCCCTTATAAGTTCTGGAAAAAGAACCATACAGTGTGAAGTCAACTTTTTTCAGTGGACCATGGATCATTTTCTGTGCGAGAAAACCGATGCGGGTAGCACCGGCTGTGTGGGAACTGGAAGGACCAATCATATTTGGTCCCATTACATCAAATACGCTGATAAAAGACATGTCGGATCTCCTGTATCTATAATATTTGTGATAGGAATACGTCTCTGATTCCCTGTGATTTTATTGTATCATGAAAATAAAAATAAAAAAATAAAATTTTTTTAAAAAAGGTGTTGACAAAAGAGCATTTATAATATAGAATACATTTTGTTGTGAGCGACAAGTACTCACAAAACAAAAGAGATGTGCGTTTAGCTCAGCTGGATAGAGCGTTTGGCTACGGACCAAAAGGTCGGGGGTTCGAATCCTCTAACGCACGCTAATAAAAAATAAGACACAGCGTTAAGCTGTGTCTTATTTTTTGTTCGAGTCCGGGTCGGACTCGAACGGGTTCGATCTTCGCTCCGCTTCGGTCGTTGCTAAACGCGTGCCACTGGCACGCAGCAACCTCTAACGCACGTTATGGCGAAAAGTCGGAAACTTTGAAAAATCAATGGTTTCCGGCTTTTTTGTGATTCATTGGCATTAGCAAAGGTACAGATGCATAAGGAATAAGATATCCATACATATAGACGTGAGATATAAAAAAAGCTATACTGTAGAAAAAGTACCAGAGGTGGCAGCAGGAATGAAGAATAAAATTTTGGTAATTGAGGATGACCGCGCAATTTCAGAATTGTTGTGCATGAATCTGGAAGCGGCAGGATATGAGACTGTGGCAGCTTATGATGGGGAAGAAGCCCAGCGGCTGCTCTTATGGCATGAGGATGCAGATATGGCAGTGGTGGATATCATGCTGCCGGGAAAAGACGGATTTGCACTGATGGAGGATTTTAAAAAGAAGGAGCTTCCGGTGCTCTACCTGACTGCAAAGGATGATGTGGCTTCCAAGGTGAAGGGATTAAAGCTGGGTGCGGAAGATTATATGGTAAAACCTTTTGAGATGCTGGAACTTTTGGTACGCATTGAGAAGGTGCTGGAGAGGACGGGACGGGCCAAGAAAGTCTTAACGGTCCGGAACATCCTGGTGGACATACAAAGCCATCAGGTCTACAAAGACGGGCTTCCGGTAAGCCTAAAGCCAATGG
>SKEL01002472.1_pt1 | contig 13820 bp, 8 predicted proteins | sample 4826741 | NCBI WGS metagenome assembly SKEL01 (sample SAMN11008810, study PRJNA524170) | human gut metagenome | biome: Human fecal sample; material: Feces; isolation source: fecal sample from pouch patient p33 | host: Homo sapiens | place: Israel: Tel-Aviv | collected 2016-03-22
GACATATACACTATATATTAATTATGTAGGATATAAGACTCAAAAAATTGACGGGGTTCAGGCGAAGGACGCAGACCAGGTGATTGCGCTGCAACCTGATGAACAGCAGCTGAAGGAGGTGACCGTTACCGCAGTGGAAAGGCGTAATACGGATGCGGCAATGATACAGGTGGCCAAAAACAGTCCCGTCATCGTGAGCAATGTTTCGGCACAGGAAATATCTCGTACTCAGGATACGAATGCGGGTGAGGTGATACGCCGAGTGCCAGGCGTGAGCCTCATCGACGATAAATTCGTGATGGTTCGCGGATTGTCACAGCGCTACAACAATGTGTGGGTGAACGGAGGAGCAGTGCCTAGTTCTGAGGCTGATTCAAGGGCATTCTCCTTCGATATCATCCCAAGTTCGCAGATTGACAACCTCACCATCGTGAAGTCGCCATCAGCTGAATATCCTGCTGATTACTCAGGCGGTTTCATCATCGTCAACACCAAGGAGATTCCGGCAGAAAACAGTTTCAATATCGCCGTGGGCGGAAACTGGAATACATCTTCTGCCTTTCAGAATTTTTCTTACTCGAAAGGTTCCGCAACCGATTTTCTGGGTTTCGACAATGACTTGAGAAACTTGAACGGAGGCATCCATGCTGACCTGAATCAGCAGCTAGATGCCAACGGAAAACCGGTGGGCGATTATGCTACTTCGCTCCTGGAAAACGGGCTTAACAACGATTGGTTCGTAAAGAACAAGAAGCCTTTGGGCGACTTGAAACTGGCAGCCAGCCTAAACCAGCGCTGGATGCTGGGCGGAAGAACACTCGGAATGCTCGCCACCCTGAACTATACCAACGAATACCGCACATACAAGAACATGGAGAACAACCTCTATGGCATCTATGATGCGGCTAACGACAAGCCGAATTATCTTCGTCATTCAGTTGACAATCAGTATAATAACAACGTCAGACTCGGAGCAATGCTCAACTTCACCTTCCTTTCCAAGGACGGCAATCACAAGTATCAGCTCAAGAACATCTTCAACCAGTTGGCTACCAGCCGATATACCTGGCGTGAAGGCGTGAGCGCCCAGTCGAACCTGGAGCGAAGCGCAGAGTATTACTACCGCAGTCGAACTACATATAACGGTCAGCTTACCGGCAAGCACACCTTCACTAGCGATGCCCTTGACTGGAGCATCGGGTATGCGTATGCCAACCGCCATTTGCCTGACCGTCGTAGATACCTCATCGACGATGCTCTAGAATCGGGCGTTTATGCCCTGAGCACCGGCAACGACATATCCCGCGAGTGGACTCAACTCGATGAACACATCTTCTCTCTTGGTGTAAATGATAAGCACCACTTCAAGTTTGGCAACTTTGAGCCAGACTTGCAAGTGGGTGCCTACGGGGAGTATCGCAGTCGAGAATACCAGACCCGCAACTTCATCTACAATTGGAATGTTTCAGCTAACAACATGCCATCCGATTTCCGCCACAGCGACATCCCTACCCTGCTCTCCAATGAGGCAAACATGGGTTACGACAAGTTGTATCTTCTGGAGGAAAAACAGATGCGCAATAACTACCGCGGACACAACACCTTAGGCGCCGGATACCTGGCAATGTCTCTCCCCTTTGGCAAACTCGGCATCCACGCCGGTGTCCGCTTTGAGCATAATGACATGGAACTCATCTCCAATTCCCGTGACTACGAGAAGAGTGAATCGAGCCGTCATTACAAGACCGATGATGTTTTTCCATCTCTCAATACAACATATAAAATCAGCGACCAGCACCAGATGAGACTGTCGTATGGCCGCAGCATTAACCGCCCTGAATTCCGTGAAGTATCGTCGTCGGTGTATTACGACTTCGACCTTGCCAGCAATGTGCAAGGAAACACAGAGTTGAAGAACTGTTATGTCGATAACCTCGACCTGCGATATGAGTGGTATCCATCCCGTGGAGAGCTCATTTCGCTAGCAGTCTTCTACAAGCACTTCGATTCTCCTATCGAGTGGACCTACACGGTGGCTGGCGGCACAGACTTAATTTATTCTTACACGAATGCGAAGAGTGCCAACAATTATGGTGTGGAACTGGACATCAGAAAGAATCTCGGTTTCATAGGATTAAAGGATTTCAGTTGGTCGTTTAACGGTGCCCTCATCAAGAGCAAGGTACAGTTTGAGAAGGGATCAAAAGAGGAAGACAGACCGATGCAGGGTCAGTCGCCATACCTTATCAACACCGGCATCTTCTATAAGAATGAGCCATTGAAGATGGATATCGCCCTGCTATACAACCGCATAGGCAAGCGAATCATCGGTGTAGGCAGAAGCGAGGGAAGCACGGGCGATGACTCCAACTCCCGAGTGCCTCACAGCTACGAGATGCCTCGCAACACCATCGACTTCTCGCTGGCTAAGAAATTCGGCGACCATCTGGAGCTAAAGCTCAACGTAAGAGATCTTCTTGCAGAAAAGATATATTACAAGCAGTTTGCCGATGTAACGTATAGCGACGGAAGCAAGAAGCAGGTGGAAGAGATAGCAAGATGCTACAAGCCGGGCAGAAACATCGGCTTGCAGGCGATATATAAATTTTAAAGAAAGAAAATATTTGATGTTTGTTTAATAAAACAGGAAACAATGATGAACAAGATGTATTTTTTAGGATGCATGAGCATCCTCGCAGCATCTGCCATGTTGAGCAGCTGCAGCAGTGACAATGACGTTCCAACTCCTTCTCCAAATCCAGGATCAGAAGTTGTTTACAAGTGGACAACCAATGGCGGCTTGAAGGCTTGCGACCACATTCTCTTCAGCACAGATGGCAAGGAAAACGCCAACGGAACACAGATTGGCAACGGCGACCAGGAATTCGTCTTCACAGGCAAGCAGACTTTGAAGAAAGGCACTTATCTCCTCAAGGGATGGGTATATATTGCAGATGGTGCTGAGCTTACCATCGAACCGGGAACTATCATCAAGGGCGACAAGCAAACCAAGGCAGCACTCATCGCAGAGCGTGGCGGCAAGCTCATCGCCAAGGGTACAGCCACAGAGCCTATCGTCTTTACATCTGAAGAGGCTGCCGGCAGCAGAAAGCCTGGCGACTGGGGTGGCATCATCCTCTGCGGCAAGGCTAAGAACAACCAGCATGAGCAGCAGATAGAGGGTGGTCCTCGTACCAAGCATGGTGGCTCAGATGATGCTGACAACTCAGGAGCCTTGAGTTATGTACGCATTGAGTTTGCCGGTTATCCATTCCAGAAGGATAAAGAGATTAATGGTTTAACCTTAGGTTCTGTAGGTTCAGGCACAGAGATTGACCACGTTCAGGTATCTTATTCCAATGATGATTCCTTCGAGTGGTTTGGCGGTACAGTAAACTGCAAGTATCTCGTAGCCTACAAGGGCTGGGATGATGATTTCGATACCGATAACGGTTTCTCAGGAAAGGTGCAGTATGGTCTTTCTCTGCGCGACAGCAAGATAGCCGATACCTCTCAGAGCAACGGTTTCGAGAGCGACAACTGCGCCGATGGTGCTACCGTGGATCCTCGTACCAAGGCAACCTTCTCTAACATCACCTTCGTAGGTCCTAAGGTATTGGATTCTAAATTCCAGAACACCACCGATTATATCAATGCCGGTGCATACAATCCGAACAACGGTTCAGCTCTTGGCAAGTTTCAGTCAGCCATGCAGATTCGCCGTTCTTCTAACCTCAACTGCATCAACTCTGTAGCCTTAGGCTGGCCTATCGGTTTGATTGTTGATGGGGAGAAGGGTGAAACCGTGAAGGATGCCAAGGATGGCAAGTTCAAGCTTCAGAATGTATATTTCGCTGGTATGGATGCCGTTGGTACTGATGCCAACAAGAAGTATGAGGATTATCTCTACGATGCTGCAAAGAAGCAGGATATCGACAAGAATCAGAAGTCATACAGCAACACCTTCTTCTTCTCAGAGCAGAGCAACAAGTATTTTGATTCATGGACCTCATTGGTTGGTGCAGATGGCTATACTCCTATAGCAGGAAGCCCATTGCTCGGTGCCGCAAGTTTCGCCGGCTGGACCGGGTTCGACACCGTAACTTACATCGGAGCCTTCGATGGCAGCAACAACTGGATGAGCGGTTGGACCAACTTCGACCCTCAGAATGCGAAGTACTAGAAAAAGATTAGTACCGGAATAAGAATTAGAATCGCTAATTTCTATTTTGACTATAAGGTTTTCTTTTATTGGGGCATGGCGCAGTGATTTGCGCCATGCTTTTTTGTTGTCATGGAGGGAAATGAGGTCATTGCATTTTTTTGCAACAACCACAAAAGCAGGTACTCTGAAAGAAGAATACCAAAATAGCAGGTGGCTTTCTCCTTATGCCTCCTCCATAAAGTAAAAGAAAAAAGCCCCAAGCAACTATTGCATATTTTGCAACAGTTCAAAAAGTTGAGAAGCATCTTAAAATATTAGTCGTACATTTGCAGAAAAGAACTTTTAAACTTTCAAAATATGGCAAGACCAATTAAAGAAACCTCAATTCTTTGTGGCGAAGATGCTAAAAGATTTGAGGAAAGAATGAAGAATGTTCAGAAGAAAACACCTGAACAAAGAAAGATAAGACTGGAGCATTACCATATGCGAGCAAACTCAGGTCGGGCTCGATGCCCTATCTGAGTTTTTTGTACGCTGGTGGCATAAACCATCGCGTTCTTTCTTGGCGTTGCAAAAGTACGTGATTATTTTCACATACCCAAATTTTTCCTCACTTTTTAACAGGTAATCCTATAAAATTTGGAATCTGTCCGCGAGATGGCTATCCATCTCGCCTTCAAGGGCAGCATTGAGGAAATCCTCTAATACACGATGAAAGGCACCATCCTTGCCAAACAAGGTTTTGCCACTCTTAAACTGATCTTTGGCATCTGCCAACATTTTTGAGCAGTTTTTCGGCTCAGGAGAGGTTATACATCCACGGATATTCTCCTGAGGCAGGAATATCTGTATTGACATTGATTATATTCAAGTAAGCTAGCCTCTTTGTACAAGAGGCTAGCTTACTATAGTCATTCCTCTTCAATTATCCAATCCTCAATATTTCCCTGGGTAGAATCAAAGTTGATGCCCACTTTCACAATTGGTTTGCCACAAAGCGCAAAGCGCTGGGCATAGTTCTTGAGGTTGATTTGCTGCAAAGCCGTCTGGGCATCCCTGTTCAGCTTCAGCTCTATGATATAGAGACGGATGTCGGTCAACAGCACGATATCTACCCTTCCATTGGGAGTGTGCACTTCTACATCTACCACATAGCCAGTCAAAAGCGAGAAGATGATAAACAGCATCTGCTGGTAATGACCTTCATGGTTGGTGACATTGCAATATGGCACAGTTCCCAGAAAGGTCTGGAGCAGCTGTAATGCTCCGTCCATATCATCCTGACGGATAAGCACAGACATCTGAGCGATGGTGACATCTCCATTCTGGGCAAACATTCCTTCCAGATAGTTAGGAAGAAGACTCTCGAACAATCCTACTTTGATTTCCTTGTTCGGCAAATCAAGAGTATAGAGCTTGCTGGTCTTGTCATAATCTTTGATGGTAAGATAGCCACTTTGGTATAGCAAAGGGGTTATGGCCGTCAGGTTCTCTGTCGGGGCATCAAAGGCTGATGATTTGGCATACATCTTTCCAAGAGTTGCCGGCAAGACATGAAACTTCCGCATCATGCTAATCAAGTAGGTTGGAGTGCCGGAAGCGAACCAGTATGAACCGAAATCCTGATTGGCAAAGCAGTTGAGCAGACTGAACGGATTGAATATATCTGACGATTGGGCAGAGAAATGATAACCATCGTAGTTCATTTTCAGTTCTTCGATGGCAGTTTCTCTTGTGGAGCCTAGCGATTTTGCCAATTCATCAATGTCGTCCGACATCTGAGTGAGCAGCTCCTCCTTGGTGATTCCACATATTCCCGAATATTCCCTGTTCATCGAAATATTGGTGATATTATTCAGCTCGCTGAAGATGCTGAGTTGCGAAAACTTGGTGATACCGGTGAGGAAGACAAAGCGGAGATATGGGTCGCAATCCTTCAATGGACTATAGAAATTACGCATGATATTGCGAAGATCCTTGAGATTGTCATCCTCGTGTGCTACATCAAGAAGAGGAGCATCGTATTCATCGATGAGCACGACCACCTTCTTTCCCGTCCGTCTGTACACATTCATAATCAGGTTTGCCAATCTCACATTCGGATCAACAGCATCATTTTCTATACCAAACTTCTTTTCATTCAAGCCGATGATATAGAGCAGGTATCTTTCCAGTTGCTCCTTCTCCATGTGTTTGCCCATAGCCATACTGAAATGGAGCACAGGATATTCTGTCCAATCCTGCTCCAGCTTTTCAATGGCAAGTCCCTTAAAGAGTTCTTTCTTTCCTTCGAAATAACTCTGTAAAGTAGATACAAGCAAAGACTTTCCGAAACGGCGTGGTCGTCCCAGAAATATATAGTTGCTGTCAGAATGTGTCATGCGGTAAACATATTCTGTCTTGTCGATATAGAGCCGGTCTTCCGTGCGAATCTTATCGAAGGTTTGTATTCCTATAGGATATCTTTTTTTTGCCATAATTCTACGCTTGATGATATTACAACTGCTTATCTTGCATAAAGCCACTGCAAAGATACGAAGTTTTTTTGGAAACTCTATTAAAAAAGGAGAAATATTGGGTTATCATTTTCAAGAATAACTCTCGGGAAGATATTTATCTCATTTTTTCCAAAACAAAAAAAAAACTTGAAGAAGATATTTCATATTTTGCCTACATGTTTCAAAAAGATGCATATCTATCTTCAAACGTTGATGTCCTGAAACAAGACATCAACCTTCATCTGTCTTAATCCATGAACTTAATCATGTCCTGGCGTCTTGGCTTTGCCTCCGGCGATTCGTCAGGATAACCCAGGGCGATGCAGTAGAGCAGTTTGTAACCCTTGGAGAATGCCATGCGATCGAGGTAAGGCTTGGCAGATGGCGAATCCAATATCCAACGGGCAGAACTGCCCAGGCAGCAGGAACCGATGCCCTTTGCCCATGCTGCAAGAATGATGTTCTCGCCAAGCAAACCGCAATCAATCTGTGCCATATCATAAGTAGTATCGTAGGCGATGCAAACCACGCATGGAGCATTCACGAAGATGTTCTTGAAGCCCTTGCGCTCTGCTATCTTAGGATTATCCTTTACCACGGCTTGGGTTATCGAATCGATGAGTGCAGGAGAATCTATCACTCTGATTTCGTACGACTGCAGATTCTGCCCGTTTGGCGCATGAATGCCGCATTTCAGAATCTCGTTCAGGGTATCGCGGCTGATGACGGAATCCTTGTAAGCACGGATGCTTCTGCGACTCATCATCAAATCGGTTACCACACTTGCAGAGTCAACGCTGGTCATTGCCTCCGGCTGTCTGTTCTTGTTGCAGGCAGTCAACATCAGTGCAGCTGCCAAACCTAAAAAAATCTTCTTCATATGATTCATGATTAAACTTATATTCCTATTAGTCTATGCCCATGTAGCGCTATTAGTATTTATCCACGTAGCGTTATTAGTATATACCATGCAAAGATAGCAACAAATACTGGTATCCAAGAAGATACGTTATGCTTTTTAAGAGTTTTTATCGGTCTCTCTGCCATTCTTTTAACAAGTATATATCATAGTCAAACTTTTTCCACCTATTTTGCTAGAATTTCCCCAAAACTTCGTATCTTTGCAATGGCTTTATGCAAGATAAGCTGTTTATAAAATCATCAAACGTAGAATTATGGAAAGAAAAAGTTATTCTATAGATATAAATCGCATTGCACAATATGCCATGTATGCATATTGCATTTTCGCATTGTTTTCGCTGGCATTTTCTGTTTGCAGACAAGCGGGCTTATCCTTCAGAACAAGTCCCATCCTGATTCCATTAAGTCCCATCCTGGTTACCATCAAGCAACTGGTCTTGCAGCTCGCCCCTATAGCTTTATGGGGAATATTCCGCTACACGCTACCGGCAGGCGTAAAATTACTACGACGCTGCAGCGAGTTGATGGTACTTTACTATGTGCTCTCATTCATCCTGGGCCAATGCTTCAAGTTCAACTTTGTAACGATGATGCAGGACGGACAGATAACCCCCACGGCAACGATTCTCACCTGGATACAAAGCACTATGGTATTGATTTCCGTAATCGCTTCCCTGATAGCCGGCTGCCATCTGTACAGCAAGCACAGAGGTAACATGCGCAAACTGGGCATAGCCCTTATCCTGGTTTTCATGGTATGGCTAATATGCTCGAATCTACTCCCTGTAGCTGTATTTTATCTGGCAGGTAACACCCGGCAGACAGCCCTCATCAGCGTGAACATCATCAGTATGATAACAACGACATCGGCTTATATATACGCCTACTACATGATGTATCGGGCGATAAAAACGAAATAATTTGGTGATGAGGCGTTTTTTTTTCATCAGAAATAATCTCCATCAGGAATCATATCCCTATCATCTTATATACCCCTCCTGCTCATATCCCCTGCGATAATGATGAATCATATTGACCAGCGGCTGAAGGCGGACATCCGTTACTGCCATATTCCTGAATCTAGCATATTGCTGATTGTAAAGCGCGGCATTGCCTTCGTCCAATCTTTCCTCGATATCAGATGGCACCAGGAAGGAAGACCGATTACCCAGATGGGCATAAAACTCTGAAAGATAGATATGAACTCCTGCTAAATCGAAATCGCCAAAATGAACGTAACGATTGGGAATGCGGAGAAGCCATGACCTGAGATTCTCCAGGTTTTCCTGTGGATAACGGCAGACAAACAGGAGTTGCCTGCCAGGAAACAGGGCATCGAAAAGCCAACGCTGCAACCGAATCTGCATGAAATTCTCAGCATTCTCCATACCCACAACTATCACGTCTTCCGGTATCTCGAAACGATCCGGCTGATTGATGAAAACGGAACTGCCCTCCATCGGATGAAGTATGAATGGCTTTCCATCAAGCATAGCATCTATCTGAACATAGCAATCTACCAGAAAGCCACGAAATGTATTCACCTTCTTAGCCTTTGAATCACCCACCATCCTAACCATATCAGCCCTCGTCTGCATAGAGGAAGAAGCGGAAATCCATTCTTCTAAAGAACATTTCAAGCCAAAATCCTGAACCTATAAGGTACGGCAACTCTCTCGCATGGCCTCGGCTATGCGATATTTGCCTCTACTGCCATTGTTCTTCAACATCAGGAGCCCTTCCTGCCTCAGCAAAGCCGTGAGGCGAGGAGACAGCTTCGACGAAGCTATCTCCTCACCCTTCAACATTGCCAATATCTGTCGGGCATCGCCCAATCCTAACTTTTCCATATCATCCAGTATTTCATTTTATCCAGTATATCATATCAGCCGATATTTCCATACACGAGAGGTTTTATAATCTCTTGATTAATTGAGTTACCTTTGTATTTGCCCTATTGTCCTTGCTGAGCAGATAGGTGTATTTGTAATCCTCCACATTATAGGTAGTTGGAGAACTGTTTACCAGCAGGATGTTGCGGCGATTGGCAAAGTCGAGGATTCCCTTCACGTTGTTAGGATGCAACTTGCCTATCTCGTCCATCATGCAATGAATCTTGAAATCGCCCGATTTCTTCGATGCCTTCTCCTTAAACACGTTGATGAGCATGATGTTAACCATCGCCTTCACCAGAATGTCGGTGCCATCAGATCCCACATTCGCTATCTTCTCTACCCATCCCGTATCATTATCATTTTCCTTGATGCGGAACTCCAACTTAAAGGTATCTGCCACCTGCAACTGCTTGCGGTTAGGCTCATCCAGAAGCCCCTTCATGAAAGCAAGCAGATATTTCACCGCCTTGGCATTCACATCCTGGCGTGACTCGGTGGCAAAGAGATCCATCTCTCCCATATTGAACTGATTCTCTTCCACAAAGTCTCTGATTCGCAAGAGAAGGATCATCAGCTGGTCGTTGCTCTTCAGCGGGCGCAAAGCGATTTCCCTAATAACACCTGCGAAATTCCGCTCCTCGAAATCGTGGTTGATATCGTTGATGGTCTTGCCGATGTCGCCTTCTCTTCGGGTAAGATCACCCACCTCCTTGGAGATTCGGAAGATGATGTCGGTATATCTTCCACTAATACGTTTCTGATATTCCGAGATTTTATCATTATCCACAAACTCGCAGAGATTGGATGCGAAGGCGATGAACTCCTCTTCCGTTACCGGACTTACATTGAAATGGAAGGTGTTGTGAGCAGAAAACATACCCAGGAACTGCTGCGATTGCTTCTTGAAATTGTCGAGCGTACGGCTATCCTCATATATCTGGCGCTTCAGCTCTTCTACAATGGCAAGACAATCCTTGGTGGTGATTTTCTCCCCAATCTCACTACTACCCAACGGGCACAAGGTGGCATCGCTCCGGAAGTTCTTTACTGCATTCAAGCCCGCCTCCAGCTTTCTTAAAGCAGTCTGCTGCTTAGCCAGTTTTTCCTGTGCCACAGACAATTGCAGCTTGAGTCGTTCACTGCGCTGCCTGAATTTATCTTCAATCGTCATCAAAGCCTCAGCCTTGTTTTTCCGTTCCTGTCTTACGGAAGATTCCTGGTCAAAGAGTTCAATCTTGTCGTTTCGGTAAACCGCCACCACATCACGATTTTTCCTGATAAACGCCAATTCAGCATCCAGTTCTGCTATGCGCTTGTTGTAAGCATCCAAAGCCTGGGTATCCATACCCTTGCCATGCAGTTCATCGTGCTGTGCTTTCATGATTTCCTGTCTGCGAGCATCCATCTGGTTCTGCTTATCTTCTATCTGGGTACGAATATCCTGGGCAAAGACTTCATATTTCTGAGTCTCCACCTTAACCTGCCGGTTGTATTCCGCCTGATGCGCTTTCAGTTTGCGCTGCAAATCCGTCTCCAGCAGGTGCTTCAGTTCTTCCTTTTTCACCTTATCGGCAACCAGCGCATTCTGCTTATCTTCCAATTCAGACAGTTGCTGGCTGCGCCATTTCTCCAAACGGTTTTTCAACTCCAGCAATTGCATCTTGAGCTTCTTTTCCGTCTGAGGCAACAGTTGTATTTCTGCCTTTTTAGCATAAAGCGATTCATTCAGCTTTCTTATCTGAAGCTGATATTTCCCCTTCAAGTTTTTATTGTCCTCCTCATGCTGGTTCTGTAAATCATTCAGCAGCTTGATGATGTCTGCACGAAGCTGTTCTTTTTCTGCGAGTTGCTCCTTCAATTCCTTGGGAGTTCTGAATTTTCGCTCTACAGCTGCCAGATTGATGCTTACGCCATAGAGAGAAGCAGAGGTTGATGATGAAGATGAAGAAGATGGAGACGAAGAAGATAATGATGACGAAGAATCGGCAACCAATTGCGGATTCAATACATTATTATATAGTATCGCCTCCTCATCTACCACTTTTCCGATATTCTCCTGCCATCCCTTTCTGTTCTGGTCGAGCCATTCGGAAAACGAGCCTTTGCTCTTCTCCAGGAGATTCTGAATTTTTCTGATTTCAGCCTCAACATCCGCTTTCTGCTTCTTGGGTTCATCGAGCGAAGCCTGGTATTTCAGTTCTGCTATCTCCAATTCCTTCTCGGCTTCCTGACGCAAGGTTTCAATGCGCAGTTCCACTTCCTTAATCTCGGTTTCCACCTGAAATTGTCTGGCTGTAAATTCGGCAATCTCCTGTTCGTTTGTCTCCATCTCACGGGCAAAAGGATTCTCGTGAGCCACCTTTGCCTTCTGAATCTTCAAGGCAGTTTCCTCATGCACCAGTTGCGCCATCATCTCATCCATAGCAGAAATCTTCTTCTGAAACACCTCTCGGGTTTCCGTTTCAGCCTTTCTCCATTCCTGCATCAGGACTTCCTTCTGGGTCATCAAGGCTGCCTGATGTTCATTGAGCAAGGTGGTCTTGCTGTTTCTGAAAGCACGCAAATCCATATCCAGCTGTTCGAGCAGAGCCTTATACTTATCCACCACGTTCTGATAGGATTTCTCCAGTCCTGCCTTCATTGCTTCCTGTCGCCTGCGCTCATCTTCTATGATGGTTTCCTGCTCTACTCGCTGCAAGATATCTTCTATATGAATTTCCTCATAATGCTTGCGCTTGGTGGCAGTTTTCTTTAGCTGCGCATCGAGTACCCCCAATTCACGGGAGAGTTTATCACGCTCCTTTCCATATTTTTCCTGTTCCTCACCTATCAGACGACTTACCCGGTTGCATTCCGCTTCACTTTCCTGGATATCAAGACGATATTGCGGCAGGAGTTCCTGTGCCACACGCTCTGCATAATTGAGTTCCCTGCGTCCCTCGCCAATCAGGCGGCGATTGTTCAGCAAGGTGCGATAAGCATCTATCACCTTATCGGCTATGCGGCGAATCAGCACTTCGCCATTCTTCTCTTTCTTCGTCCAGAGGCTCACATCCGTGTATTCCTGTTCAAACTCCTTGATCTGTTCACGATAAAAGTTGAGGTCAATGCTGTTATCCTCATCACTCATCGAGCGGATGATGGTATTCTTGATGAAATCGGCATCCAACTTGGTATTGAGGAAGACATTCTGGATGGTGCGGGGGATATTCTGGTACTTGGCACTCTCTACAATGGCATACTTGCGGAAAGGCAGGAGTTCCTGGCGTCGATTGTTGCCGAAGATGATGTCACGATACATCTCATAACTGCTTACCAGCGAAGATATATCATGTTTCTTCCCCACCTGCTCACGTATCTGGCTCCACTCGCCATATACCAGCTTACGCTCATCGATAAACCATTTGCTATCAAACGGGGCATCGATGAAACAGAACATCACTCGTCCCTGATTCTTCAAGGCAAGCACACAGTAGGCCCCATTCTCACGCATTACCTCATAGACGATGTATGAATTGGGATATGGAAAATAAAAGGCATCAAACGATTTCTTCTCCTTCGGGATGCCCAGACGCAACTTATCAGCATTATAGAAGAACAGCAGCGCACGGAGCAAGGTACTCTTGCCCACACCCTGGGTGCCGATGAAATGAACATTTCCATCGAGCTTCACCTCGGCGTATGGGATATGGGCACTATTCAGAAATATGATTTTATTCAGATATCTCATGGCTGTTCCTCCTTTTCCTTATCCGTTTCTTTATCTTTTTCTCCGGTATGTTCGGCATCATCGGTAATAGATATGCAATCTATCAACTCCTCGATATAATGGAATGAAGTCAATACCTTCCAGTTTTTCTCCACTTCATCCTGCTGCTCAACGAATCCCATTCTCTCCAATTCGTTAATCAGTTTTTCCACTATTTCATCATACGATTTTTTCTCACTGAAGAGTTTTCCGGCCAATTCCTTCAGTTCCATATCACAATTGATTCTCACCACGATATCCGCCGCAGAGAATACCAAACCGGCTCCGAAGGCTGAATTGTAAGTCTTCAGAAAGGTGAGATAATCTATCCATTTGCTCACCGCCTCTAATTTACGCTGCAAATCCACCTTGGTTTCCTTACGGGTAAAAAAGAAGTAGCCATCGCCTGCTTCCAGATGGAATCCGATGCCCTGGTAGTACTCATCATATTCTGCCTGATGGTCTTCTATGGCATCATAATACCGCTTGATTTTCGCCTGAACACTGTTGTTGGATATGAATCCACCCCTGCTCAAGATATTAAAGATTTCTTCTGTATAATTCAATTTATACATTGTTCTGTCTTCTTATTT
>SKEL01002487.1_pt1 | contig 13748 bp, 20 predicted proteins | sample 4826741 | NCBI WGS metagenome assembly SKEL01 (sample SAMN11008810, study PRJNA524170) | human gut metagenome | biome: Human fecal sample; material: Feces; isolation source: fecal sample from pouch patient p33 | host: Homo sapiens | place: Israel: Tel-Aviv | collected 2016-03-22
GGTCCTTTATGTTCACGGATCCAATCTCCAATTCCGCCAATAAACTTCATACCCGCTTCCCAGGCACTTTTTAGGCCATTTACAAAACCATCAATAATGGCTTTACCAATGTCTAGCAAGTTGATGTTTTTCAAGGTATTGAAGATACTTACAACATTATCAATCAGATCGCCAACGCCTTGTTTCAAATCGTCCCAAATTCCTTTGAGACCGTTGACCATACCATTCCACAAGTCAATTGTTCCTTGTTTGAGGTTTTCCCAACCTTGTTTGACTCCGTTCACAATAGCATTGGCAGAATCAATAACCCACTGCTTAAATGAAGACCAAGTGTCCTTGACCCATTGAACAGTTGTGTTCCATAAATCAACGGTACCTTGCTTGAAGGCATTCCAACCATTAACAATTCCGTCAACAATAGACTTAGCCATATTAATGACCCATGTTGTGAAAGCTCCCCAAAGGCTTTGAATTGTGTTTACAATTGTTGTCCAGATATTAACTACAGTTTGGAAAAATGAATTGTAAAATCCAACTACGATATTCACAAAAGTTTGGACTATTGTTTGAATCGCTGTTGCTAGTGTTTGCCAAAGCATTGCAAAATCTTCTTTGAATTGGTTAAAGTCCCCAGTGATTAAATCAATGAGCAACAAAACTGGCCCCATAACAACCGTTTTTATAATCTCCCAAGCTGAACCAAAGATAGTTTTAACTTGACCCCATAATCCACTAAAGAATTCAAGAATTGGCTGGAATATTGATTTGATTGTTTCAACAAATGGTGCAAGGGTTGTTGTTACACTATCCCAAGCACTAGCTAAACCGCTTGTTGTACCTTTCCAAAGATTAGAGAACCACTCCTTGATGCCGTTCCAAGCGTTTTTAACACTATCAACGGCATCTTTGGCACCTTGGATTGTTCCATCCCAAAGCCCTTTCGCTCCGCTTTTGATATTGTTCCATGTATCAGAAAACCATTTTACCGTAGCATTCCAAGCGCTCTGGATTCCTTTTACTGCAGTATCGACTGCTTTTTTGATTCCTTCCCATAAACCTTTCCAGAAATTGCGGAAGTCCTCACTTGTGTTCCAGAAATAAATAAAACCAACTACCAAGGCAGCTATTAAGCCAATGATTACAGTAATTGGGTTCGCAGCCATAATAGCGAACAATATTTTTATTGTACTCATCACTCCTGTTATTGCAGACTTAACTTGATTAAAAGTTTTTACAACTGCTCCAACACCTTTGAGCTGAACCATGAATGCTCCCCAAGTTGTAATTATTGGCAATAATACGGGTAAGAACGGTTTTAGTGCATTAATTATATTTCCTATCAATTTGATAAATGTTGCAATTACACTAATAACTGGTGGAATAGCTTTTGTAATTGCACTAAAAACTTGATTAACTACAGTTTTTAACTTGTCAAAATTCTGAGCGATTGACCCAAGGCCAGCGCTCTTCATTCCGTTATCAATTGCAGATAAAACATTCGCCAAACCTTTCACTACTGCTGTTTTTACATTTGAGAACGAGGTTTTTATCCCTGCTGAATTTTTCTTAGCAAGTTCCGCAAATCCTCCAACACCGTCATTCAATTTAATTAATCGACTATTAAAGTCATCGAATGTAATTTTCCCACTTTGTAAAGCATCATATAGCTCACTAACCGAATTTACACCTTGGTCTTTAAAAGACTTAGCAACTTTATCCATTGCAACGGGCATTGTTTCTTGGATTGAGCGCCACGATTGCATATCAACAGTTCCCTTAGATAACATTTGAACATATTGTTGCATTCCTCGGCTTGCATCTGCAGTTGAAGCACCAGAAGCTAGAAAAGCATTGTTTAACGCAATAGCTGTATCAGTTCCTTTTGTTAAGCTTCCTGTAGATATAGCAAGTTGTTGAGTATTGGATACAATTTCATCAAGAGAGGTAGGTAAGCCATCAATTCCTTTATTCAGTTTTGCCATTGATTTATCAACATCAGAAGCAGAATAACCAAGCGCCTGCATTACAACAGGATACTTATTCAAAGTATCAAATCGATCTATAGCACCATCCAATGAATCTCTAACCAAACCTACCGCAGAATCAACAAGTTTGAAAACTCCAACCCCTTTAGCAATATCTAGGATAGAAGTATTTGTATTTTGTGAGTTCTTGTCCAATGTTCCCATTGAACTATCTGCTTTATTCATGGTTGAAGTGAAATTTTTATCAACAGCACTCAGAACTGCTTCTACACTATAAGATTCCATGTTTTTCCTCCTTTCTTACTTATTTGCTTTTTTCATGAGGTTAATTAGTTTTTTGTCCTTTTTAAAAGTACTGTCCGAAGTTTCGATTCCTAAAATATCATTTTCAAATTTTTCTTTATCAAAAAACTTCTTGAAGGTTGAATAAACTGGAACTTGCTTCTTACCTTGTTGCTTAGTTGATTGAACTTGCCAATTTGCCCATGCTTGTTGGTAAATAAATTCTTGCTCATCAAGTCTTTTTAGTCTATAAGCTTTCAGTCTTAATTCATACTCCGAAATGGTCATGCGCTCTATATCTCTTAGATTGACAATTCCGAGATAACGCAAACAATTTAACTGAACTTGTTCATAGAGTTTGTCAAAATCTGTTACTGTAGATTTTTGCTGACTTCTTTCTCGAAGTTCAACGTTTTTTTCTTGGTAAATTCCGACTTTTTTAACTCTTCGAGTACTAAATCAAAAAGCGTATCAACTCCATTTTCTTCAATCCATTCGATTATTCCCTTCTCAGAGACACGGGGATTTTCTGTTGCATTCGCAGTTTTTAGAATTTCAACAAGTGTTTCGATATCTCCGCTAAAGAAGTTCATCAAAGCATTATCTAAGCCGGCTTTTAAAGTCATCCCACGCGCTGTGACTTCATTTTTTTTATTTAATTCCTTAATGAATCGGTAACCAAAGATAAAAACATACTGTTTGTCATTAATTGTTAATTCCATTTTGATTTCTCCTTAAAAAATAAAGACTAGAGCGAATCTCTAGCCTTTTGTTTATAGTATTTAAATTGTCACTTCTACAACTGTACTCCAGGCAGAGCCAGTAATATTTTCAGCTTTATCCCGCAACAGTATCTTTGAATACATACTGAACAACATTAGCTTGTTCTTCAGTTAGTGTGGCTTGGCCCTTTTGAGGTTTACCAAACACTCCAAATTCTAAACTCAATTCAAGCGCATCTTCTGAATTAGGTTCATAAGAGAAACTTGTAAGATAAGCACGAAGATATTTAGCTTTGTACTTTCCGTCAGATCCTTTTTCAGCTTTATCAATTTCCCACACTTCAATAATTTCTCCATCATCAAACGCTTTGTCCATTTCGTCAAGATGTGGGTCACCATTTGCTGCAATAGATGTGGCAGACAAACTGTATTCAATTGCTGCAAGAGAACCTATTGTCCCATCTTTGGTAGCTGTAGTGTTGTAATCTCGAGTTTTTTCATTCGAGTGTTCTGTTTGGAAAGCAAGTTTCCAAGCCGCTTCTTCTGTTGCTTTACTAAGCAAACGATAGAGCAAGATAATATCTTTACCCTGTTTGGCTGTTAATTCTGCCATATTAAATCTCCTATCTTAGTCTAAATTCTAAATTAATCAACGCTCTTTTGAGCGGTGTATCTGTTGTTGTATCGTCCAGCATTTGAATGGTGCTTGCTTGTAGATTCAAAGCCCAAGAATAGCCCTCTGTGGCACTTATATTCAATGCTTGATTAAATATATTGCTTGCCATGTCAGACACCTCTTTGCGCTTCTTCTGTAAGCCCCAAACAGATAATGAAAGACTTACCGTTCCTTTAATATCTGTTTTGTTTGGTTCATGAATGGTTTGAGTATTCTCCAATTCGACAAACGGATAGCCCACTTCATTCATTTGCTTATAATCATAAACGGTATACCCCAAAACTTGTATTCGTTTGAACAATTCGTCAAAAATAGATTGGTCTCGAGTTTTAATCATTTCGTCAACCTCTCTAAATCATTTTTGAATACCTTCTTTTGAACATCAAAAGTTGGCTTAACAAATGGCTGTGCAGCTTGAAATCGTGTTCCGTACTCTACATATCCAGCATAATCAGTGTGAGGCCCTGTCGTTCCTGTAAGCCCTCCATCTGTAAATTCACTGGTTATTGAACGCTTCATATTACCTGTATCTACAGGAGCAAGATTTTGCATATTCTTGTTCATGTTTGCGGTATTACTTTTAACAACATGCTTAACATCATCAAGCGTGGCATTTCCCCTCAACTTCTTTTGCAAGGCATCAATCCCAGTTATTTTCATTGGCTTACCTCCTGCAAAATAAAAGTGTTTCGCTCACTTGGATTGCGGTAAGTCGTTAAAGCCCACTTTTTATTATCAAACTCAATGTAATCATATTCTGGCATAGTAAAAAGGGGCATCATTCGCATGACTTTTGCCCCTTGTTTAATATCCCCGAAAACTTTTATACTTCTGTCAGTTCCAATATCAGTGATATTTGCACTAAATACTGCTCGAGTTGGTTCTTTTTCAACCCATTCGCCTAAATCGGGGTCATAATGGGAGTCGGGCGATTCTTTGATAAAAGTAACTTCATCTAAATATCTCAATACAATCTGAACCTCCCTATCTTCTTATCGCCCTCAGTTTCTTTTGATTTTCGCCATGATTCAATTTCATCGGCATACTCATCAAAATCAGATTCTGAAAAGGTCATGCTTAATCCTTCTTGTGAGTAGGACTGCATGCCTTCTTGACCGATACGATTAAAACGCTTCAAGGAAACGTCCAAAACAACATATTCGAGTTCTGGCGGTACTTCTTCAATGTCAGAACCAAGAATAAGCAATAGACGTTCACGAGTGCGTTTTTCGATTACTTCCAAGCGCTCATCCGATGAACCGCCTAAAAGCTTTTTTATATCATCAGTGATAGCCATAAATTACTCCTTATTATACAGCAGTTACGGTAACATCGCATGTAACAGTTAACCCGTTAGCTGTTGTTCCAGTAATTTTCGTTTTACCTTCAGCTTTACCTACTACATTTCCTTGTTTCGGTGTTACCGTAGCAATTGTAGGTTCGCTTGAAGCAAAGGTTACTGTTTTATCCTCTGCATTTTCTGGCAAGACAGTTGCTGTCAATGTTTCGTTTGCCCCAACTGCGAGTGATAACGTTGTTTTATTTAACGTTACGCTCTTAGGGGCAATTACTTTGTTACTGTGGCTTTAAGAATTGCTTTTTTATTCTTCTCTGGCAAATATTTACCATATTTTGCAGCGGCTTGAAGTGCTGTTCCTGCAAAGTCTTCTGAATCCATTGCACGAGTCACTTGAATTCCGACACCAGCTACACCAACATTATCGGCAGCAAAGTAAGCTCCTTCTCCAGCTTGGAATTTTTCATCAGGAAGTTCAGATAAAACAAAACCTTTAAATTTATAAAGTGTTTGTTCATCAACGTTTGCGCTTGAGTTTTTAGCAGTTGTTGCAAGTTTAGAGTCAATAAGCAAGTCATAGATATCAGCATTAACATAAGCAACCCAAGGCACTGCTGTAGAAACGTTGTTATTTACAAATTTCTTATGAGCATCTGAGAACAATTTAGTCACGGAATCTTCATCAAGTTTTACATTCAACGTATCGCTGGCACTATCTGATAAGAGTTTACCAAGCAATCCATCGACATGTTGGGCCCATGCCACACCATGGAGTGCTAAACGTTCTGCTATAACTTGGTCTTTGATATCGTTGACTGTGAAATCATCAATTCCTTCATTAATTGCCAAAGGAGCATCGTAACTCACTTGTTTGTTGACAGACTTAACTTCTTTACGTGGACCAAAGCGTGAAGTATTACCTGTTCCAGTTCCAAAAGCAACATTTGCGTCAGTTGTATATTTTTGGATAACTACATCAGTGTCACTTACTTTGAGTTCCATAAAAGTATCATTTTCAGTGACACCATCTTTTACTTGAAGAACTCCACCAAAAGCACGCAAGAAAGCTGATTTTTTTGCGAAAAGGTCTGGTAACATACCAGCGTATTGTTTTGTGAAATATTTAATTGCCATAATTTAGATCTCCTATTATTAATATTTGGCTGCCGCTTGTTTGAAAACATCGACATCATTATTACCCGGAACACGTTTAGGCGTTGTTCCTGTGTTTCGTGCTTTTTCCCATTGTGAGCGTTGATTATCAAGTAAATTGAGGAAAGTTTTTACATTACTGTAAGTTTTTTCTTCATCAACATCAACTAACAATCCTAATTCAGCAGCACTCAAAGCAATTCCACTTTCTTTCAACACTTCATCAGCTTGGCTTGTAATGTTTGAAATTTTGATTTGTGCTTTAAGGCTTGCGATCTCATCGTCTTTAGCTTTTTGAAGTTCGGCAGCTTTTTCTTCGTCAGATTTTTCTTTGACTGACTTTTTGCCACCTTTTTCAAGTTCTTCGATACGAGCCAGCGCTTGGTCAAGCTGTGTTTTTGTTTCATTTTTTTCAGCCTGCTCTTTTCCGATTCGTTTTTGAAGCTTTTCGACAATTTTGTCGTTGTCAGTTGATTGTTCTTGTTGCTCTTCTTCGTTTGTTTCTGTTTCAGTTTCTGAACCAACTTCAGACGTCTCATCGGCTGCTTCTTCTGCGAACAGTTGCAAATTAAGGGGTAAAAGTTCTGTTTGTTCCATTTCTGGTTCCTCCTACTCGCATTTAAAGACTTGGGAGTCTGATTTTCTCGTGTTTTATTTAGTGTCCACAACGTTCGGAAACGGACAATAAAAGCGAATGTCAGTGACAAACGCTTAGTTTTGAATATTTAGGTTTCCTGCTTTTATAATATCCGCAGAAATATCACCCGGAGTAATATTTTTCAGACCATCTGTTTTTATTTCAAAATTAGTCCCTGATGTTTCTGCATAATCAATAACAATGGAAAGTCGTTTTGTTTCATCTTCGTAATTAGTATTATCTACAGAAACACCAGTAATTTTTTGATTAGCTACATCTCCCAATAGCTCATTTGCAAGAACAAATAATTTTTCATCATTTTTATTCATTGAAATCTATCCTTTTCTTTTATTGCGCAATTCTTCAATCGCTTTGTCAGCTTCTGCCCTATCGTCAAACGCTTGTTTGTAGTCATCTTGACTGATTACTCCACGATTCAATAAACTATCATAAAAAGCTTTATCATCAACATGCGGTGCCGTGCTGCATCTACAGAACGGGTGCATGTTAGGTGCATTAATACCGGGCGACATATCCTTTACTTTGAATATTTTTCCATTCAATGCTCCACAGATAGGACAAGCTGACGGTTCAGCAATATACTCATAACTTTCAATATCAGCTTTTTTATAGCTTTCTTCTTGAATGGATGTCTGAACTCGTGTTGTTTCAGTAATCATCAAACGCTGCACATTATAGGTTGCATTTTCTCGTCCCTTATCCGTCAGATATTTTTTCAATTGTGGGGCCAATGCTTTTGGATTTTTTCCTTGTGTCACTGACCGGATGAGAAGTTTTTCAATGTCAGCTTTCAATTCAAATTGATACTGCCAAAGCTTGTCAGAGAAACTGGCAAATCCTTCGACTTTATAACTTCCATTTAGCACTGATTCAACTAAACTGTTATATCCTTCCTTTGGAACGCTTAAACCAAGAATTCCGGCTTGTCTTTCAAATTCTGTGAGAGCTGCGCCAGTCAAATTCTTTGAGAAATATTTGTCCAAATCGTCAAATACAGCAATCAATTCCAAGCCAATATTTGCTTTCAGAAGCTCTAAACGATTCACTCTCATAGTCAAGTTATAAAGTTTCAACACTTGATTTGCTTGATGTGAAAAGTCTTTTTCTTCAACGTATTTCTTAGCTTTATTGGCAAATGCTTTGACATCCATTTTATCCGCACGCTTCATAGCTTCACTAATAGAAATTCCTTGACCATTCGCAAAGTTCTGCCAGTTGGCATTGATTTCTTTTTGAATGGCTTCTTGGGCTTCAAATAGCTTATCCATGATTTGCTTCATGCGTTTGGTGTCATCTTTGATTTGTTGTTCTTGCCACGCTTTTTCACGTTCTTTCCAGTAATCAGGAGTTTTCATAAGCTACTCCTTTGGCGTTTTGACCTTGCACAGAAAGTATTTTTTGAAATTAGATTCAATATCTTTAATCAAATCATCGGCCATCTTAGATGCAAGTTTCTTATTTAAAAAAGAGATAAATCTTATTTTTATAATACTAAATCTGTAAAACAAGCGCTGCTTTACTACAGCTTCAACTTTAATCTTGGGCATTGGTTACCTCCTCATTCGTTTCAGGAACTACTGTATCTATTTCTTTCTCACTAGGTTGCTTATCCTGGTCAAACATAGGTATAGAAGAATCTTCTTTTTTGATTTTTTCCATTTCAGCTTGGACATCTGGGATAACAGAAATGACACTCAATGCTGTTTCTTCACTAGTAATCCCTTTTAGAATACTAGCAGTCTCAGCTTGCTCTTTAATATCTTTAGGCTCATTACGTGTAAAGGTGTACTCAATATCTTTCCAAGCATCTTTATTTGAAACATTCGTACTCAACTCACAATATAATTTATATCGACTATTCAAAGAAGATTGGAACTTACGTTGAAATGACAAAGCTAAGTTACTCATTGCTTGAAGTTTGTAAGCTAATGAAATACCGCTTGATGATCCGAAAGATTCATCAGAGATGTTCGCAACCATTGTTGTTTGGAAGATTAATTTAGTCAGTCGGTCCAATAGATTTTCTGTTTGAGAATCACTATCAGGCTTTTCTAAGAATTTAACATCTACATTTTTGCCTTCACCATCGTCATAGTAATTAATGACACGGTTACTACGAATGTTTTTCAAATCTTCTTCTTCAACTGCAGCACCTAAGAATGCCAAGTACTGATCGCTGAAATAATCAACGTCATTTGCTTTTTCACTAATAGCTTTATTAAAAGCGTTGACTAATGAAATAACAGATTCAAAGATACTCATTCGTTCTTCGTTGAAATAGAACTCTACAACTGGCAAATCATCAAAAGGATTCGGTGCTTGTTCAGTCATATTATAAAAGCCTATGGTTCCATTTAAAGCATAGGTTGTTTCTTTGGTATAAACTTCCCCATACAGTTTATAGTCGTCATTGTACCCATAACGCACTGCAAACAAAGGTTCTTGTTTAATCGTGTCATCGTAAACCATAAACATATTTTCAGGATTATTGTAAATTACGTTCGTTTTTGTTTCTTCGTCTTGATACAAGAGTTCAAATGCTCGGCCATAAATACAAGCCATCTTTGCAAGCTCTGACTCTTCATCTTCCATGTCATTCAGATTATCAAATTCTTGTAGTTTAGAAAGTATTTCTTTATCTGAATGAGACTTTTTAACTGGAATCCCATTAAAGTAACCTGTGAAAGTATCAACGATATATTTAGTGAAATTAACAGCTAAACGATTGTCAGGCTTCCAAGGGTCTTTTTTTGGCTCATCATCAATGGCCATGATCCCACGATACATATTTTTTAAGTACTCATACCGAGCAACTTCCAATTTATGTTTTTCCATGAACTTTGTAACTACTTCATTTGTGATTGGTTCATCTTTTGGAAATGTCATTAATTTAGGTGGTTTGTATTTCAATTAGAATCCTCCTTTGAAAGATTTTAGTTTTGCTTTGCGAGTTGTCATTGTTTCAGCAATTCCAGTTGTTGCATCGGGCGCATCATCATGTTTATTTTTACCTTCACGTTGATAAGTTGTCATTGCTTGATAGTATTCTGGGAAACGTGTGCGCCAGTCGCTTGGAAAGCGTACGTGCTGCTCAATCCAATAGCTGTTGGAATAAATGCGGGCTTCTTTGTTATTTCCTTGATAGAAGTCCTCTACTGCACAAGCTACATTTCCTTGTATCTTTTCTCGTACTGAACGAGCAAAAGACCGACCACCATTGTTGCGCTCAATTCGTGATACATTTACTTTATGAGTGATTAACTGTTGAGCTACTGCTTTTTCTGTGTACTCCATTGGTTTTTGTGTGTAAACGACATCTAGGACATCTGCAAAACCGTCTGAGGTTTCTCCCCATACAATAGAACAAAGATAGTCTTTACCAGTGTCTGCCGTATCACAGTAGTTCCAAATCTTGATGTAATTTGAACGTGATTGATAAGTTTTAAACTCTCCATACAAGCGACCTTTAATATCAATTGGTTCTTGTTGGTAGTTGGCACTTGCAATATCTGGGCCCATTGTCTTTACTTTACGTTTATAATCTTCAAGTGTCAGAACATCATCACAAAGCATTTCATTCGTTTGTTCATTGAAAGCCTTAAAATTAATATGCTTTACTCGATAGCCATTCTTAGGCAGTTCACGCAAAGCTCGTCCGGCTAAATCTTCACTATGCCAACGAGTCATATTGATAATAATCTTTCCGCCTGATTCCAAACGTGAAAGCATGGTATTAACAAACCATTCCCAGTGTTTTTCTAAGACAGTCGCATTGTTAGCTTCCTCAGCATTCTTAATAACATCATCAATAATAATAATGTCAGCACCGAAACCTGTTGCAGTACCTGTCGGAGAAGTTGCCAGATAGTTGTTATAACCGTCTGATAAACTCCAAAGATTTTTCGCAGCATCTCCATACTTGATTGCAGCATCGAAAATATCAGAGTAAACTATTTTGTTCTCGTCTGCTTTTTCTTCTTGGAGCGTATTACGAACATTTTTAGAGAAAACTGTTGATAGAATTTCGTTATATGAACCAGTCATGATTTTCTTCGTGTGGTCATTACCAAGCACCCACTCTACAAACTTACCGAGCGTGAGCGACTTTCCGTGACGTGGCGGAAGATTCAAAACTAAAACATCATGTTCATCATCATTTAGAAATGACTGAAACTCTTCACACATCGTCACTAAATAAGCCCTATCTCGTTTATAAAAGCTTGGCATGATGAGATTACAGTAATCAAAGAAAAAGCGCTTAGACAGCTCAATTTTAGCTCCTAGCACTATTTTATCCATCACGACTCGCCAACTTTCTAAGCTCTTCGGTTGATAAGTCTACAAAAGGATTGGTTTTGACTGATCCAGATAACTCAACTTTGCTTGTATAATCGCCATCCATTTTATTGAGAGTATCAATTGCTTTAATCATGTCAGCTTCTTTTTCAGCGTTTTTAGCTATCTCTGATAGAGTGACCATTCGCTCTTTACGAGTCATTATAGCAGCATCTTGAGCTTCCTCCTGAAGTTCTTTATACCTACCCAAAACCTCACTGACTTTTATTAATTCACTTGCTCTACTATCAACTGTATTGTCTTTCCATCTTTTTGCTTTAGGGAACGATTCACGATAAGAAACTCGTTGACTCATGCCAGCAATCAGGCATTGAACAAATTTTTCGTGTCTTGCATTTTCTAATATTGGCATAAGTCTCCTTTCATCAATATAAAAAGCCGCCATTTCCGACAGCTTTCACAGGATAGTGTTTATAAGTATTTTCTAGAAGTCAGGCACTCCTGTAAGTACCTGCTATAACCGTCAGTGAGATTCGAACTCACGTCTCTACATTAAAAGTGTAGTGTCTTAACCCCTCGACCATGTCGGTTACTGATATATACGCCCCATCCCTCAGGCTATAAGCTATATCATTTAACACTTTTATAGTTAGTGCAAACTGAAAGTCTATGACAAGATAGACAACATTTTAAATAACCCTGTTGTGTGAATGTAACGACAATCACTGTACAGTCGCAAGTTACCAAGCTGTTTTTATGGACTCAAACCAAAGGAATATTATTATCAACCCTCATTACGACTGTACGAATCGAACGTACATAAACTCCAAGGCCGCAACACAAGAAACTAATAAAAAATTATCTAGCGCCATTCATGGGATCACGCCACACCATAAGACTTAAGCAAGCTTTCCAACTTACAAAAGCCGAACAATTTCAGCACTTTTTGTTCACCGAGACTTACAATTTTGTGTTCTGCCGAATTGTTCATAATACAAGTATAGCACCGAAAATAGAGGTTAACGATTCACTTTTGTACATTTTTAGCACGTTTTCAATACGTTTTCGGACACCGATTTTTAGAGAACATGCAGCAAGTTTACTTCTATATCGTTTCTGAAACGGTAATAAATTAACTTTATTTGTCTAATGCTTAAGAAGATTCCTTTATGCCTAAGATCCATTTCAACCATACTCCATGTTGCACCTCCGTAACCTAGATGCTTTGATTTGATTATCTCTTTGTTTGTATAAATCAATGGCTCGTACCATAGAGAGAACTGCTTGACAATCTCTTTCAATCGGATTAGTTCCTCGTCTTCTTCCATAGCTTCTCGGTTAAGTGTCTTACTCTCAGGCTCTGCTCCTCCACTGTAAGCAGTTCTGATACCCAAGTTATCAGACTTAGCCTTATACATGTAACTGCTCTCTATGGACTGAATACGAGCTTGTATGCGCCCGTTGACATAATCTCCTATGATTTTATTTAACTTATCTGCCATGAATAAACTTCCTCCAATATGTTATAATAAAAGAAGTTAATCCCTTTCATGAGCCCGTTCCAGCGGGCTTTTTATTTTCTAAAAGCCTAAAACCCATTTAACAATACTGAATATAATTGCAATAAACAGCACCATAAATCCTGCTACTACAATGCCAACCACTGTGTTTTCAATAAACTTATTCATTCCTATACCTCACTGATCCTTTGAGAGAATTAATAACTCTTTAGCTATTATTCGAACTTCTTTAGATGTTATACCATTACTATACATCTCTGCGATCATCATCTTCGCTTGCTCTTTCAATATTGCTTCTATTGCTATATTAATTAGCCTATCAGTATCATTGAATGCATCTGAGAAGTTTTTATTCTCCATTTTATTCTCCTCTAAATATGGTAAATATATAATATAATCGGAAGTGGCTTTATAAGCTGTACTCCCTTGTAATCACTGCCTTTATAAGGCTTTTTTTATTTTGGTTAAAACGAGCTATTTTTGAATAGCTTACTAAGATATTTTTCTAACCTATCAGCCATTGGAATAATAAGTTTTTCAATCTGTTTCTGAAATTCTCGAATTGAACTTTTAAGCTTTATTCTGTACTCACAATCACTACAAAGCTGTTCCTTTAGTTGTGGAATGACATCTTCAGTGAACATAGGATAATTGCACACCGAACAAAAATATAAAACTTTACTCATCTGTTGCCTCCACAAGCTCAACACCGAGCGCCTTGCCTGTCACATAGGCAACTGCTAGAGCATGAGCATTAGGCTCTTCGTTTGTCCAATTTCTAAAATATTCGACTTTATCATTCGGAATTAGAACATCAAATTCATCTACCGCCCAAAGAAAGTCTTCAAATTTAGTAAGTCCTTCAATGGCAATATCTAACAACTCCGCAATCTTCTTCGGTATGCTGAGTTTGGTCTGGTTTGCAACTTCGACTTTATTGATTAGTGAATCTTCTAAATCATAGAATTTGCCCCAGTCCTTCTTGTTGCCTGTTTTTCCCGCTTTTTCATAAGCAAAGCAGACTTTCTCTACTTCTTGCTGTGCTGTATCTTTACTCATCTTCCCCTCCAATCGCTGAGAGTGCTTTTTCTAAATCAGGCAAAATCCAGTCTGTTTGAATAGTTCCTAAATGCCCATCATGTTTAATCGTTCCAATAACA
>SKEL01002489.1_pt1 | contig 13737 bp, 15 predicted proteins | sample 4826741 | NCBI WGS metagenome assembly SKEL01 (sample SAMN11008810, study PRJNA524170) | human gut metagenome | biome: Human fecal sample; material: Feces; isolation source: fecal sample from pouch patient p33 | host: Homo sapiens | place: Israel: Tel-Aviv | collected 2016-03-22
GTTTAACCAAACCGTCAAACATAGGGCTAATTTTTGCAATTAAGTAAATAAATTGTCCTACGAAGTACAACAAGCCTACGTTAATCACTGTTTTAGCGATATCAGAAGTTGAGGGTGTTTGTGTAAAATGAAAAACTGCATATAAAATCCATAGCGCGAAGACTACCGTCAAATCAATCACAAGTCTACGTTTAAAAGGTGGGTTCATCGCTTCTCTATCTTTGACCCACGTAGCGAAAAGAATCGCTAAAATCAAGATAGTTATTAAAATCATTCTAGTTACCATTTTGTTTTGCTTTCTATTTTGTTATTTAATAAAGTAGCTTGCGTTACCGCGTGCTGAAAGAGAGTTACTACCAATATCTCCCCCCCACCAAGTAATACTACCATCTGGGTTTATGTCAATATGGAAAATACTATCTCTTCCAACAAGATGACCAATAAGACTTTGAACAACAGCTGGACGAAATGGTTTATCCACCCACGTCCTAGACATCGTTTGTCCTTTTTTTATATTTGCTATACTACCAAGGAATCTAACAATTACTAAATCATCGTTCTTTTTAGTAAGTTGCAATTGCAAACCAGGAGCGGTTTGAACTGTTGACGTTTGAGCTGGAACATAGATTGAACCTTTAAGTGATATATTATTTACAGAAATACTATCTAAATCACTAGTCTGAGCAATTGGTTTAGCACTTGTTACTCCAGTTCCTGAAGTTACAACAACATCAAAACAAACTTTTAAAACGCCGGGGCCGTTGTTTATATCAACACGGTTGCTATTATTTGCGGTTTCGGCTGATAAACTAACAGGATTAGCGGTTTGAGTTAAGTCAATATTTGCATGAATGTAATTAACTGAATTTTCTTTCAAAGCTACTGTTTCGTTTAATAGTTCAAAATATCGACCACCAGCAATAATTGAAGTGTTAGTGTATTGTACGTTTAGGGCTGTATTTAACGGACTTGTCCAGTCTTTGCGTCTAATCGTTCCGTAGTCCATTCCTGTCAACATCATGTATAGTTTTCCGTCATTATTAGAACCGACCGGGAACTCTGTACCATTTTGACTAAAAAACGTGAAATTTTTAATTGTCATTTTTAACCTTTCTTGAAATTATCTTTGCTTTATCTAAAACTGGGTTATCAGTAATTGATAGCTCCAACAATCTAAATTTTCTACCACCATAAGGATAACCACCAATTGATACAAATTGGCCGACTTCGTACAAGAGCGTAGTTTCGACTCTAAGAGAGTTTTCACTATTATAGTACACTTTACCATTCAATAACTCTAAGTGGTCTTTGCGTAGCTCTCTGCACCCTGTGAAGCTATCTATTCTATATTTGTCTCCATAAGTGGCTACATACTCATATAACATTTGATTTATTCCCACTTTCTACAAAAATAAGTCTATCGTTAAACTCCGTTTTAACTCTGTCTGCTATATATCCTGAATATAGTTTTCCTTCGTACCAAACATCAACCAAGTCATTAACATACAAAGGTGAGAGTTCGTTTTGGTTAAAAATTAATCTTGTGACGATTGTAGAGGGTGAAATTTCAGCCTTAATGGTAGACATGTTTGGAGGGTTTCCGTGGTCATCTCTATCATAAAATAATGTTTTAACTGTCCTTACATCCGGCAAATCTGTTCCGTCTCCTCCATAAGTGCTATAATCAATGACATCGCCGTTGTTTTTGGCTGTATACATTTTAGGAGGGTCTTTATAGTCGTCTGTATTTGAGCTTTTAACGAACACGACTGCAAAATTATAAGCTGAACGTTCTACTATTGTTTCCGTGTCCATTGCTACACTTTGTTTAATATCTACCCTTGTCGTTATTCTAATTCTATTCCAGTTTCTTGAGGCAAAGTTAATAAACAACAAGTTTCTAGGGTCTGTTTCAGATGAAGCATGTTGAATGGTTGTAGTTGGTTGGAATTGAACCTTGGAAAATATCCTTTTAGCTACGTCATGAGCTGATGAAGTTTCTGCTTTTCGGTTAATCGTAGCCTTTCCAGCGAAAATACTTGAATTAAAGAAATATCCATAACTCATTAAATTATTTTTATTAGGGTCAATTAGATAATCAATTATAGCAAAGTTTGTCGTTTTAGTTATTGCGTTCGGAACATCAAGACTTTCAATCATTGCCCAAAAATAGTTCTTTAACGTAGCTTTATTGCTTTCGTCTACATCTGTCACAAGGTAAACCATATCTAAGTTCAGTTTTTTCTTTTGACCTAGGGTCTCCTCAATTGGAACAACTTCAGGAAAAAGAATTTGAACAATATCTCCAACTTCTACCGAAACGGTAAATGTGGCTGATGAAGTGTAAAGATAGCCTGTTTCCCACAGTTCGTAGTTAATAACTTGACATCTTGATTTAGGTATCGGCAACCCTCTTTTTTCTTTTTTACCATTAGGAAGGTTAAAATCAGATATATTATAATAGTTTGGATTAAAGTTATCATACACATTAGCTTCTAACATTAAACAAATTCTGCCTTTCTCTTGATTTTAAACTCTGCCTTACTTAAATTGATTAGCTCCATTTGACCTTTTTCAATTATACGAGTTCTATATCGCTCGAAGTCCATTACAGGGAATAAATTTAGAGCAGTCGTTCCGTTCCAACCTTGATAGGTTTCGTCATTTACATCTGTATTTATTAAAATATAGTCTTGCAACTGTTCCGTCTTAAATACAATTGCGGTATATTCATTTCCGATATCGTCTAAAAATCTAACTCCAGCAGGTGTTTTAGGTAGTTTCGGAAATAATATCCCTATAAAACTAAATATTTCGTCTTTTATATCCCAGCGACTTAAACGTTCTATATTTGTTTCTCCATAGTAAGTGTAAGAAGTTCCTTTGACATACTTATAGTCTCCTGGTGCTGTTCCACCATAAATTTTAGATTTACCAGAAAGAACTTTACCATTTTGAACCATATCAAAAGTTAAGTTTTCGTAAGTGTACCACTTTGTAATTATATCAAAAGTTATCTTTTCGCTGAAAGTTCCGTTTTTACCGTAACCCTCTGTCTTTGTGACATCTGCTAAAGCTAAATCAGCATATACCTGAAAAATCTCTGTTTGATATTCAAGTGTAACGAATTTTTGGTTAAGAATATCATTTATAAAGTCTTTCATTAATCGATAATTTTCTTCTAAACTTTCACCAAACGTTTCTAACTTAAACTCTATTTGAGGTTGAGTGATCGAGCGAGTTCCCATTACTCCGATACCATTACTTTGCCAAATGTTATTAGTTGATTGTAACCCTAAATTAGAGGGCTGATAAAACCTAACTTTTCCATTTGTGACGTCCCAGACTTTGTCGTTCATTCCGTCTAAGTTGGTATGTATTTTGTACTGTCTTACCATTAAGCCCTCCCTAGGTCAAATTCTCGTCTGATTGCACGCGCTAAGTTAGAGACATCTTGGCCAGCTCCACCTTGTACGTTAAATGTGTTATACGTTCTATTATCGCTTGATACGCTGTTAGTGCTTAAACCGTAACCGCTAGAAGATAAGTTGATATCTGTTAAACCTACTACCATAGAGCCTTTGAACAGTCCTCCAACTTTTTTTGAAACCCAATCAATCGAACCTTTGATATTCTTAATTGTGTTTTCTACACCACCTAGAGCGTTATCTATTGTATTTTTTACTCCTCCAAATATATCACTAAAGAAGCCACCAATACCATTAAATACATTTTGTATTGAGTTGTAAGCATTAGAAGCAATATTTCCAAAAGCATCGAATACTCTGCTAACTGCGTTTTTAGCACCGTCAAATATATTACCAAAGAAGCCACCAACACCATTAAATACATTTTTTATTGCATTCCAAGCATTCCCAGCAAAGCCTCCAAGAGCGTCGAATACTCTGCTAACTGCATTTTTAGCACCGTTAAATATATCACTAAAGAAACTACCGACTCCACTAAATACATTTTTTATTGCATTCCAAGCATTCCCAGCAAAGTTACCTAGTGCGCTAAAGACATTTGCTACAACATTTCTAACACCATTAAATATTCCGGCGTAGAAACTTATAACAGTATTCCATATTGACTTAATGAATTCCCAGGCTTTCCCAGCAAAACCACCAATTGCATTAAAGACATTTGCTACAACATTTTTAACACCGTCAAATAGCCCTGTGAAGAAACCTGTAACTCCAGCCCATGCCGTTTGAATACCAGTAACAACATTTGTCCATAAGGTAGTAAAGAATGTTTTTATTCTGTCCCAAATATCTTTAATACCTTGTACAATTCCACTGAACCAATCGACTAAGCCTTGCCAAATGCCTTTAGCTCCGTCAACTGCTCCGTTCCATATATCAGCAAACCATTGACCAATACCGCTAAAGAACTTAACTACTTTGTCCCATGCACTCTGCAAGAAGCCTACAAAACTAGCCCAAGCCTTTTTACCTGTTTCGGTTTGAGTGAAGAAATAAACTAAACCAGCAACAACGGCTGCGATTGCTACGCCAAGAGCCACGAATGGATTCATAGCCATTATAGCATTGAAAGCAGTTTGTATAGCTGTTCCAATTTTAACTATGTTATTATAAAGTTCAATCGCCTTAACAATTCCATTAATGACTTTTAAAGCTGCGAAAGCACCAGCAAAAGCAACTAAAGCTACTTTTATATTATCTATTGCTTCCTTGCTTTTACTAATTTTTTTCAGAAAATCAGCTATTTTTTTAGTAACTTCCGAAAATTTACCAGCGAATTTAGCTATGCTCTTTGCTACGTTATCTATACTTGTTGAATTTTTCGCTGTTTCTGTATTTATTCCAAGAAATGCATTTATGACTTTCCCTATAATAGAAACTATGGAATCAAATGCGCTTTTTATATTATCCCAAGCCTCTAAAAAGGCTAAAGTGGTTCCATTTTCTTGCATTTTTTGAAACAAGTCTTGAAAATACTTAATAACATTTGTTATAGTTTGACCAGCACTTTCGCCCCAGCCGCTCATTTTATCAATTAAATCACTAATAATAGGAGTTAAAGCGTCAAGTGTAGGAAGTAATGCTTGCGATAATGTTTCATTGAAACTATCCCAAGCGTCACCAATAGTAGTTACTCCTCCACCGCCTGCTTTACCAAGTTTCTGCATAGCCTTATCCAGCATTTCAACTGAGATAGCACCCTTTTCACTAGCACCAGCAAACGAACTATACTGTTTTAACGCTGGGTTCATTTCCATGACAGTCGATTTAAGCGCTGAACCAAGAGCTGTGTTATTATCTGTTAGCTGATTGATGTTTTCAGCTGTGACTTTACCACTTGCTGACATCTGACCGTAAGCCTGAACTACACCTTTTAATTGTTCACCAGTACCACCAAATGCTTGGTTAGCTTTTACTAATGCTTCCGTTTTACCAACTGCTGATTTAGCAGTATCTCCTAAACCAATAAAGGTCGTTGAAAGTTTAAGAGTATCTTCAGTATTTGCATTTGTATCTTTAGCAAGATTCTGCATAGATTTGCTTACATAATCAAAATCTTGCTCATTGCCTTTGAACTTCATTGTATTTTGCAATGAAATCATGGCTTTTTGAGTATCCATTGCGTCTGACACCCAACCTTTTAAGCCATTGCCAACAGCACTAACAGCACTTGCACCGATTTGCCTGAATGCACCAATAGCAATCTCTCTAAGACCGCTAAAACGTGACTTCATGCTGTCAATTCCGTTATTAATGCCCTTAGTATCCATTTTAGCGTCAATGTTCCAAGAACCTGATTTAATAGCGCCCTCGACTTGCTTAATTTCGCTCTCTAGCCTATTAGCTTGTGTTTCTGCTGTGCCTAAATCTCTAGTAAGTTGTAGCCATTTCTTTTGACCTGCTGACGTCCCTTTGTCAACCGTAGCAAGCTCTTCTTTTAATTTTGTTGCTTTGTCACGTGATAAGCCCAACTGCGTTTGTAAGTTCTTTTGCAATTGCACCATTTTACTGGTATTTGTTGGGTCAAGTTTTAGAGCTTCACGTAAGTTTTTAGCTTCTCCTCTAAGCCCTGACATTGCGGTATTAACGCCTTTAAGTGAGTTCTCGAACTTTGTGGTATTACCGTATATCTCGACCTCAAATGTTGCATTACTTGCCATTACATACCCTTTCTTTTACGCCTTTTCTCTTTTTCTTTTTCCTCTTTCTTTTTCTCTGCAATAAGTTCAATTATTTTATAAACAAGTTCTAGTTCCATTTCCATGAACTGTGTTATATCAATTTCATTATTGCCTAAAATAGTCAAAAGTTCTAAAGTTTTATTTTCCTTTACAGTATCTTTCTTTTTCTTAATCAATGAACTAGAAGAAAAGAAGACCATATCGTCTTCCGTTTCCTCTTTTTCTTTAATAAAAACAGTCTTACAGAAGATATTGATTAACTCGTTAGTTGTAGGAAGCTCTGTTTTGTCGTCTAATGCGTTTTGCATTCCTCCGTTACAATCTACCCAAAGTATCAATAACTTGTCTGTAAAGCTCTCCATTTGCTCTGTAAAGTCATCAGGAATATATCCAGCGACAAAAGAATTTTGTAGGTCTGCAAAGTCTTTTAAATCTGTAATAAAGTCCGAACCAGTTAGTTCTAAGTATCTAATTGCATGTTTTAAAATCATTTACAGTTCTTTCAGCTCATTAAATTTCTTTCTGCCACAGTTCGATCAGTTCTTTAAGTCCTTTACCGGCAGTATCGAACTCAAAGCTAGAACGGAAGTCAGAGAAGTCACTTTTAGCTTTTACAATGTTATCTTGAAAAAGTGCTAAATATAAACCATATTGAACGAATTCCATTACATCAGTAATTTCTCCGTCTTCTTTTTTAAGCTCTGCATCCATTGCCTTTTGTTGTTGGAAAAGGTCTTTACCTGTAATCATTTTAAATTTACGTGCTGTACTCAATTGTTTTGCCATTTTATTTTATATTCCTTTACTTAATTAATTTTTAGTCTTATGAATGGTCAGTTACTGAAACTCCTGCGGTAACATCTTGATATCCGTCAGCGGAGAACGTTACGAGATGGACACCGGGCGCAAGTTGTCCGTTGGTTTCTACTTTTCCGTGATCGTCTCTAATTACTGATGTTACTTTTACAGTTCCACCCTTAGAGTCTTTCAAAGTGTCAGGTACTACGATTGTTCCGTCATTATTACCCTTTGTAGCAGTAGTTACATTAGGAATAACAGGAGCTACTAATGTAACTGCACCAGCTAGAACTGTATCAGGTTGCATAATGAACAGTCCGCTCTCCATTTTCTTGACAAAATCTTTTGCTTGTTCTCCCCAAATTTCGTACTCAATAGCAGCTACATTTTTACCATTATTCAAATAAATGTCTGATTCAGTAGCTTGTACTGCCAACGTCCATTGGATAGGGTCGACACCGTCTACTGAATCTGTTTCTGATTCTTTCGTTGGTTCTGCTGTAGGTTTCAATTTAGGATAAACGACTACACGATAACCGTCAATAAACTCTCCTGTAACTTTATCACGCTTGCGGCCTTTAATAAGGTACTGAACACATTTCGTTTTCCAATTACCAGTAGGAGACCAACCCAAACCATTCGCTGTTCTTTGTTGACCTAAAATATCTTCTTTGAGCGCTTGGTCTGTTTGAATAAATACCATTTCGCCTTGAAGCAAGGTAGCACCTTTTTTGACTCCATGGTCTGGTACATCATCAGCCGGATAGCTGTTGGTTTCCGCTTGGTCTTCCATTGAGCCAACCGATACTAAACCAGTTACAATTTTATGGTTAGTGAACTCTGGTTTTCCGCTGCTTCCCTTAGCCATATCAGCTACGATTAGAGCTTCATTACCAAAGAAAATCTCACGTGAGTTATAATCTAATTTCATTTTTTCTCTTTTCTTTTTTTATATTTTTATGCAGTACGTTGCCAATAATATATTGTCGTTGAACCAATTACACCTCAAATGATTTAAACCAACTGTAGAAAGTGTCCGCCCTCTGTTTGTCTCCTACCTCTTTATTCGGGTGAACCGCGTCTCTAAATCCGATAGTTGTATCTATCCCGCTATTGTCTGGTATTAAATAAATATTTTGGGGTGTTTTTCCTTTAAAAGCGTTTATCAGCTGTTCAATCCACAATGCGTTGTTTCGTTTATATCGCCATTGAGTTTGTCCTGTATAGTAAGCATTCCCAAAAGCGTCTTGATTTGCATTAGGTGGGATCGTCACACATACGCCAATTTTAATATTGCTATCATAAGCACGTATGTTGTTGATAATATAATTAAAGTCAGTTAAGACATTTGGAATCTTATTTAAAAGTGTTGAGTCATTTGTAAAGCTAAACGTGTCATTTATTCCAAAACATAAAACGACATAATCTAGTCCAGTATAACCTTGATTCGTCATATAATATGCAAAATCGAAATCTGCCTTAATAGGGTTATAAAATGGGTGAACTACATCATTATAAGTCTTGTTTGTACGCAAGTCGTGAACCGTCCAGCCAGCATAACCTTCATTGTGCAACTCACCATACGTTCCACGAGTCCCTTTGAAATTAATGGTCAATGGGTCTGTTCCAAACGTATCTTCTAAGTGGTTTATAAGAAAATCTTGAGCGATTGTACTGTCACCCACAATAATTGCTTCTTTTTCTATTCCGCTTCCGACAGCGCTTGTTTTCACTTTGACGGTGCTATTAACTTGTGCTACCATTTCAAAATCTTTATAAACAGCAATTGTAATTGGGTGATCGCCGGAATTGGTTGGGTTAGCTGTCCAACGGTCTGACATTTGCTTACCAAGTGAGCATGTAACATCTACTTGATAATCACTTAAAGGTAAATTGGCGATGTTTTCAAAGTAAATATTTACTTCTTTACCTGTTACTGCATATATTTCGGGTGGCAAGTTCAACTTCAATGATACGCCACTTTGTCCTGAACCTGTTTCATTTTCTATAAATTCGCTCGGTATATAATATCCGTATTCCTCGTAGGGAAGTAATTCAGTTCCTTCATTTACTTGTTGCTGTTCTACCGTAACTAAGTCACTAGGAGGATACCAACTAAAACTTAGCAGTGCGGCGTTTGATGGAGCTGTAATTGTCGCGTTTTGTTTTGAAGAAGCATCAGGTGAACCGGAAATAAATACACCTTTTGGATCTTTCCAAGCATATGACCGGACGCGTTTAATAGTATAAACTCCTCCTGGTTTAACAGGCATGTTTTCATAAGCTGCAAATCCGGTAGCGGTTAATGCTTTACCATTTAAATTATTGATTGTTTTATTGAGTTGCACTTTACTCTTATCAAACAGATTCGATTTCATCTTACTGAAACTCAACTTATCAATTGTGACATCATGTATTTTTTCAGGATTTATGTCATGCGCTTCTGTAAGTTCTTTAGGAATATACTCCCGATAAGGTTCGTAAGGAAGCTCTTTATCACCTTTGTTAATTTGTTGGGGTAGTCGGTTATCGTTACCATTCCAACTTATCCTCATGCGTCTTGCATTTTCCGGTATGGTAACGACGTAGTCGCTTTTACTAGAGGTATCTTTTACACCACTCACATAACTACCGTCTTGGTTGGTAAAAACAATATGTCTTGCCGTCCTGATAAAATATTTTTGGTTAGGTTCGACAGGAATCAATCCGGAACCAAAATACCCAGCAGCCGGGTATTCATTTCCCGAATCATATTTGTAATAGACATCTGATTTAGTTGTAGCAGGGTTATATAAGTTTGTCCCATTTTTAAAGAAATTAGTATTGAAGGGTGTAACGTTTCCTTCACCTAAAACAGCGTTGATTTCTCCCGGTTTAATACCTTGTATAACAGCTCTTGTCGATTCGTCAAAAGTGTTTAATGTTGCCCAACCTGTTTCGTTCTTGTTTGGTTTTTGAGTAAGTTTCAACTCAGTTTGTGCCAACTGTTCGGTAATTTCTGCATCTTTATCGTCCATTTTATTCAATCGAACATTTAGCGTTGGAGCTGTTCCCCTCGCAGTTTTAATTTCAGCACCTTGACTAGTAACAGCAGTTTTAAGATTATCTAAGTCAGTTTGATTAGCTTTAGGGGAGTAATCTCCGTTACTCATCAGAGAAATATTACTCTTATTTGATTCAGCTTGAGCATGTAAGTCATTTAACTCACTACGCATTACTTGTGGAATATTTTCCAATAATAATTTAGTGAAATCATCAATTTTATTATTTACTTCTTGAGCTAAATCTGTAACCGTAGAATTATCTGATATAAATGTAAGACTTTTGCTGACGATAACTTGCTCTAAACTTTCGTTGAGAAGAATTAAATTTGCCTCGATAACTCCAGCCGTTGTCATTTCGGTAGGAATTACCAAAATAAATTCTCCCTTATCTAAGTCCTTAGGAGGAATTATAACAAAACCAGAATTACCGTTATTAGTATATTGATATGTAAGTTTTAACGAATGACCAGTTAAGTCAATTTCAACTCCATTATCAACTATTTTAATTAACAAAGTTCTTGCATTGACATCGCCTTGCATTATTTGTATTGGTTGAGGGAAATCTTTATTAACCGTATCCCATATAATTGTTCTATTTCTAAAATTATCTAAACTCATTAAAAAATACCATTATTGTTAATTTCAATCAAATGTAATTAATTCACTTTCTACTTTTATAATTTCATTGAATTAGCATAATTAGCGCCTTTTTTCAATGTTGTTTTGACATCTTGCATACCCTTTTTTTCAACCAAGAAGTACATACCATGATAACCGCTAGTGTAATTAGCTCTAGTACCTGCATTAACTACTACTTTATCGCCTTTTTTAACTTGCTTTAAGTTACTTGACAATTGACCAGTATTTTGATATCTAGCATAAGTATAGGTATGACCATGGCTTCTGATTAATCTAGTTCTTCGACTTGCACTACTCGCTTTCGCCTTAAATTCAGCTTCAAACCAATCGCCCATGCGTTCCGTTACTTTAGTTTGCATTTCTTTAGCTATGCTTGCTGTATTAAGTAAATTCATTGCCATGCTTGACCACCTGAACCGCAAGGCAAATAAACAGTTCCAGTATAATTGTACAAATGACTGTTTTCTGACCAGTTTGTCATATTCCAACCGTTTCGCAAAACATTTCCGACTAGTCCGACAAGTTCATCGTCAACATCTTTAACAGACAAAACAACTTGATAATAGTAACCCATGACAAAGCTCGTATTATCCATTTTAAGCACCTTTGAGTCACTAAGTGACAAATATACCGTCTTGTCTTCTATCGTGTCCTTAACGCCTAAAATAACGTCATTTAAAGGCATTGTAAGTAAATTGTTGTACCAATCTATATAAGAATCAAATTCTTCATAGTCCGTTACTTACGACCCCCTCTAAAATCATCTTGTTATTTTTAGGGTTTCTTTCCCATGTTGTACGCTTGAAAGTTTCGCCTTTTTCGTCTAAGAAATAGTTGAAAATCAAGTCTTCCATTTCTCCGATTCCGTTAAGCTCGTATCTTACATTTTTACCTAGTCCAATCATAGAAAACTCATCAAGTCTTGTCTGACTAATTCTCTGTTTAACTGCTGGTAAAACGATAGGCTTTATAACATTAGCTTCTGCACCGTTCTTCTTCTTAACAGTCGTTTCAACTTGCAATGTTACTTGTGAAAATATCATTAAATACCTCCATAATACATTAACTCTTGCAAAGAAGCCAAACGTTTCATTTCAGCATTTCGCCATTGTTCTGCTGGTTCATCAACAATATTAAGCCGACAATAACAAGCAATAAAGTCTTTAACTAATACACTTGTTTCATCAGCTTTAATACCATTTTTTTCTAGCAATTTAATAGCTATTGAACGAAATAAGATGAGTTTACTATCATAAGCTGTTACTAAAATCGGAATACCACAATAGACTTTAATATAATCTATCATTTATTCCCTCCATTTTATTCTTATGCTACTGTAATTACTGCACCAGCGTTATAAGTTTCAACGTGCCCGCTTGTTAGTGTTTCTACCAAAATCATGTTGCTATTAGTTTTCCATTCAAATGCGTCAACTTTTGTAAGGTCTTGCATATCAATGTGATATTTTTGGTCTACTAATACAGTAGGTTTGAGTGCTTTAGAACCTGTGTAGACAATAATTTCATCTACTCCAACTTCAGACGCAATTTCAGTATCATCATTTTTAATACGAACGTGAGCGTTAGCAGTCGCTTGTCGTAACTCATCTAACAAGGCTTTGCGGTCTTCTGCTTTAACAATCAAATAACGACGACCAGCAGTAGGACGAACAAAGTCAACCGCTTCTTCAATAGCGTCAGCAAATGGAGTTTTGCCAGCTGATTTAGCTTTTGTAGTAATCTTTTTGATTTTTTTGACGTCTGTTTCTTTTTCGATTGATTTAAATCCGTTTGTTCCGTCTCCCTCAACAAGAGCAAGGTCAACGATTTTATTTACAATTGCTTGTGTAAGTTCTGCTACAATCAAGTTGTAAAGTTCAGAATAAGACATTTGAAGTCGTTTAACACGTTCAGCAAGTGATTGCAATTTATAAACCATTACAGGTTCAAGAGTGTCAATAGTGAGTGTAGCTGCCTGCTCTGTTTTTTGTTGTCCGTCTTTGTGAACTTGTGCTTCATTAGCTGAATCAAATGAGCGTGATACAAGCAAAGCACCAACATTTGTAACATGAAAGACTTTGAATACTGGGTTAGTATTTAACAAAGCTGTGTTGATTGACTCAACCAATTTACGTGGAAGCTCAAAAGTTCTGTCTGTGATAGTTACACCATTTTCAGCAAGTTTTGCGTTCCAAGCGTTTTTGATTTCTGATTTACCAGAGTTCTTTTTCAATACATCAAAAAATTCTGTTACAGCGTTTTGTGATTCAATAAAGTTTGTCATTTTAGCTTTTCCTTTTGGTTTTTCTTTCTGTGCGTTAAGTTCATTCTCAATTTTGATAATTTCAATTGAATTTTCTGAAAGTGTTTTTTCTAATTCTTGTACTTTTGACAAGTCTTCAATTGCGTTTTTTACTTCAAAGCCACTAATTTGAGATTTTAAAGATACGTTATTTTCTTTAAGTTCTGCCAAGCGTTTTTGTTTTTCGATTAAATCAGGTTTATTCATATTTCTTTTTAATATCCTCAATTTCTTTCAAAGCATTTCGGTTTTCAATAATTTTGTTGCGTTCTTCTGTGAGTTCTTCTCCTAAGGAATTTTGAATAAATTTTGCGTTAGGGTCTGCTGGTACTGAAACAAGAGAAATCTCTTTAAATTGTGCTTTATTTACAACTAGAGCATCATTGTCATTGAACTCATAATCTGTAATATAATAGGCAATTGACAGTGAATCAAACGCTCCATTTTCAATAGCCTTGTTAATGTTTGGTGCATTGTCATAAAGCGTAAAGTCAGTCAGGTATTTATTAGAATCCAAATCATAGTAAACTTTTGCGTCACCAATGACTTCACTAGTTCCAGCACCATGTTCATATAGCAATGGATATCGTTCTCTAGCAAACTCAATACAGTTAGGAGTCAAGATAATACCGTTAAGGTTCTCGACACCAACTTCTGATCCAATGCCTTGGAACGACTTAGAACCGTCCTCGTTTTCGGTTACTTTAATTTCAGCACTATTGGTTATTAGTTTCATCTGTGCTTGTTACGTCCTTTCTACCGCCTTGTAAGTCACTTAGATTTTTA
>SKEL01002490.1_pt1 | contig 13737 bp, 16 predicted proteins | sample 4826741 | NCBI WGS metagenome assembly SKEL01 (sample SAMN11008810, study PRJNA524170) | human gut metagenome | biome: Human fecal sample; material: Feces; isolation source: fecal sample from pouch patient p33 | host: Homo sapiens | place: Israel: Tel-Aviv | collected 2016-03-22
TTATAACATAGAACGAAATAAAAAGATAATGTATTGTATTATCGGTCTTCGAGTTACCAACAGTAACCCTCATACCGAATGGCATTCATCACCCACCTATAGAGGATGGGCGACTTCTGCCTGAATTACGTTAAAAAAACAAAAAATGAGTCATATTCCTAATAATCATTATCATTAGAAATTGACTCATTTATTAGGCAAGAATACTAACAGGTGTACCCGTCGGCAATTGCTCGAAAAACCATTTTGCATCAGGAATGGCTAATTGAATACATCCATGAGAAACCCCACTACCTGTTACTCCTAATTTCAATCCTTGACTCTTGGCATAGGGACCTTTTGCTGTTTCTTTATCGATACTGTGGAATAGATATAAGCCACCATCTTTCCAGCCAACCGCATAATCCGCCCCACCAAATGTAGACCAAAAACTATTGGCACGATAAGTATTCACCGCATAATTTCCAGTAGGAGTAGAATACCCCTCGCGCGCTGTCTGGCAAAGCATCGTATAGATAGTCGTCTCACCACGTTTAACAAAGACACGTTTTTGCCTAATTGAGACTTCAATATTTAACCGCTCAACTTTAGATAAATTAGGTTGGGGCCCGCCAGTTTGATAGAAATAATAATCCTCATTATGCATGACTACCTGATCTTCACTCACCCATCCTATGACTTCATCAGGAAAAGCGACTTGATACCATAATTTACCTTGACTCTTCACTGTTTGTCTAGAAATGGCCATATAATGTAAGTATTGTTTATAATTGGGATAAACTGGTGACTTAGGATTCGGATAGAGATAGATTTTACCACTTTGAAGTACAAAATGATTCGTCTTTTCATCTACTAAGACAGCTGGTTCTAAGTTACGCCAACTAAAATTTTGCGTAGAACTTTCTTCAAAGCGTTTAAGTGGATGGCGTAATTCAATATTTTCATCCGTCATCAATGTCAAAGTATTCTCATCATCTTTTGTGGATGAATCTGAAGCTGGCTTTTGCTTACTTAAAGAAGTCGCCAAAACCGTATCTGTAAGGCGTAATTTCGAATAATCTCCAGCCACCCATTTTTCTAAATGTATACCAATTGAAAAAAGTAGTACGACACTTATAAAAAAAAGAGCATTTTTTTTCATATTTCCCCCAAAATTTTCATTCAATAATTTACATTGTAAGAAAGATTCAGTAAAATTACAAGTAAAGTGATGAAGATGTCATTAATCTTTTAAGTCCCTGTTACATAATTTATATGAGAACGGAGGAGTAATTTGACTAAGAAAAAGAAAAGACGCAGATTAAAAAAGAAATGGCGCTATCGTTTCTCTCTATTAGGAATTATTTTACTGTTATGGCTCATTTTTGGACCAATCAAAGGGCATTTACTACATAAACCAGAAAAAAAGGAGACAACTACAGTAACAACCGTTAAGAAAAAAAAGATTCCTCAGCGAAAAGCAGAAGAAAAGTCTTTTGTAAAAGTAACATCTCGTGATATTAATCTATATCAAAATGCCGATGCTACTAGTCAAATTTTAGAAGCTGTATCACCAGGGGAAATTTTTGATTATAAAGGAATGGAAAATGACTTTTATTTAGTGTCTACTAATCAAGGTTTTACTGGCTATGTTTCGAAAAGTGATGCTAGTAAATTCACAAAAAAAATGCTTCAACCCATACATACACTTAAAAATGCAATTATCGTTTTAGATGCTGGTCATGGAGGCGATGACATTGGTGCATCTAGCATAAATAAAAAATACTATGAAAAAGATATGACCATCGCGATGGTTAAAGTAATCAAAAAAGCCTTAGAAAATGCTGGTGCAAAAGTTTACTTAACCCATAATTCAAGTAATAAATATATTTATTTAGATGATGTCACAAAATTTTCAATGGATAAAAATGCCGATGTTTTCTTAAGCATTCACTTTGACGCAGCTGATGTTGATAATCAGTACTCAGGCGTCAAAACTTATTACTACTATAATAAATATCAAAACTTAGCTCAAAGTATCAGTCACCAATTTGATAACCTACCTTTGAATAATTTAGGTATTGAGCAAGGTAATTTCGAAGTGATTCGTGAAACAACCCAGCCATCTCTTTTACTAGAACTAGGTTACCTTAATAATGAAAAAGATTTAGCCTATATTACCAGTAATGATTATCGAGAAAAGATCGCTAATGATATTGTAAAAGGACTTGAAAACTTTTTTAATAACAACTAATCAAAAAAGAACAGTTCATAAAGAGCTGTTCTTTTTTGTGAGGTGTAACCCTCATATTAGGAAAGGTTTATACCATGAAACAACATTTTTCACATCTTTAGCCATCACAATCTTCGTTATTCATTTGATTTTAATGCATCAATCATATGAATATGCTTCAAGCGGAAATGCGTAATTACCATCACAATAATTGTAAATAATATTGTCATACTACTTGCTAAAAGATACGCACTCGCATGAATTTTAATCGGGAAGATGACTGGGTTAAAAGAGACTTGATATAAAATAAAGCCTGTTAAAAGATAACCAACACCAAATCCCAAGATAATTCCCAAAATAGTGAAGATAATATTTTCACGCACAATATACATCGTGACTTCCTTGTTATAAAATCCTAGCACCTTAATCGTGGATAATTCTCGGAGTCTTTCTGAAATATTGATATTCGTCAAATTGTATAAGACAACCAAAGCCAACATTCCGGATAATACCACAAAGATTAATACGATAATATCTAGGTTATCCGTCATTTTCTTTTGCAATCTTATTTGTCCCGTCATTAAGGTAAGGTTGGTTACTTTATTTGTTGCAAGCACTTTTTTCGAAAATTTTTCTTCTTGTGATTTGCTCATCTTGGTTACTTGAATCAGTAAAGTATTTTTTTGATAGTTACTGCCAAAAATATCTTCAGCATAATTTTTCGTCATATAAATAAAATTACCAATATAATATTTTGCCACCGCTGCTACTTTTATTTTATATTTTCTACCGTCACTATCTTGTAAAGTCAGCATATCCCCTTTTTGCAAATCATATTCTTTTGCAAACGGATGAGTGATAATTGCACCTTGATTATTTAAATGCAAAGGTTTATTTCGTAAATCTTGCAAATGAACAAACTTTTCATTATCCTTACCTTCTTCAAAACTCATCACAGGAACAGATTTTTTCCGATATTCCATAGATTGCATTTCAACAGGTAAGATAGCTTTGACATGTGGGTTGGCATATAGTACTTCTTCTACCTTGTTACGACCCTTTTGCGAAGAATCATTTAATGAGACAATACCTTGATAATCTACAATTGGGCCGAAATGCTCATCAATCACGGCTTCAAATGAATGTTTCAAGCCCACACCTGCAACCATCAAACCGCAACAACCAGCTATTCCAATAATCGCCATAATCATGCGGGATTTATACCGAAAAATATTCCGATAGCTGACCTTTTGATTAAAACTAAACCGTGACCAAAGTGGCGTCATATATTCTAACAGGATGCGTTTACCTGGCTTAGGTGCTTTGGGAAGTAAAAGATAGGCTGGCTTTTCGTGTAATTCTTTCACTAAAACCATCGCCACAGCCCCCAATGAAGCGAAAATACAGGCGATAACGGAAAGTAAAATCGCACCGGTTGCATAAGATAAATGTAGCTTATCAAAAATGAAATTCGCAGTTAAAAATAGATTGATAATATAAGGTAAAGAGTTCGTTCCAGCCACTGTACCCAACAAGATACCAAAAAATGTTGCTAAACTCGCATATAATATATATTTTTGGGCAATCGTTCCTTTTTTGTACCCTAAAGCTTTTAGAATCCCGATTTCACGTCGGTTTTCTTCAACCATTCTCGTCATGGTACTAAAGGTAATTAAAGCGGCGATGAAAAAGAAGAACACTGGAAAAACATTGGCAATTCCGTCAATTTGTGTCGTTAATTCCCCATAGCTTTTAATTCCTGCATTTTCATCCTTGGTATAATAGAGGTACTTAGGTGCATCCAACTGTTCAATTTTTTGCTTCTGTTTATTAAGTTGTGCTTGCTGTTTATTTAGCTGTCCTTCTTTATCTTGCAAATCTGCTTGAGCTTGCTTTAATTTTGCTTGAGCCTCTAGAGGAAGCTGAGAGGCAATGGCTATTTGCGGATTAAGTTGCAGTTTGGCTTGCTGCAATTGTTGCTTACCTGCATCAATCTGTTTTTGTGCATCATCAATAGGCTTATTTGCTTGTGCTTGAATTTCAGCTAAACGTTGACTCGGACGATTTTTTAAGGCTTTTTTGACCTGGGCTAATCGTTTAGACACACGTTTTTCATAATTATTTTGATAGACATTTTGCTTTTGTAAATCTGAAAAGGTAAGATAAATGGTGCTATAAACCTCTGCCTTGAAATTCTCTTTAGGTACATAGACAAAATAATCTACAGAACCATTGCCTACCGTACTCGCTCCTCTTTCATTATTCGAAACAAATAGTGGGGAATCCACGAAACCGACTAACTGATACGTTTTTTGACGCAAATCATCCGGCAAATCAAAAGTTAACGTTTGCCCTAAATGATAACCTGCTTTTTTTGCCTTAGCATCCATCACAATTTCATTATCAGCTTTTGGAAGATGCCCGGATTTTACTTTAAGTTGATTGAGTTGATTTTTGTGATAGCTCAATAATTCATAGACTTTATTATTCTTAACATCGGCATCATATAATAAATACCCTGGATCAATCGTTGCTTTTAACTTTTTTAATGACTGAACATCTTTTTTCGTTAAGCCACCTGTTGAGATTACTTGAATATCACTAGTCTTTAAATCTCTTAATTCTTGGTTAGCCGAATTTTGTAAACTAGGTGCCGCTGCCTTTACACCCACAAACAAGAACACACCTAGAAAAATAATCATCATAATGGAGAAAAAGCGACCCTTTGATTGCTTAATTTCTCTTAAACTAGCTTTAAAATAGGTTCTATATTTCATCATCATCACCTACCAAACAAGTTCATCAATTGATTTTGGATGAGGATTTTCTTCTATTTTTTGCACCTTGGCATCATTAATATGAATCACACGGTTAGCAATCGGAGCTAAAGCCGAATTATGGGTAATAATCAATACTGTATTGCCATGCACTTGACTAACTTGCTGCAATAATTTCAAAATCATCTTTCCCGTCTGAAAATCCAATGCGCCAGTCGGTTCATCACAAAGCAGTAACTTAGGATTTTTAGCCAGAGCCCGTGCGATAGAGACCCGTTGCTGCTCGCCTCCTGATAATTGAGCTGGGAAATTATCCAAACGGTTTTCTAAGCCGACAAGTTTTAACACTTCTACCGGATCCATCGCATCTTTGACAAGTTCTGTCGCCAATTCAACGTTTTCCTTTGCAGTTAAATTCGGCACTAAATTATAAAACTGAAAGACAAAACCCACATCTAAGCGTCGGTAGGTCGTTAATTCTTTTTCATTAAATTTCGCAATGTCTACACCATCCACAAAAATTTCCCCTTCATCCGGTGTATCCATGCCTCCTAAAATATTCAGTACGGTAGACTTGCCCGCACCACTCGGACCTAAAATAATCGCTAATTCACCCTTCTTGACAGAAAAAGAAAGTCGATTATTCGCTGTAATGGTCGTCTCCCCCATTTGATAATGTTTGGATTCATTTTTCACTTCGATATATTCCATGAAATTTTCCTCGCCTTACTTTTCGATTATTTGTACACAGTGTTGAATTTTTAACATACTGTTAGTATACTATGGTTAATAAGAAAGCTCAAGTAACAATCTAAAACGCTATGCCATGAACTGAACACATTTTTAGTAACTGTTCATCATCAGAAAGGAAGATTTTTATGGCTGGAACAATTGATAATCGTCGGAGTCAATTTACCAAACAAATCATTCAACAGACCTTTTTTGACTTACTTAAAGAAAAAGGCTTAAACAAAATAACTGTGAAAGAAATTGCCGAAAAAGCAGATATTAATCGGGGAACTTTTTATCGCTATTATACAGATGTGCTAGACTTATATAACAAAATTCAGTCAAGCTATATCCAAACTGTTAAGCAGGAATTTTCGGAAAGTGATTTAAATCTAGAAAAAAGTCTGACCACACTCCTCAATTTTGTCAAAAAAGATGAAGGCTTACAAATACTTGTTTTAAAAAGTAGTCAGAGTGATAAATTCACCGAACAAGTCTTGCTTAGCGTCAAAAATCTCTCATTACAAAACTTTGCCTTGAATTTCCCACAAGCGAGTCCTTTTGAATTGGAACTCTCCTTTGCCTTTTTCACTTCAGGAGCCATCTCTTTAATCAAATATTGGCTAGAAGAAGACAGCGATTATCCTATTGAAAAAATCGTGCAACTTCTCATACAATTAACACAAACGGCACATTTTACCAACCATTCATAATGATTTGGTCCAAAGGTGGATGAAATATTTATTAATTTTGTGTATAATAATCTAAAATGAAAAATATGTTAGTAGTTAGGAGTTTAAAAATGAAAATTACCAAAAGAAACTTTGTCGTATCCATCCTTTTAAGTTTAGTCACTTGTGGCATTTATTCTCTTTACTGGATGGTGATGCTAAACGATGAAATTCACAACATTTATGAATCCATGTATCCCGAAGACTTAGGTACCACTCGGGTTTCTGGCGCTTTATTATTAGTCTTTACTTTTATTACTTGTGGGATCTATAGCTTTTACTGGTACTATAAAATGGGAACCTTATGTAACAAAATCTCTAAAAACAATAGCAATTTTGATTTGATTTTCTTAATTTTAGCAATTTTCCAATTACCTATTGTCAATATGTGTATTATGCAAAATATCGAAAATAATTTCTTTGATGAATATGAATTCTAAAAAAACAATAACAAAAAGTCAAATACAAAAAGAAATCCGATACCTTTTGATCATTTTAGGTGTCGGATTTGGCTATTATCTTTGGTTAAATTTCACCCATTTAGGTATTCCCTGCCCATTTCGTACAATCACTGGTTGGTTATGTCCTGGATGTGGGATAACGCATATGTCGATTGCACTCATTCAGCTAGACTTTCATACCGCTTACTTGGAAAATCCGTTTTTATTACTGACTTTGCCTTTTATTATCGGACAAATTATATATCAGCGCTATTTACAACTTACTAACCAAACGAACCCACAGTGGAATCAGGTCTTGTTATGGATATATGTGATTGCCTTAATCATCTTTGGCATCCTACGCAATTTATAAACACTTAAACAAGTAGTTTCATGCTGCTTGTTTTTTTATTTTAAATCTCGCAAATCTTCCAAATCATTCAAATCAAAACCTAACTCGTCCTCTTGATACATTGAATCATACGCATCATAAAGTCCTAACAAGTAACCTACACCTGCAAAATATCTAATAAAACTTTGCATTCTCTATACTCAATCAGTTCCGTACCATTCATTACTTTCTTTTTCATCATAATGATTTTGAGTATTTTTATGACTTACTTTCTTTAATTGACTTTCATCACGCCAATTAGGTTCATATGAATTATCAAGTGGTTCAACCATATATAAAGAACCCAAAAAAAAGACTCAGGAAACACAATCGTTTCCTGAGTCATCAACTCTAATTAAATAACGAATTATTTAAGAGTAACAATTGCACAACCTGTTAAATGTGCAGTATCAAGGGGTTTGAGTTCTTAATTTGAAGTTTGGCAGGAATTTTGGCATAAAATTGAATCCAATCCTGCACTTTTAATATTTTGTGTGATTTCTTCAGAAACTGTTTTATCTAAAGCATTAAACCAGTGACTGTATGTATTCAAAGTTGTTGATTTATCGGCATGTCCCATACGTCTGGCTACATATAAAATATCTTTTTTCAAGACATTGATTAGATAGGATGCATGGCTATGTCTGAGACCTTTTCCTGTAATTACTGGAACTCCTACCTGCTGAGTTTTCTGTTTGATAATGCGACAAATGGTTGATTTACAAAAAGGATCTCCAAATCTTGAAATGATAAAATCTGTATCTTGATTTGCAAACTGATTTTTTCGCCAAACTTGAAGTACTTCAATAGTAATATCATCCAATTCAATAAGTCGTTCACCTGCTGGAGTTTTTGTTTGGTCTTTACGATACCAATTCCCATTTTCATCTTTCTCTAAGGTTGTATGTACCTTTAGAAATTTTTTATCAAAATCAATATCCTCCCAACATAAAGATAAACCTTCGCTCACTCGTACACCTGTCATATAATATAACCAGATGGCAGTAAATCGTTGCAATTCTTCATAATCATGTAAGTCAAATGATTTGATAAATGTCTGAAACTCTGCATAGGTCCAAAATGGAGTTTCTGGATGTTTACCTCTAGGATTATCTAATGCTTTACAAGGCATATTTGAAATATAGCCAAGTCTTTCTGCATAACCCATACAAGCTTTAAACCTTGACCATAAATTTTTCGCATAGTTTTCAGAATAATTCTCTATGATATGCAATCTAAAAGCTTCGCAATCTCTAGGAGTTATTGCTTTTAATGGCTTTAAACCAAAATATTGAATAAAAAGTTTATGATGAAGATGAGCCGTCTTATATGTCACAGACTGAACTTTTTGCTTATATGCTCTTAAATAAATTTTGTTCATATAGTTTTCAAAAGTCATATTGTAATTTTCTAAACTGACTTTGTTGGCAAATTCATATGCTTCCTATTCATGTGTCCTCCTGAAGTATCCACCAATTGGCATTTTTTTCATGTTGATTGGCACTCAATTTTTTCGAAAAGCAATCTTCTTTTATTTGCTTAGTTAACTGTATCAAGAAAATGTGTAGATATTATGGAGTTCACATCTCCATAATATCTACACATTTTCTCTCTATCATTGTTTTAGAAGCCACTGATGGCTCACATTCGCTTGTACGGTGGAAAAAAAGAATAGGAGCGTTGAATATGGAACAAATTTGGTTTGTTGTATTGATGGTGGTAGGCCACTTGCTCATGGTGTTCCTCATGCCGGGTATGCATAGCGGTCACAGCCACAAGGGGCAAGGACATAACCACGGTGACGTCGAGCAAAAGAAGAAATTAGAGGCTGAGAATCTGCAGTTACGTGAAGAATTAAATGCCATAAAATCCCAATTGAATCGGAACCAAAATCGTGAGATGCAGGTCGCTTTGAAACAGAAAATTGTCCTAACTGCAGGATATATTACCGTTTCTCTCTTCATTCTCTCACTTTCGGTGGCAATAACCATCAACTTTACTCCCTTATATGCTTTCGACATTGATTATCTGAATATTCCTAAATATGTCGGTCTATCAAAGGAGCAGATTCTGGAAAACTACCACATCCTCCTGACCTATTTGAATATCCCATGGTTTCTCGCATTGGATATGCCGGATTTCCCTAGTTCGGCTAGTGGGCTGTTCCACTTTTTCGAGGTCAAGAAGCTTTTTATGCTGGACTACCTGATTTTTATCTTTTCTGGAATGGGCACGCTATGGTTTGTACGACATCTAAATAGGAGACGAGAATCTTGGCGGATCCTGCCCTACTTCCGCCGGGGAACCCTTATTCCCCTTGCTATCCTTTTGGCTCTCCTGGTTAGCTTCGACACGCTGTTCGTGCTTTTCCATCAAGTTTTCTTTAATAATGACGCCTGGCTCTTCAATGCCACTACTGATCCTATTATCTTAGCTTTACCTGCCGAGTTCTTTATGCACAGTTTCCTCTTGGCCTTTGGATTAATCGAAGTCTTCCTAATCCTGGGGTACTTCACTACTAAATATCGAATCTCTGCCCCAAGCCGTTGATTAAAAAGGTTATGGTTCATACGAAAAACAGGGCTCTCCATCGAAAGCATGGGAGCCCTGTTTTTATCGAAAATTTATCGATCTATGATTTTCCTTATACAGCATACTGGCTGGTCTGACCCGATTCTGGAAGGGGGTCAAACCAGCCAGTGTTTTTTCGTTCCTGATTCGTTTTATTTCGGCTCTAATTTCAATGTCATAGCATTGATGGCAACAATAACGGTCGATAAGGACATGAGGACGGCACCGAAGGCCGGATCCAAGGTAATGCCGATAGGAGCAAGGAGGCCAGCAGCAATTGGAATCGCGATAAAATTGTAGCCTGCTCCCCATACCAAGTTTTGTTTCATTTTACGTGTCGTCTTGTTTGCTAACTCGATAAAGGATTCAATATCCCCTGGATCAGACTGAGTAAGGATAATATCCGCAGAATCCAAAGCTACTTGCGTTCCAGCTCCGATTGCAATACCTACGTCTGCCAAGGCAAGGGAAGGTGCGTCATTGACCCCGTCTCCTACCATGATAACCGTCTTGTTTTGGTTTTTCATGGACTCGACCAGCTTGTACTTATCTTCCGGAGATTGATTGGCTTGGTATTGAATACCTAGAACTTCTGCAACTCCTTGTGCAGCTTCCTCGTTATCACCAGTAGCCATGAGTGGTTCAATTCCGTATTTTTTCAGCACCTCGATCAAGTTTCTGCTGGTTTCTTTCAGTTCATCTCCCAATGCGACAGCGCCGATTGCTTCATTATTTTCTACAAGGATACTTAAAGTAGCGCCTTTCGGAATATCCATAAGCAATGCTTTTCCGTATGCCTTTTGGCTGATTAATTGATAGTGGTGGCCGTTCGCCTCCCCTTCTATTCCTGCTCCCGAAACGATTTCAATGGAGTCAAAGGAAACTGACTTAATGCCTTTCGCTTCAGCGTGGTTCACAATCGATTGGGCAATCGGGTGACTGGAGCCCGCCTCTATACCCGCCAACAAGCCTGTAATTTCTTCTTCAGAATATTTATCACTCAAAACAGTGACGTCCAACACTTTAAATTCACCAGTTGTTAAAGTACCTGTTTTATCCAATACCATAACATCCGCTTTAGTAGTTAATTCCAAAGCTTCTCTATTTTTAACCAGTAATCCTCGGCTTGCACCCAAACTAGTACTACGTGATACTACCAATGGAATAGCAAGACCCAAAGCATGTGGGCAGGCAATAACTAACGTAGTCACAGTAAAGATAACGGCTGTAGGCAGACCCGCAATGATCGTCCAGATTAGTAGGGCGATTAAAGCTACTACAACCGCAATGTAGAACAACCAGCCAGCTACTTTTTGAGCCACATTCTCTGCTCGAGAAGGTTGGCTTTGCGCTTGGCTGATTAATGTCTGAACCTGAGAAATGAAGGACTTATCGCCCGTCTGCTTTATTTCCACATAGAGGACTCCGCCACCATTGGTTGATCCACCGATGACCTCATCTCCGGGTTTTTTTTCAATTGGTTTCGATTCCCCAGTCACAAGCGCTTCGTTTACACGGGATTCTCCGCGGATAATGATACCATCAGCTGGAACATTTTCTCCTGCTTGAACACGGATAACATCTCCGATCTGAAGTTCAGACACAGGGCGAGTCTCAATCGAATCGTCTTCTAAAACAACATGAGCATCTTTCGGCACCAACTCAGCCAATGCTTTTTGCGCGTCCCCTGCTTCACCCAATGCTTTCATTTCAATCCAGTGTCCTAATAACATGATTAAAATTAACGTTGTAAACTCAAAGAAGAAGTCCATGACATGTTCTCCGGTCACATATCGAGCGACCACTGCGTAAACACTATAGGCATAAGAAACCGTTATTCCCAAAGTAATCAAGGACATCATGCCTGGAGCTTTTGAATTAAACTCATCTTTCGCACCCATGTAGAATGGTTTTCCGCCAAAAATGTATAGAATTGTTGCCAATACAGCTGCTACAACGTCTGCATAAGGAAAGATAATTTGGAAAGGCAACTGAATATCCATCATAGGCGTAATGAGTAAGATTGCAATTCCTAATGGGAGTGACTTCAAGAAAATCTCCTTAAAGCTACCATGATGGTGGTGGGCATGCCCTCCCATTGCGCCATGATCCATTTCACTGTGATTCATATTGCTGTGATCCATCTGACTATGTTCCATTTCATTATGGTCGTGTTTTGAGTGATCCATGTCGCCGTGATTATGATGACTATGTGACGAATGTTTTTTGTTATTTCTCATTTTTAATTCCTCCTTATTATATTAGAGACTGATTTTAAAGTTTTAGAACTTTCTCATCTAACACTGCATATAATTCTCACGAAAAGGGTTCTATACTTTATCTCTAGCTACTATCTATGAATAAATGTTATTCGTACTTTATGCACTTAATACTGAATAGTTAGTTTCTGCTAAAGCAGCATTGAGCGTTTCGGTATCAATCTCTGTTTGACTTTCAAGTACTGCTTTTTTAGTCGCTAAATCAACCTCTACAGATTCAACCCCTTCAATAGCTGAAAATCTTTCTTGTACCGTGTTCGCACAACCTGCACATTTTACGCCATCTAATAAGATTTCTTTTTTCATTATTTTATTCCCCTTTTTTTATCTTCTCCTATTATATAGAATAGGTAGAAGTTTAAATCCCAGATAAGCTACGTGTTTTCTAAACAACTGCTGGTTTGAATCGTCTTAACCGTAAAGCATTGAGCAAGACCGATACGGAGCTGAAACTCACGGCGACCGCCCCGCCAACATTGGACTCATCAATGGTCTGCCAAAAATATACAAAAGACCCATCGCAACTGGAATACCTACAAGGTTGTAAGCAAAAGCCCAGAACAAGTTTTGTTTAATGTTTCGTAGCGTTGCATGACTTAAATCAATCGTAGTCAATACAGCGGTTAAATCATTACGCATAAGGACAATATCAGCCGATTCAATCGCCACGTCTGTACCTGATCCAACTGCAATTCCGACATCTGCTTGAGCTAATGCGGGTGCATCGTTAATGCCGTCTCCAACCATCGCTACCTTCTTGCCTGCCTCTTGTAGTTTTTTGACTTTCTCTGCTTTATCTTAAGGTAATACTTCACTTAATACACTGTCTATACCCACTTGCTTAGCAATCGCTTTGGCTGTTCGTTTGTTATCTCCAGTAATCATGATTACTTCAACACCGCGTCTTCTAAGTTCTTTAACAGCCTTCATGGCAATCGCATTGCCCTTCTGTACACTGACAATCCACTTCTTCTACTGCGAAAGATTTTTTTTATCTAATATTTTCTCTAGTCGATCTATATCATCGAAGCTTAAGACATGATCTTCAATGATGCTTCCTATTACATTTCCGACTTTCTTTTTGCAAATACGGTTAAAAATATCTTCTGCATAATCCCTTACGGCTTCTTTCTCTACAATATTGGCAGTGTAAATAAACTTTCTACCTTCTTGCTCTGTATTTAGTACGCCTTTTTCAACTAATCGACCTAAGATCGTTTTGATAGTGGATTCTGTCCAGTCCATTTTTTCTTTCAATACAGAGATGACTGTTTTACTAGTTACTAGATCATTTGCCCAAACTACACGCATTACTTCCCATTCAGTATCTGTGATAGAAGTATTAAGTTCTATTGTGCTCATTTTCCTTTCCTCCTCATTGTTTACAGATGTAAACGAATATGTTCAAAATAAGTTTGTCATTGTAAACGAAATATGTCAAGTCTTTTTTATAAATGTATACAACGATATTATTGTGATTAATGTTAGTTTCTTTTATGTACATACTTATCTCATGGAACATATTGTTGTCATTCTACTTTTCCTCTTCATCATTATTAAGTAAGAAACTTGCTCTCACTTATTATATTCGCAATGCAAAATAAATT
>SKEL01002491.1_pt1 | contig 13733 bp, 27 predicted proteins | sample 4826741 | NCBI WGS metagenome assembly SKEL01 (sample SAMN11008810, study PRJNA524170) | human gut metagenome | biome: Human fecal sample; material: Feces; isolation source: fecal sample from pouch patient p33 | host: Homo sapiens | place: Israel: Tel-Aviv | collected 2016-03-22
AAGTTCGTGATACATTATCAGTTGAAACTTACCTTCTTGCCGAAGTACAAAAAGTATACCGTAGCCAAGGGGTAGAAATCGGTGATAAACACGTCGAAGTAATGGTTCGTCAAATGCTTCGTAAAGTTCGTATCATGGATCCAGGTGATACAGATCTTCTTCCAGGTACACTTATGGATATCGCAGACTTCACAGATGCTAACAAAGATGTTGTTATCTCTGGTGGTATTCCTGCAACTGCACGTCCAGTACTTATGGGTATTACTAAAGCTTCGCTTGAAACTAATTCATTCTTGTCAGCTGCATCATTCCAAGAAACAACTCGTGTTCTTACAGATGCTGCTATCCGTGGTAAAAAAGATCACCTTCTTGGTCTTAAAGAAAATGTTATCATCGGTAAAATTATTCCAGCTGGTACAGGTATGGCACGTTACCGTAACCTTGAACCACAAGCTGTTAATGAACTTGAAACAAGTGAAGAAGCTGAAATAGTTGAAGCAACTGCAACAACAGAAGCAGAATAATCTGATTTCACATTTGAGTTCAATAAATGAAAAAGGCCTGAGTTTATCTCAGGCCTTTTTGTTAAGCTTTTTTAGATGATAATGGTTATAAATAAGCAAATATATTTTAAATTAGCTTTAATTCTTATATAATAAAGAGCATAAGGAAGTGAAAAAATGTATCAAGTAATCAAAATGTTTGGGGACTGGGAACCCTGGTGGTTTTTGGATGATTGGCAGGATGATATCATCGAAGAACAAACTTTTGAATACTTTGAAGAAGCTGTGTCATTTTACAAATCAGAATGGCAATCGTTAAGAATGAATCTGCCGATCTGTAAGTGTCATGATAATTTTCAAGCTGCTTTCTGGGATCAAACCGAGAAACGTTGGTGTGAAAATTGTGGTGATTATTTGCAGCAATATCATTCTCTTTTAATCTTAAAGGATGGGCAAGAATTGACGAAAGAGTATTTTGCTTATCATTTTAATGTTCGAGATGACGAACCAAGCCCCAGACCTCAAAATTGCAAATTTAAACCTTAATCATGGAAGTTTTCCATGGTTTTTTTCTTTTTTTGAGATTTTTTTACGAATATAAAAGTGAGGAGGTCAACATGATTCAGGAAAAAGCAAAGCAGCTGATTAAGGATGCTGTTGAAAAGAATGTGCAAGATATTTACATTGTTCCTAAGAAGGAGCACTATGAAATTTATCAACGTGTTGGAGATGAACGTCAGTTTATCCAAGAAGTTGCTAGTGATGAAATGACAAGCGTGATTAGTCACTTTAAATTTGTTGCGGGAATGAATGTTGGTGAGAAACGTCGTAGTCAGCTAGGGTCTTGTGATTATGAATTTGCTGAGGGTGAAGAGATTTCACTGCGTTTATCCACTGTTGGTGATTATCGCGGGCGTGAGAGCCTGGTCATCAGACTTCTTTATTCCGGTCGTCATGATTTGCAATATTGGTTCGATGGGATGAAGAATATTTTAGAGGCGATTGATAGTCGAGGCCTTTATCTTTTTTCCGGGCCGGTAGGGAGTGGAAAGACTACTCTCATGTATCAATTGGTTCGTGAAAAGTTCCCCGATAAGCAGGTCATTACGATAGAAGACCCTGTTGAGATTAAGCAGGATAATATGTTGCAGCTGCAGCTTAATGATGAAATTGGCATGACTTATGATAATCTCATTAAACTCTCGCTTCGCCATAGACCTGATATTTTAATTATTGGAGAGATTCGTGATAGTGAGACAGCGCGTGCGGTTATTAGAGCTAGTCTAACAGGTGTGCTCGTCTTTTCAACTATTCATGCGAAAAGTATTCCAGGTGTTTATGCCAGATTACTGGAGTTGGGAGTTAGTAGACAAGAGCTCGAAAATAGTTTACGAGCGATTATTTATCAACGATTAATTGGCGGTGGAGGTGTTGTGGATTTTGCCAAAGGAGATTTTGAACACTATCCCCCAACAAGGTGGAATGAGCAAATTAAAAGCCTTGCTAGGGACGGACATATTAGCCTTGAGGAAGCAAAAATCGAAAAAATTGCCCTTTAAAAAACAGCAGAAGGTGATTCAATTATTTAACAATCTCTTTAACAGCGGCTTTAATTTAACAGAAATTGTTTCTTTTTTGAGACGAAGTCAGTTGTTGGCGGAAGTTTATGTGGACAGTATGCAAGAGTCGTTGTTAAGTGGGGCAAGTTTGGCAGATATGATGGCTAAGCTGGGCTTTTCAGATACAATTGTCACCCAGATTGCTCTTACGGATGTTCATGGGAATTGTCAGCAGAGTTTGTTAAAAATTGATGGCTACTTGGCTAGTATGTCAGTTGTTCGAAAGAAATTGATTGAAGTGGCGACTTATCCTTTGATTTTGCTTAGCTTTTTAATTCTGATTATGTTGGGCTTGAAAAATTATTTGCTGCCGCAGTTGGAAAATCAAAATTTTGCAACTCAGATTATCAGCCATTTTCCTATGATTTTTTTGGGTGGCTTTGCTCTTTTAGCTTTAGGAATTCTGCTTGGGGTTCTGTATGCCAAGCACTTATCGCCAATTTATCTGTATAGTCAGTTAAGTCGTTTGCCAATATTTGGTCGGCACGTGCGCCTTTATTTGACGGCTTATTATGCGCGTGAGTGGGGAAATCTTATCGGACAAGGTATCGAACTGATGGAGATTGTAGAGCTTATGCAGCGGCAAAAATCACGTCTCTTTCAGGAAATTGGAAAAGATATGCAGGAAGCTTTGTTGTCTGGTCAGTCTTTTCATCAGAAAGTGCTGGATTACCCTTTCTTTTTGCGTGAACTTAGCTTAATGATTGAATATGGCGAGGTCAAGTCAAAATTAGGTCGTGAGTTAGATATTTATGCCGAAGAGACTTGGCAGAATTTCTTTAGTCAATTGACGCAGTCAACGCAGCTAATTCAGCCTTTGGTCTTTGTCTTTGTTGCTTCAATCATCGTTTTAATTTATGTGGCAATGCTTTTGCCGATGTATCAAAATATGGGAGGAAATTTTTAATGAAAAAAATTTGGAAAAAACTACGTAAAAAGTCTGTAGAAGCTTTTACACTTGTGGAAATGAATGATACTAAATTTGTTAAATTTTCCATAAAATTTTGATACTGTCAGCAGTCACTTGAACTTTGTTAATAAGCGCTCTGACAAGCATCTTTTGCTCTTCGTAATCCATTTTAAAAATGTCTTTAGTGTATAGTTTTTTAAGCATCTTTTGCTTGTTTTTTTGTCGTTCTAAAGCTGGGTCTTTTTCTAGCTTTTCTTTTAAAATATCTATTTTCGATTGTAAAGTATCTGTTTTTGTTTTTAGATCATCAAGCGTAATTAAATTATTAATGTATAAATCATTGAGTCTACTAATCTTATTTGAGAGTGTCTCTATTTCTTTGTTTAAAGCGTCTCTATCAAGTTTTTCTGGTTCGTCATTAAATAGCTCATCTATGCAATTAGAGTCTGTTTGGAGCTTGGAAATAGACTCTAGGACGTATGCTTCTATATCGTCTTTCTCATAAAATCCTGAGTTGCATTTTTCATTGTTGTTGTAGACGGTAGCGCCTTTTGTTTTTCTAGGTGTACGCTGAACACACTGATAGCGTTTAAAACGTGTTCCATCTTTTCTGATTGTGCCTAATGTTATTTTTAAAGGCGCTTTACAGTAGCCACATTGTGCAATACCAGAAAGCATGTATTTTGATTGGAACGGTCTATAATTATTGTTGTGCTCATATGCTTTTTGTTGTCTAATTTTAAGCTCGTCTTGGACTTGGTTGTATATTTCTTTGGAAATAATAGGCGCGTGGTTTCCTGGGTATACCTGACCTTTGTATTTGTTGTAACCGCAATATACAGGATTATCAAGCATCTGTCTTATAGTGCGGTAACTCCAAGCTGGTGTTTTTGGGTATTTCTCGTTTAAATCATCTCTTAATTTAGTGATTGAACGTCCATTCAAATATGAGCTAAACACTTCTTTTACAATAATAGCTTCCGACTGATTAACGGTCATTTTACCTGTTCCAATATGATAAGTGTAGCCATAAGCGACTTTAGCCCACATCATAGGCTTACCAGACTTAGCACGCCCTAATTTACCTAATTGCATACGCTCTTTAATTTGCTCCCTATCCAATTGAGCAAACACCGATAAAATACCTACCATAGCTTTCCCAAAAGCTGTAGAAGTATCAAAGTTTTCAAGTAGACTGACAAAGTCTATTTTATTTTCTAAAAAAACATCTTCGATTAAGTATAATGTGTCTTTTTGGCTTCGGCTTAGTCGGTCAAGTTTATAGACTAAAACGGTATCAAAGACTTTCCTTTTTGTGTCTTTGATAAGCTTTTGTATAGCTGGTCTTTTGATATTAGAACCAGAAAAACCAGCATCTACATAGACATCATATACACTCCAATCTTTAATCATGCAATATGCTTTTAGCTTGTCTATCTGTTCCTCTATAGAGTAGCCTTCTTCGGCTTGGTTTGTGGTTGATACACGTACATAGATAGCTACTTTGTTCATATTTGTACCTCTTTCAATTATCGTTGAAAAATGATAAAATGGGTACAAGAAAAACGCCCATTTAATGGCTTTTTCTTGTATACTTCCTAGCTCACGCTCTCCTCGTCCAAAATTTGAGCGTGGGCTTTTTTTATTTTAATCTTCGTCTTCTAAATGTTTAATAGCGTAGTTGACTTCTGATTTTGTAAAACCTCCGCCATCCTCTTCGCTAAGCAATGATTCTTTGATTTGTTTTTTAGACATACCATAATCTTGAAATTCTTTAGCAGATGCTAAGGCATTCTTTTTCCAACTGATTTTCAGTTTTTTAACAGCATAATCTACCGCTTTTTTCTCAAAGCCACTTTCATCTTGTAATGCTTGATAGAAAGCTTTTTTAGACATGTTTGCGTCTTTCATCAACTCAGCTGTTTCAAGAGCGTTTTTATACTCTTTTGATACGGCGTAAGCTGTATGAGCTTGAGGAAAAACAGTTGTCTCGATAGCAGGACTAGCGACAAACAAGAAAGCTGTAGCAATGATAATAGCAGTTTTCTTCTTCATTGTATTTTCTCCAGCAGCTTTTAACGTGGTTCAGTCTTTTGCACGTAGTTTTTAGTTACTTAACATATGGGTAGTTTTTTCTTTTAGAATAGTGATTTTTTCTTGATAGTCATTAACTTTTGCGAGGTCGCTGTTACCCTCATTTATATAGTAGTTGATTTGATCGTGTACATCTTTAGCAGTAGAAGGTATGTTGAGAGAGTTGAAAAAGTCTACCAACTTTTTACAATGATTTGCGTGAGCTTTATAGTATGTTAGTTCCATTTGATACAATTTTAACTCAAATTGTTCTTTGTCCCATGACGGAAAATCAATATCAAGATTAGTTGGATACTGCTTTACAACATGGATTTCCCATAAAGCTTTGTATTTATCGTAAACTGTTTGACCTTTTTCCGTTAATAGCATTTTTCCTTCTATATCTACTAGAAGACCATTGGATTTAAAATCATTAGTCAATTTCTCAGCATTTAAATTGTAACTATAAAAAAAGTATTTAGGAATAGTTACAGTAGATTTTCGACCATTCTTTGGATTTCCCCACCACACTAACAATAAAAGTTCTCTTAATTTGTAGTTCTCGTTAGTGATAAAACTATCGTCATACTTTGGAAAATTGTGAGGTCTACCGTAAATTTCAAATATATTAGGTCTTGTATCTAATATTTTGAAATATTCTGGGGTGTAGTAGTCAAATTCATCAGAAGATGAAAATGTTATAGAAGTTTTTGGCTGTATACTTGTTCTTTTTTTACCAAATAAAAAGCTAAGCAATCCCATATTTTAATCCTCTCTATAAATATCAACGACTTCTCCGATTGTGCGGATGTCGTCATTTTCTGACAAGTAGATTTCTTCGTATTTATCGTTTAAACTTTGTAAATACCATCGACCATCATAGTCACGTTTTAGTTTTTTAACAAAGTTCTTGTTATTGACCTGGAAAATACCAATTTCGTTAGGTTCAATTTGACTAGTTACTTTAATGAACAACAAGTCGTTATCTTTTATCAACGGTTCCATTGAGTCACCCGCAACTTTAGCGATTGTATCGTATTCTTCTGGTACATCATCAGCTCTTAACTTAACTTCCATATAAAGATTATCGTTTTGGAAGACACCACGTCCAGCAGCTACTAAACCTTGAACATAGTCGGTGATGTATTCGTCGTCATCTTCTTTTTTGCTAAAAATAGAAGAAACAGTATTTTCTTGTTCCTGTTCAGCGAGTTGATCGCTAGCAAAGTTTAAAACCTTTTCTTGTCTTGTTTGATCAAGTTTCTTATAAATAGAAACAATCTCTTTATATTTATCATCAGTATTTTCTATAAGAGAAGAAAAAATTTCAGGTCTAATCCCTAATGCTGAACAAATTTTTAATACATTTTCAACATTTGAGTTTGCAATACCTCTTTTTAAAATAGAGTTAATAGTAGACGCTGGCATATCAATTTCTATTGAAAATTGTCTGACACTACCATAGCGCCGCTCTATAAGTTCTCGTAGTTCTTTTTCGTTCATTTATTATCTTACACTCCTTATAAAATGATTATAACACACGATTTTTCGTTTGTCTATTTAAAAATAAACGAAAAAATATTTGTTTCCTCTTGACAATGAACGAAAATTAGTTTATTATCTAAGTGAGCCTAAGGAATGGCTTAAAAAAATAGCAAATTAAACGAAAATTCGTTTAAAGAAAGGAGAAGTAAAATGTTAAACATTGAACAAGCTAGAATTGAGAAAGAGGTGGCTCTTGTAGATATTGCTGATTATCTAGGTATCAAAGCTCAAACGGTAAGGGATAAAATCAATGGGACATATCCATTTAAATTTGATGAAGCGGTTAAAATTCAACAAAAATTTTTCCCAGAGTATGATTTAAAATATCTATTTTCACCAGCTGCATCGCCAGCTTAATTTTTTAACGACGTGAACGAAAATTCGTTCAAATAAAAAATAAAAAACACTTATGAACAAAAATTCATGAAGTGTTTAACAAATTATAACTAACTAAATTATAACATGAACGAACTTAATAGTACACAAGAAATGCTAGTGAGAAACTGGCAACGAAAACATTATCAATTAAGCGAGGTACTTATTACAAGCTTAATTGGTTTAACACTTACAGACACATTGAATGTTTTGGCTCAAGCAAGAAAGGAGAAACTATGGCTAAAAAGCATTACAAAATAATCCACGTAATGGCTGATGGTACGGAACTTGAGGACATTACTGACTACGTCATCCCAGCGGGTCATCAAGTTTATAACATTTTAAAAGCGATTAACGAGAAACAATTGGAGGCAAGCTGATGCAATATATCTTTCAAAACGTTAACAAGTAGCTATACAGCTGTCAGTAATGAATTCATACAAGACAAAGATTTATCAAATAAAGCCAAAGGATTGTTGTTGGTCATTCTCAGTAACAAAGACGAGTGGCGTGTATATCCTACAGAATTGGTTAAACGCTCAAAAGATGGTCTTGTTAGTGTCAGAAATACATTAGAAGAGCTTGAAAATGCTGGATATGTTAGGACTTATAAGAAGTCTTTGGGACGAGGTAAAGGTGTTGAATACTTTAGATTTTGTGCTGATAGGAAAATTAGTGATGAAATATTTGAGAGTTTAAAAACAAATCTCAATCAAACTTTACAAAATTAGGTTTTACAAAGTTGTATTTTACAAAGTTGTATTTTACAAAGTTGTAAAACCTAACACTAACAAATACTAACTAACAATAAATATTAATAATAAATAATTACTAATAATTAATAAGTGGGTGTAATGGAATTAAAGGAACTTATTAATAATTTTGAAGCTAATTTTGGTCGTATGCTTTCACCGTTCGAACTGGAAGACATTCAAAAGCTTGTTAAAGAGGACGGCTATCCTGTTGAATTAATCAACGAGGCTTTGAAGATATCTGTTAGAAACGGAAAGCTATTCTTAAATTACGTCGTTGGTATCCTAGTTCGCATGCGTTCGCAAGGTATTACAAATGTTGAGCAGTTGAGAGTTGCTGAACAATTAAAGCAAGGAAGTAGCAAACCAGTTGAAGTTGATAATGACTTCCTGGAAATGCTGATAGCAGCCGCCGAACTTTGGGACGATGACGAGGAAAGCAGAGAGCATCAAATTAGCTTGTACAGAGAATTTCAAAAATAGGAGAACACAATGGCAGATTTAAAACAAACAATTTTAGCAGAACACAAAACTTTGAAACGTATCGAAGAACTACAAGAGTTTATGCACGGAACATCAACGATAGCAATTGGGTTACACGAAGCTGGCATTATTGAACAGCCAGAACATAAATTGATGTTCTTTGAAACAATGCACGTTTTCTCACATATTCTTGAAGATGTGTTGGATGGTAAAGATGTACCAGAAGCAGCACGTGATGTGTTATTTCCAGACGAGGATGAAGACTAATGAAAATTGAACTATTACATATTGTTAACGGTCACCGCGAGTTTCACATTGGTTTTTATGACAGCGGTCAGGAAGCAGTCGAAGCAATGAAGCGGGATATTGCTATCAATTCAGCAATTCACGAGCCTAGATTTCGTCAATCAAGAAGCACTAATAGTGTTCGAATTGACTATGGTGCTAAGACTTGCTATTACTTGCTAGAAGCTAGAAAGGTCAGCTAATGCAATATGGATTATTCGGTACAGATGATTATGATGATTTGTTAGAACGTCAAAATAATTATGACACACTCTTTCAAGAAGATGATGAAGATGAAGCTTACGACCGTTGGAAAGATGAACAGTTGGAGGATTAAGCATGGAAAAGGTGACGATTTACAAAAAACTGTTAGAAATCCAAACTAAACTGAATGTTCCTAAAAATCAGTTTAATAAATTTGGAGGTTATTATTACAGAAATGCAGAAGATATTCAAAACGCCCTAAAACCTTTACTCGCTGAACAAGATTGCACAGCATTTTTTGAAAAAGATGTCATTGAACAAGTTGGAGAGCGTTATTACTTAGTGGCGACATTTAAACTCGTTGATGTAAACACTTCTGAAACAATAACAGTTGAAGCAAGAGCTAGAGAAGAAGAAAAGAAAAAAGGAGTAGACAGCTCGCAAATTACAGGAGGAGCATCAAGTTATGCTAGAAAATATGCTCTAAACGGTCTATTTCTAATTGATGATGCTAAAGATGCTGATACGAATGAATATCAGAAACAGCAAAAGCAGGGTGCGAACACAAAACAACAAAAGCAATACATCAATGATAATCAATTGCAGCAGATTTACAACGGCATCAATCAGCTTGCACAGATGACTAACCAAAACCCAGATATTGTAGCAAGTGGTATTTTGGTTCGTTACAACATCAATGATTTTAGAGCTGTACCTAGCAAATTCTTTAACGAAGTAGTGAACTATATCAAGTCACTAATGCCACAGCAAAACCAAACCAATTTTAACGATTTATAGGAGCTAAACAATGAAAGATGTAACAAATAATACACTAACAGAAATCAATGTTGATTTCACACCAGCGGTTATCAAAATTGACCGTGAAGCTGTTGAAGCACAAGTCGCTGATGCTGTCGCTAAATATTCAAATCAAGAAATAACAGCAGAAACATACAAAGAAGTGTACAACGAGCGCACAATTTACAACAATCTAACAAAAGCTTTAGAAACTAAACGCAAAGAAATTAAAGGTGTTATCAATCTACCTTACAAAGATTTTGAAACATGGTACAAAGACAAAGTGTTAGCGCCAATTAGCGAAGTAACCGAAAAAATGACAGAGGGCTTAAATGCAATTGATGAACATGAACAACTGCTAAGAGTTGATGTTGTACGTGCTACCTTTGAAGAAAAGTGCGAGCTAGCAGATTTGGATAAGTCAACATTTGAAACTAGCTACAATGATTACAGCTGGAAGAAATACTTTAAGGCTGGCAAATTTGAACTTAAACAATCAACAATTGATGAAATTGATAATCTGGTCTTGGCTGAATTTAAAGCTGTTGAAGAGTTTAAAGCAAGCAAAGAGACTATCGAAGAACAAGCGAAAGAATATGACTTGTTACCAGAAATGTACATCAGAGCGCTTGAAGATGGCAAGACGCTTGTTGATATTCTTAAAGTCATGAAAGCTGACAAAGCTGCTGCCATCTTGCGTAAAGAGCAAGAAGAAGCACGAGCAAAAGCGGAAGCTGAACGCAAAGCAGAGATTGAACGTTTAGCGCAAGAAAATGCTAACACTCAAATTAAGGCATATAATGCCGAAACTGGCGAAGTCTTGGAAAGTGATGTAATTATACCTGAAACGCAAAACGAAGCTGAAAACGTGGCTAAATTTAAGTCTGACGACGTATTAACGTTTGACTTGCGTTTAACTTTTCCAAACGGAGCAAAACAAGCAAAAATGTTCAAAGAATTTTTGGATATGAATGGCATCGAATATCAACAATTGTAGGAGTAGAACATGAAAAAGTATTACGTTAGCGGTGAAGTTGCAAATTTGGATGTTGGTTCAGAAATCGAAGCTAAGAATAAATATCAAGCAGCTGTCGAATTTCATAAGTTGTATTCTGAAATCGAAGATTGTTTTGGAGTAGATGAACTAGAAATCACGGAGGTTGAAGAAGTCTGATGAAGTGGTTAGCGTGGGCGCTCTATAATTTAGGGACAATTGTAGCATGCGTATTTATCAGCATTTACTTTAGGTCTGCTTGGTGGATGCTGTTAGCACTGTTGTTTCTAAGCAATGCAGGTGCGATAAAAAAAGAAAGTGGTGATACAGATGGAAGTGACGAATAGAGGGTACATTAATTTTAACAATGAGTACAACAAGCATACACAAGGCTATACAACAGCAAGCATGAGCTTTGTCAACGGTAAAGGCGAAGATGGCAATCACAAACATGGCTACATCAAAGTAATTGCTTTTGGTGAGCTAGGAAATGTATTGTATGACAATGTCGGAAATTTGGTGACTATTTTAGGTCGCTATCGTCAAAATGAGCACGAAGGCAATAAATATCCACAAATTATCATCGATGCAATCAATGGATATGCACCAGCTCAAAACAATGGCAACAATGGTAATTTTGGGCAAAATCAAGGCTATCAAAACCAAGGTAATTTCCAAAATAGCGGTAATTTTGGAAATCAACAGCCACAAAACGCAAGCAATGGCTATCAAAATCCAAATCAAGGTAATTTTGAACAGCCACAAGGACAACAGACAAGTTTCTTCCAAGGGCAAACAACACAGACCAATCCTGACTTTAGCAGAAACTTTGGGAATGCTAATCCAATGGACATTAATGAAGACGACTTACCATTTTAGAGGTGTTGCATGAAAGAAGAACGAGTTAAAGCAGAAATCATGTGTCCGTTTTGCGGAATGTATATGGTTCTAAAAATCAAGAAACTCAGAAAGTCCGTTTCTTGCCCAGGATGTCGAGAACGACTATATCTTAAGAAAACAAATGATAAAGGTTTCTATTTTAGAGCGTCAGAAGCTTATGGAATGAGAAAGATCACACGAGAATTTGAAGAGATGTTTGAGGAGAAGAACAAATGACACAAGAGCAATTTATTGTATTATTATTCGCAGTTTTATGCGTTACTTACTTATGTTTATTCACAGTTTATGCAAACAGAAAAATTACGGCAGCTAAGAAAGCTTATCAAGTGGTTTTAAATTATTATCAAGATCAAGAAACACAACGACAAATCACAAGTCATGTTTTAGCTAACAATATGCTCAGAAATGGTGAAGAGGTGTTCAAATGATGGATGTACAAGTATTCAATAATGAAGAATTTGGTCAAGTGCGTACAGTAACAATTGAGGATGAATTTTATTTTAATCTTAAAGATTGTTGTCGTGTGTTAGATATCAAGAACCATAAAGATGCGGCATCACGATTAAATCCAAAGGGGGTAGTTATTACCGACCTCCTTACAAATGGAGGTGTTCAGAAAGCTAATTTCATTAACGAAAGCAATTTCTATAAGTTGGTTTTTCAATCACGCAAGCCAGAAGCTGAAAAATTTGCTGACTGGGTGACAGATGAGGTGTTACCAGCCATTCGCAAACACGGCGCTTATATTGCTCCTGCTCAAAACGCTTTGACGACAGAGGACGCATTTATCCAATTATTTCAAACACAAAAAGAAATCAAGGCGGAACAAGCTGAGATACGTGACGATATTGTCTATTTGAAAGAAGAACAGCCAGTTAACCCATCTATTAACCAGGATTTAACAAAGGAACGAAACAAAGCAGTTGTTAAATGTTTGGGTGGATACGATGCGCCAGCTTACAGCGATAGCAAATTGAGACAGAAGGTGTTTTGTCAAGCAGCCAGAGATTTTAAAGAGTTGTTCAAAATTCCACGCTATGACTTGCTGAAAAAGAAAGACATTGAACGTGCTTACGATTATTGGCAACAATGGCAACCACAAACAAATTTACGTTTAGAGATTGAACAAGCTAATAAACAGCTATCTTTGATTATTTAGGAGGCGATTATGGAAAGTGAAAATTTAATAATTGGGCTAGTCGTTATGCTAGCAGCGTTTATGTGCATCGCTGTTGGATACGACATTGGCAGGCATGAAAGCAAGTCCGAAATGACAGAGTTAAAGACTGAACTCAAAGATGCTAAGGCACAAATTAAGCTTTTAGAAGAAAATCAAGTGATTGTGTATTACGCTGATAGTTGGGGAGGTAATTATGATTATGAATAAAAAATTAATAGTGCTAGTAGGCTTAGCGTTAGCTGTAATAGGCTTGAATGGCTGTTCGGAGAGTAGCAACGCGTCTAGTCACGGCGTATATGCTTATATACCTAACGACAACAGAAATTGTGGCTGGGAGCGTGTGGAGGTAAAAGATTATTCTTTCTTTGAGAGAAGAACCAAAATCGAGACTACTGACGGGCGAAAAATCATAGGATACAACATTACGATTGTAGAGGAGTAGAATTGAGGTGAGGTTGAAAGGATGTTAGGAATCAAATCAGTCCATAAGCACATTTATAAGAAAGTCGGCTATTATGTTATGACTTATTCAGCTTATGGTCAAGATATTAAGTTATATACAAGACTACAGTGTTCTTGCGGTAAGCATAAAAAAACAAGGTCAATCAAGAAAACTTTTGTGTTTGATAGCGAATTAGATAAAGAAATAGAGAGACTAAGAGATGTTGGTTATGTTTCTATTGAGGAGTTGGAGGTCTAATTATGTCAATTGATGCTTTAAAAGAAAAATGGGATGGCATTTATGCTTGGAATGTTAAAGATGGCAAGGTAGAGCCGCCAAAGCACACTTTTCCAAAAGCGGTTAAAGACCGTGCGGACTATTTTGCTGAAATGTTCGAAGACGGAATGACACTCGTAGGTTGTTTAGATTGTATTTTTAGCAACGAAAAGCCAGATGATTATGATTGGGGAGCTTCTAAAGACTGGTTGCCTAAATCAAAAGAATTTAAAGAATGGGAAAGCCAAGGGTCTGGCTTAGGACAATGTGAAATAGCTATTTATTTACTATTTGACAATTGGGAGGATAAAGATGACGATACCAAAATTTAGAGTATATGATAAAGTTGAATGCATGATGATAACAACAAGTGATTATGAGGACTTGTCAGATT
>SKEL01002495.1_pt1 | contig 13721 bp, 7 predicted proteins | sample 4826741 | NCBI WGS metagenome assembly SKEL01 (sample SAMN11008810, study PRJNA524170) | human gut metagenome | biome: Human fecal sample; material: Feces; isolation source: fecal sample from pouch patient p33 | host: Homo sapiens | place: Israel: Tel-Aviv | collected 2016-03-22
GTATTTAGATGCAAATATCTGGTGATTATCTTCAGGGAGTGTATATATTTTACAATGGAATCTCCTTTATCTGCACAAAGCACTATCCCAATAGGCTGCGTGTCTCCCTCATTCATCATTTCACGAGTATAATAATTCACATACATCTGCATCTGTCCCAAGTCCTGATGGGTCAGTTTACCCATTTTCAAGTCAATGAGAACAAAGCATTTTAAAATATAATTGTAAAATACCAGATCAATGAAAAAATCCTGTCCATCCAATGTAAACCTTTTCTGACGTGCTACAAATGAAAATCCTCTTCCAAGCTCTAAAAGGAAATGCTGAAGATGATCAATCAGTGCCTGTTCCAAATCTCCTTCATACACATGAGTGTCCGGCTGAATTTGCAGAAATTCTATAACATAAGGATCTTTCACTATTTTCTCATACTCTGGTTTTGGCTCCGTTATTTGAATTTCTTTTGCAACTGCTGTCTTATCCTGACTTGCTAAAATACGCTGATAATACATCGTATTAATCTGCCGTTCCAGTTGGCGGACACTCCACGCTGCTTTTGCACACTCCTCCATATAAAATGTTCTTGCCTGTTCATCATTTATACGCATCAAAACACGATAATGCGACCAGCTCAATTCAGGACACAGTGTGTCTCGAATTGGGAAAGTGCAATAAAACTGCCGCATCTTACGAAGATTCGATTTATCAAAACCTTTTCCAAACTCTGCGGTCAACTGCTCAGAAAGATATTCCAATAATCTCTTTCCATATTCTGCACGATCATTTTCTCCACATGCTTTAAAAATCTGTTCTCCTATTTCCCAATAAGTTGTTACCATAGCTGAATTTACCGCTGTGCTTAAACGATCACCGACACGTCCCGCACTGTTGCCAAACAGATGTGTCATCCCTTTCTGCGGTGCGGACAACTAAATAACAGATTAAAAAACAGCAGTTATACCGGTAGTTTATCGGATATAACTGCTATTTTTATTATGACAACCGTCCGTTCTCCATCTCATACACCACATCTGCCACGTTCATGGTGGAGACTCTGTGGGATACCAGGACTACGGTGCGGCGGGTGGTGTCTTCTTTCAGGGACTTGAGGATGATGCCTTCGTTGAGGGAATCCAGATTGGATGTAGGCTCGTCCAGAAGTAAAAGGGGACTGTCGTGGAGGAAGGCTCTTGCAATACCGATCCTCTGTTTTTCGCCGCCGGAAAGGGTATCGCCAAGTTCCCCGACCTCTGTGTCATAACCTTTGGGGAGGGTCATGATAAAGTCGTGGATGGAGGCTTTCTTCGCGGCAGCCATGATCTCTTCCCGGGTGGCTCCCGGTTTCGCGATGACGATGTTGTTTGCGATGGAATCGTGGAACAGGTGGGTTTCCTGTGTCACATAGCTTTCCATGTCGCGGAGATGGCGGGTGGGGATTTCCCGTACATCTTTGTTATCTACGGAAATCGTTCCCTGATTTACATCCCAGAAACGCATGAGCAGTTTCAGCAATGTGGATTTTCCGGAACCGCTGGCTCCGTGGATACCGGTAATCTTACCAGGAGCAAGTTTCAGGGAGTAGTCATCCAGGATGGTTTCGTCTTCGTATGCGAAGGTTACGTGAGATGCTTCGGCTCCGGTAAATCCGGCTGCACCAGATCTGCTTTCACCCGGAATCTCCTCCACCAGCGGCTTCTCCTCCAGAAGGGACAGCACACGCTCGCCGCTTGCCAGTGTCTGGTTCAGGTTGTTGGAAAGACTGGACAGCGCCACAACCGGGCCAAAAGATCCCATCATAGCAATGGTACAGGTAAGGATCCCGTCAAAACCAATCTCACCTTTTCCATATAGATGGATCGTCAGCGCCAGCATTCCAAAGGATGCAAGCAAAATCATCAGATTGGTAAACGATCTCTGAGAACCTTCCATCTGGCTTAAATCTTCCTGCATTCCCGCAAGTTTCCGGGAACGCTCTGACATCTGGCCTTTTCTCTTTTCGCCCTGGTTGTACTGAATGGTCTCATCCAGTCCACGGAGGGAATCCAGCACAAAACTGTTCAGCTCACCAAACTCTGTACGGAATTCCATACCCTTCTGGCTTCCACGCTTTCCATTCCACATCGGGATCGCCACACCTACAATCAGGTAGGCGGCCAGAGCCAGTACTCCCGCAAGCATATGGTATCTTCCAATAAAGATCACCATGATCACAGAAGTCAGCGTAGCAATGGCGATAGGGGAAATGGTATGTGCGTAAAAAACTTCCAGAAGTTCGATATCCGTAGTGATGATCGAGATCAGGTTACCCTTGTCACGTTCTTCCAGCTTAGCCGGGCAGAGCTTACGCAGAACCGCAAATACCTTATGGCGGATGATCGCCAAAAGCTTAAATGCAATAAAATGGTTACAGTACTGCTCCACATAATGAAGGATACCACGAAGCACCGCAATGAGGATCATCACGGCAAGGATCCCCTTCACAGAAGTTCCGGCAAGCCAGGTACTCTTCATTACAACTTCCGGAATCCCGGAAATCCCTGCGCCGGCCACATTTCCGGCAAGTCCATGGAGGATCACCTGTCCGGCCAAGATAGTCAGAAAGATGGCACATAAGTATCCTACCGTTCCAAGAAGGATAGCCGCTAGCATGATGTGGAGAAGGGGTTTTACGAGCCCGATAAGGCTTCCCATAATAGCAATGGCACTTCTCCGCTTCTTCGTTGTATTTTTCTCACCACTCATCACGCATTCCCCTCCTTCCCGTAATTTTCCAGTGCCATCTGACTCTCATACAGATGACGGTAATCACTGTCCAAAGCCATCAACTCTTCATGTTTTCCACGCTCTCTGATTTCTCCGTCCTTCAGGAAATAAATCTGATCAGATCCAACCACATTGGCAAGTCTGTGGGAAATCAGAAGCACAGTCTTTGTTTTTGCCATCTCATGGATCACTTCCATGATCAGCTCTTCACTTTCCACATCAATATTGGAAGTTGCCTCGTCCATGATATATACAGGAGCATTTTTAAGAAGTGCCCTTGCGATCACCAGACGCTGGCACTGACCGCCGGAAAGATTTCCCGCCTTTTCCAGAAGGATCGTATCCAGCCCGTTCTGAGTATCCAGAAATCCAAGAAGATTGACCTTCTTAAGAACCTCCCGCATTTCTTTATCCGTGGCATCTGGTTTTGCCATCTGAAGATTTTCACGGACAGTTCCCTTAAAAAGATAACTGTTATGCCGTACCAGAACTCCATGTTCCATCAGGTCATCTTCCCGGACATTCCCAAGAGGCACACCGCCAATCCGGATCTCACCGGAGAATTCCCGGTTCTTTCCGGACAGGATTCCCGCAATGGTACTCTTTCCACAACCGGACTCACCAACCAGGGAGACAAAACTTCCCGCCGGAACATCAAGATCAATTCCCTTAAGAATCTCACGGTCCTTCTCATAGGAAAAATGCACATCCTGAAAAGAAATATCCAGGCCGCCATCAGGCAGTGTCTTCTCTCCGGCCTTCGGCTCCGGAAGATCCAGGATCCGGAAGATCTTGTCACTGGCAGCCATACCATTCATGGCAATATGGAAAAAAGATCCCAGAAGCCGGAGCGGCAGGAAAAATTCACTGGCCAGAAGCACAATACAAAGAGTTCCGGAAAGACTTAAATTCCCATGTAGAAACTCTGTTACCGCCACCGCCATACCAATGGCAGCACCGCCATAAGCCACAATATCCATGACACTGGTGGAATTCAGCTGCATGGTCAGAACCTTCATGGTGATCTGACGAAACCGCTGGGACTCCGCATCCATCTCATCAGCTTTCTGCTGATCCGCCTGATAAATTTTTAAGGTAGTCAGACCCTGAAGGTTTTCCAGAAAGGAATCTCCAAGTCCTGTATAAATGCTCCAGTATTTATTCAGAAGCTTCTTCGCGATCTTCTGTACCACCACAATGGAGATCGGGATCAACGGCACACAGATCAGAAGCACCACGCTGGCCTTCATGCTCACCCGACAAAGAATCACAAACAGTGTCACTGGTGCGATCAGGCTGTAAAACAACTGTGGAAGATATTTTCCGAAATAGGTTTCCAGCTGCTCCACGCCTTCCGTGGAAACCTGCACCACCTCAGAGGAGGAAACCTGCTCTCTGTAAGAAGCGCCAAGCTTCAGCATTTTTTCGTAGATCTTTTCCCGGAGGATCCTCTTTACATCCACGCAGGCCAGATAGGAGGATCTTGCGCCCATCCGCTCGCAGAAGAAACGGATCACAACGACCAGGATCAGGATGAGGACCGTATGCTGCACGCCCGCAGCGGTCACTTTACCATAGACCACTTTTTCCAGAAGACCTGCAATGGAAAAAACGGCCATCACCTGTGACAGCAGGGCCAGCCACTGCCACAGGATCGTATACACGATATATTTTTTTGCATGGGATAAAAGTCCCACCAGTCTTGTCTTGATCATTGGTTACTCACACCTCCGGCTCCACAGTTTTTACCCTGAGGAAGAAATACAGAATGTGGCATACCCACACAATCGCGATACAGATCCTTCCCACAGGTACATTTTTCATGCAGATAAATCCGATGGCCATGACTACAGTCACCATGCCAATGATCCTGCATTTGGTTCCAAGCGTCATGGCTCTTTCCTGCACAAAACTGTCCAGATGTTTTTTATAAAGGCCGGTTCCTGTAAACCAGGTGTGGAGCCGCTCTGAGCTCTTTGCAAAGCAGAATAAAGTTCCCATATAAAAGGGAACGGTTGGCAGGATCGGCAGTACGATCCCTATGGTGCCAAGTCCCAGGCAAAGAAACCCCAGCAGAATCCAGAAAATTTTTAACGGATTTCTCATTTTCTTTTCCTTTCTCATACGTATTAGACGGTTAGTACAAACTTACGCCCATCCACCCGGGCTACTTTCAGATCGATTCCATAGAGTTCATGAATACTTTCCTCCGTGATCACCTCTTCCGGCTCTCCTTCCACGATAACTTTTCCGCCGGCGAGGCCGATAATTTTATCGGAAAAATAGATCGACTGGTTGATATCATGAAGAACCATGACAATGGTCATTCCAAATTCCCGGTTCAGCTTCCGCACAAGCTCCAGGATCTCAATCTGATAACGGATATCCAGATATGTAGTCGGCTCATCCAGGAACAGAATTTCCGTTCCCTGTGCAAGGGCCATGGCAATCCACACGCGCTGGCGTTGGCCTCCGGAAAGCCTGGATAATTCCCGGTCACGGAACTGGGAAACATTGGTTACTTCCATGGCCCAGTTTACATACCGCTCATCCTCGTCTCCGCGGATTCCCATCATACCAAGATGCGGCGTTCTTCCGAAAGAAACCAGCCGCTCCACCGTAATATCGTCAGCCGCTGTATTATACTGATGGACAATGGCCACTTTTCTTGCAAATTCATTCAACCGTAAGTGTGCGATATTTTTTCCACCAAGGAGAACCTTGCCTTTTCCGGGAACCAGATTCTTGGTCATCAGTGAGAACAATGTGGACTTGCCACATCCGTTGGCTCCCATGATGGTAGTCACCTTGCCTTTTTCGATTTCCAGGGACGCCCCTTTCAGGATTTCATTCTTTCCGTAGGAAAAAAATACTTTTTTTACCTCCATGGCAGGTCGTTTTTTTTCTGTATTCTGTGTTTCAGTCGCCATATTTCTTTGACCTCCTTAAGAGAATGATAAAGAACGGACCACCTACAACACTCATCACAACCGCCGCGCTGATCTCATAAGGAGCGGCAACCGTTCTTCCGATGGTATCCGCCAGAAGGAAGGTAAAAGCTCCCGCAAGAGCAGAGAACGGGATCAGTGCCCTGTGGTCACTTCCAACAAGAATTCTTCCGATATGAGGAACAATCAGTCCAAGGAAGCTGATGGCACCTGCAATAGCTGTGGAAATGCTGGCCAGCAGTACCGCAATGAGGGAAATCACGATACGGGTGGCATTGACATTCAATCCAAGGCTTCTGGCCGTTTTATCTTCCAGAGACATCAGATTACATTCCCCGATAAACAGGCAGGCAAGAAACAGTCCTGCCACAACGTAAGGAATCAGCGTGGTCACATCATCCCAGGTTTTCTGTGTGATATTGGCCTCCACAATAGAAGCCACACCGGACATGTTTCCGCCGCTCATACTGTTAAAAGCACTGGAAAGTCCGGTAAACAGTGCATCTACCGCAACACCGGTAAGGATAATACGAAGCGGACTCAAGCCGCCCTTCCAGGACAGGCAGTACACCATAAGAAAGGCGATGACACCTCCAAAAAACGCAACCAGTGGAGTAAAGAAGTACAGTCCCGGCGCAAATGCCGTAATCAGCACTGCCGCAAAACTGGCTCCACTGGAAATACCGATCAGTCCCGGATCAGCCAGGGGATTTTTTAAGACTGCCTGTAACAGAACACCGGAAACCGCTATGGCTGCTCCTGCCAGCATGGAAATAATAATTCGCGGAAAACGAAGGTCATAGATGGTAGCAACCTCGTCGATCCGTTCCACAAAAAGTCCTCTCATCAGTGTTCCAAAAGAAACCTTCAGGCTTCCGATATTGATGGCTGCAAAAAACAGCACCACCAGAAGCACCGCCATGGTCACAAAGGAGAGCACTGCACGAAGCCGCTTTCTTTTTTCTCTGTTTTCATCCATTTTTGTCACTTCTCCTTTTCTGTGGTCTTTTTGGAATCTTCCGCTGCAGTGGTTCCGGATGTGCCGGATTTCTGTGCATCCTCATATTTCTGCGTTGCATTGGATTTCTCCGCATTTTTCTGTGCACTTTCGCTGTTCTTTTTCGCCTTTTCCAGATCTGCATCGCTTTCCGGATACAGGATCGGCTGCAGTTCTTCCAAAGCCTGCGGGTATTTGAAAGTCGCACTCATGCCGAAATATTCATAGGTCAGGTCATACACCCTGCCGTTTTTGACTGCATCGAAATGCTGCCAGATGTCATTTTCCGCAAAATCCTTATTGAACATCTCCACAACTTGATCCGGCAGCGCATGGGCTGCACGAAGAATGATGTCAGGTTCCTTTGTCTTCATGTCCTCTGTATTTACGGTCAGAAATTCCTGGTCGGTGTCACTGTACACGTTCTCGCCGCCTGCCAGCTCCACCAGACTTCCCACATAGGAATTCGGGGTTGCAATGATATAAGAACCCGGAAGTCCCATCAGGATCATAACCTTCGGGTGCTCCTTGCCCTCATTCTGTTTTTTATAATCATCGTAAAAAGATACGAATTCATCCACTAATTTCTGTGCCTGTTCCTGCCGGTCAAAGATCTCGCCAAGTTCCTGGATGGAACGGTACATGCCCGGCACGCTTCTGAGGTTCAAAAACGCCCAGTCCGTATCAATGGCTTCATACTTTGGCTGCAGGTCACTCTGCAGGGATACCGGGCTTAAGATCCAGTCCGGATTTAAGGAAGATACGATCTCCATATCCGGGCTCATGGCTGTTCCGACGGTCTCCACGTCCTTATAACGTTCAGGAATAGTGGAAACACTGGAGCTGCACACGCCAACCAGATCCAGTTCCAGCTTGTCACAGATATCTGCCGTTGCCGGGGAAGTGGCGATGATCCTTACATCATCCCCCTGCTCCTGCACTTTCTTCTTTGCCGCTTCCACTGCCGCTTTTTCCTCCGGATCATCGATCTCAAGCAGGGACTTTGCATCCGCATCAGAAGCATCCTTATCCGAAGTATTGGAAGCACTGTTCTCCGAAGTGCCGTTCCCGGAAGCATCCGATGCCGAACCGGAAGTGTTTTCTGCTGTTTCCTCAGAAAGTGCGGAACTGCCGCTGTTTAACTTGCCCTGTTTCTGGTCCACGCATCCGGCAAGTGAAGCGACCATCACAGTGGAAAGGAGCAGGGCTGCCGCCTGACGCAATCGCTTATTCCTCATCGTCATCTTCTGCGCCTCCCCATCTGCTCCAGTTTCTGCGGAACAGGTATACAATGCCTGCCACTGCACCGATCAGGATCAGTCCACAGATGACTACTGCCAATGACACCTGAAAAATATGGCTGCCGGAAGTACCGCTTTCCTCATCAGAAGCACTCTCCCCTGCGGTGGAAAGGCTTAATCCTTCTGCGGAATTTAAGGTACTGCTCTCTGTATCGGAAGTACTGCTGTTTGGCTTTGCCGCTTCGGTAATGCTGCTCTGTAACGTTTTCTGTGAATTATCAGAGCTTGTATCGGTATTGCTCTCAAGGCTTCCGCTCTGCAGGGAAGCATTTCCGGAGCTTAAGCTTCCACTTGTCAGGGAAGATGCCCCTGTGCCGGTACTGCTCCCGGTGCTTCCACTCTCGGAAGAAGCTGCCTCATTAGAAGAGCTTCCATCCGAACTGCTCTGTGCTGCCGTACTGTCAGAAGCTGCGGTCACCATGGTTGCGTTCATATCTGTGCTGTTTCCAGATTTGTAATCACTCGGGTAAACGTAAAAAACAACGTCCCTTCCCATCGGCTCCACGTACATGGAACCTCTGACTACACAGTTTTCACTCGGTACACGCATACACACATCCGCGGTGCTTCCGTTGCTGTCGCTTCCGTTTCCGGTGACGCCGATCTCAGACGGTGTGGACCATCCGGAATCCCCGACGTTCTGCACCTGAAACGTATGTCCGCTGGTGTAATCCATCAGGCTCATGCGAATCGTTAAGTAATACTCGCCGCTGTCTGTGACTTCCAGAATACCGCTGGAGTAGACACATCCTTCCACCATGCCCTGGCCGGTAGCATAAGAAGCTTCCCCGCCGGAATCCTCGATGACGCCGGTCACCGGATGCGCATAGCACCGGTTGACGGTACAGGTATAGACACTCCCGCTGGCCGCATAGGCATTAACAGCAGGAAAGCCTGCCATCAGAGTGATGGCAAGCGCTAAAGTCATAAATACCGAACAAATCTTATGTTTTAAGTTTCTGATCTTCATTCCTTTATCTCCTGTTTTTGTGTTTCTTACTGTTCCTCACCGTTTCTTCTTCTGCGGAACATTCCTGCAAGACCAAACGCCATGGCTGCTGCCGCAACGATTACGGCTGCCCAGAGGACACGCATCTGGTTGAGATCCATGTCTGCTGTCTTTACGCTGGATGCAGATTTCAGTCCGGAACCGCTGCCAAGGCTGGAGGCGCCGCTCTTTAAGGAAGAACCGCTGTTAAGGGATGAACCTAAGCTGCTGTTTCCAAGGGTGTTATTGCCAAGCTGTCCGTTTCCAAGGGAGCTGCCGTTTGAGATGGTTCCGTTCACGTTTCCGTTATTGTTGTCGTTCTTGTCAAAATCCGGATCATCTGCTGTGGTTGCTTTTAAGGAGCTCCAGTCCAGTTTTAAGAATACCGGCTGTGTGCCTGTACCTGCGCTGATGGCATCCATGATCGGAACGAATACCTGTAACGGAACATATCCGTCTTCCAGTGCTTCCGGGATCAGCTCGAAGGTTACCTCATCCGGGTAATTGCTTCCGTATGTGTCGGAAACAAGGGAGCCGTCCGCATTTTTCTGGTAGGAATCAACGGTCACATCGGCAAGTGTTCCCTGCGGGTTGCCATATTTGTCAAGGGTGTAACCGGTGGTAAAGTATTTCAGTTTGCTTAAGTAGCCAAGTTTCTGTCCTACGGTCAGACCGTTGAAGTTTAATGTGATGTAATATTTGCCGTTCTTTACGGTTAATTTGATGGTGTGGTTGATGGCTTCGTTTGACATGGACGCGGAAGTCTTGTCAACTTTTACCATGGTTCCGTAAATGGAGTACACGCCATCGGAAAGTTTGGTGATGTCAAGGGCAGTGTCTGATTTCTTTACTAAAGCCTTTACTGCCTCGGTCAGCTTGCTTACCTGTTCATCCACAAGTGTCTGAGATGCGGACTCATTATCCATTACGTTCTGTGCGCTGTTGATGGCACTCTGTAATGCTGCAAGGGAGCTTTCTGTGTATACATCTGTCTGGCTTAAGTAGCTCTTTGCTGTCGCAATGGCACTTTCCAGACTGCTCTTGTCCACGACTGCTTTCTTTACCAGACCGTTCATGGCTGCGGTCAGTGCATTCTCTGCTGCCTGTACGTCTGCTTCGGTTGCCAGTGCATTTCCTGCCACGTTCTCAGCGATCGTCAGTGCTGAATTTAATACTTTCAAACTGTTCTCATCGTAAACATCCGTCTTTGCGGCTTCTGCTTTTGCTTTTGTGATGAGGTCGTTTAAGTTGGTTCTGTCAACCTGGCGGAGTCCGTCCAGTGCGGTCTGTACTGCTGTTTTTGCTGCTTCCACTTCTGCCTTGGTCGGGTTCTCCTTACCTGCAACTGCCTGTGCGTTTGCGATGGCATTCTTTAAGGCTTCCATGGTTGCGGAAGTGTAAACCACATCGGTGCGGTCTGCTTCTTTCTGTGCTTTTGCAAGCAGTGCGTTCAGTCCGTCCAGATCTGCCACCTGTGTATCAATGGCATCCACTGCCGCCTGCAGTGCTTTTACCTGACGGTCGATGTCTGTCTGTGTGGCATTCATGTCACCGTAAACATCCTGTGCAGTCAGATAAGCGTTGTTTAATGCCTCCCAGTATTCTGCTGAAACATTGCCCTGCTCCATCTCGGATACCTGTTTGAATAATGCTTCCAGTACGGAGTTGTCCCTTGCCACACCGGACTTCTGCTCGATGTTTGCCCAGTCGATGGCAACGCGGGCAACTTTGGTGCCCTGTCCTTCCCCGATGCTCTCCATAACCGGTACATATACCTCTACATAGAACAGGTTGTCATTCAGTTTGATCGGCATGGATACAGTCTTCGGATACCAGTTTCCACCGGTATTCTTATCATAAAATTTAGATGTCTTGTCGTTGAACAGATCGTATACATCTTTGTACTCTTCCAGTACGGTCGCATCTTCTGCCTCGTACTTGATCGGGTAATTGTATTTGTTATATTCCACAGTATCCATATCCACTTTTTTCAGTTTATACAGATAACCTGTCATTCCGGCAAACTGCATGGACTGGAAGTTCAGCTCCAGTGTCACGTCGCCTTTTTCGGAAACACGTACGATTCCGGTCTGTACCACTGAGGCATTTCCCATGGAATCCTCATCGGAAGTTGCATTGACCAGACGGATCGGTACGGTGTAAGTGCCTGCAAAGATCTGCGGGTATTCCGGGAACAGGGTACCCTGTCTCTGGGATACGGTCAGTGCCTCATAGGAAGATGTCAGCAAATCTGTTACCTTCTCCACTTCCTCGCTGGTTGCATTTACATTCTCTGCCACTTTCTGTGCTGCCTTTAAGGCTGACTGGAAACTGTTCCAGCTATTTTCGGTATAAGTATTGTTTTCATTTACTTTGGTCAGTGCATCTGCGATATAACCGTTCAATTCGGTCTTATCCACTGCATCTTCCAGACGCACCAGTGCATTGACTGCGTTCTGTAATTTTTCTTTCTGTGCATTCAGTTCCTCTGCGGTAGATGCGGTATTATCTAATACTTTCTCTGCTTCGCTGATGGCTGTCTGCAGGTTCTCATAACTTTCTTTTGTATAATTTGCTGCTGCGTAATTGTTCTTTGCGTCTGCCAGTGCCTGATCCAGTGTCAGTCTTGCTTTGACTTCCTCTTTCATGACCAGTCCGGCTGCTGCGCTGTCCAGTCCGCTGGCTGCTGCGTCAATCTCATTCTGGAATGCTGCCGCATCTGCCTGTACTACCTCTGCTGCTGTAATGGCTGCGGTCAGTACTGCGTAAGAATCCTCTGTGTAATTCTCTACTGCATATGCTTTTGCATCTGCCAGTTTTTTGGTCAGGTCTGCTTTGCTGATTTCCTGTTTTACGGCAGCTTTTAAGTCAAGGTGTAACAGGAGTTCTGTCTCCCCGGATTCTGTGGTTACTTTTACTTTGTGATTTTCCACATTTGCAGGAAGGGAAACTGCCAGTCTGCCTGTCTCTGCAACTGCATCGCTGTAACCTGCACCTTTGCGGTACTGCATGCCGCTGATGCTGTCTGTATACAGATATGCGGTTACGTTTCCGTCTTTGTCTACGGATAAACGTGCGGATTTCAATGCTGTGCTTAAGTCATTTGCACTTCCATCTGCATTTGTAAAGGATGCCTGTACTTCATACACGCCGCTCTCCAGTGAAACAGCGGTTGACATCGGTACCAGTGCATCGACTGCTGCTTTCAGCTCTGCGGATGCCTGATCTGCATTTTCCTCAGTCACACTGCCTGTCTGTGCAGTGATGACTGCCTGAAGGTCTGACCAGCTCTCTGCTGTGTAATCTGTCTCGCTCAGTGCGTTTGCTGCTGCCAGAACCCGGTTGTATTTCTCCAGTCCAGTCAGTTCTTTCAGGGAAGCGATGGCATCTGAGATTTCTTTATCTAATGCTACGATTTCAGAATCGTTTGCTGTGGTTGTTCCATTGATGACGTTCTGCGCTTTTGCTACTGCATCGGATAATGCTTTGTAGGAGTCGTCGGTGTAGTCATCAGAGGAGTATTTGGAGGCTTTGTCTACGGCTACTACCAGGACGGATTTGTCATGGATTGGCTCGTTGATCTCTGCCACAGGTGTTAAACCGGATAAGGTCATAAATGCGGTTCTGCATCCTCCACCAGATCCTGGAACGGCATGCTGAAGTTCATCCATGATCGGAACATAGAAATTCAGGTATACTCCATCGTCTCTGTCTGCGGATTCCGGGAATTCAAAACCTACCGTCTTTGGATAATACAGATCATACTCTTCTGCATAAGAATCCATGTCTGTGTTTCCTGCATCATTCAGATAATAGCTGTAATAGTCAAGTGGTGTGTATTCACTCAGTACTGGAAGTCCATCTGCTTCTGTCTGCTCATTATTCGCCCAGAAGATTCCATTGGTATAACCATATCTACCTGTAATTACAATTCCCTGTGTATCAAAATAGATATGTTTCTTTCCATTCTTCACTTCTAAACGTGCAGAATCATTGACAACTGCCGCATTGCTCATGGACAATCTATCCGGCTGATCCTGCTGCCACATGGTAACGTTGACATTGTATGTTCCATCCTGAATTTCAGAAATATCTACTTTGTCAGCTTTTTGTGTAATAGCAATTGTATTATAAACACGCGTAGTACCTGTTATAACCAGTTCGTCACCTTCCATGTGAATACTTCCATCATCGTTTTTATAAGAAGATGAATCAAAATACTCTATCGGATTAAACATTTCATTTACTGGATAATACCATTGAACTTCTATTTTGCTCGTATCCCAGTCTTTCGGAATTTTTACTCTTAATTCTACTGCTCTCGATGGAATAACCTGCGAGTCATTCATTTTTAATGACAAATTATAGATTAATGCTTTTGAAGCGTTTCCTGCTAATAAAGAATAATATTTGTTATATTCACTATCTTCATCTGAGGTTTCCTGTAAAAGTTCTGCTCCAAATTTTGCTTTACTATTAACTGTATAGTTATCTGTTACAAGTGTAACATCACCATCTGTCAATTCGAGTTTTTCTTTCGGTGTTGTTCTTACTCGCAATTCTCCATAGTAGGTACCATCTTCTGTTTGTATCTCAACCTGTTTTCCAAAAATAGCTTCTTCTAAGTTTTCGTATTCAATGGAAAATTTTCCATCTTCCAAAATATTGTCTGAATAAACAGAAATATACTTATTCTTTTTTACTTCTCTCGAATACGCATACAT
>SKEL01002497.1_pt1 | contig 13718 bp, 10 predicted proteins | sample 4826741 | NCBI WGS metagenome assembly SKEL01 (sample SAMN11008810, study PRJNA524170) | human gut metagenome | biome: Human fecal sample; material: Feces; isolation source: fecal sample from pouch patient p33 | host: Homo sapiens | place: Israel: Tel-Aviv | collected 2016-03-22
ACAATAACTATATATTGTGCTAATCTTAGATTGAATTAAAATTTATGCAGGTTCAGGCTAAGAACAGGCAGAGTTTTTAATTTTTTGTTCCGGCAGAACCGGAAGTTAAAGTTGAAGTGTAAACACACTTAAAAAGGACACTGTCTATAAGGAAGATACAAAAAGTAAAAGAATCTTTTTGTGTCTTTTTTTGTGTCCATTTTTCAGAAAGGAGGATGACGAATGAAAGCAACAAGAGGTATGGGCAGCGTCAGGCTGTGCAGAAAAGAAATACCACAGGACAAGGTATGATGTCGCAGAGAAAAGCAAAAGAAAAGGAGGAACAATATGCAGACAATCAAAGTAATGTGGGACGGTATCAATGAGCTGGATCTTATGACATTAACGGAAATGGGCAAGGATGGTTATCTTTTTGAGATTGAAAACGGAAGAATCCAGAATATCCTGATGGTGACTGGAATTTTGAAATAAGCAGAATCTCAGAAAGGAGCAGTATGTATTATTATGATGAATTTGGAAAGGAATTTAAAGATGAATTAAGTTTCCATGAGTATCTGGAGGAAATTGATGAAAGGGCAAAATGGATCCGTACACCGTCACGAAGCTTAAGCGTCCTGACAGTTTCCGGCCATGAAGTACTTGTGCCGGATATGGAAGGTGTCGATATGAAGGACTTACTGGCAGATACAAAGAAGCATTCCGGATTACTGTTACAGTTTCCGGAAGGAATGTATCCCTTGGGAAAAACGGCAGTCAGTACGCTGAAAGACCGCGCAAGAATCAAGGGTACGGCACTTATGGATGTTAAAAAATCGGTGCTGGCGGATATTCTTAATGAATGCCTGCAGGTTGCGAAAGGGGATGCGCTTCTGCGGATCTCAGAAGGTAAGGTAAGGGGAGTACTCTCCGGTGATGAAGCAGATTATGCGATTATCTCCATGCCGAAACTCTTTATGGTTGCGTCAGCATATATCAGTGGTGATCGTAATGGCGAGTTTATTTATGGTTATGCAGACCACAATATGGCACAGATCACTTGGAAGATTGTCGATCAAAAGATGACGAAAGCCTATGCAGATCTGATGGAGGAACATGGGAAAAAACCTTTTGGAAACCTTCAGACATTTATCCGCATTGTGAGTTCTGATGTGGGAGCATCGGGAGCAAATATTTTCTATTCCATTTTAGATGGAGACTTTACGATTGTCTTAGGGGAAGCGCTGCGTACAAAGCATCGGCATAAACAGGGATTAGAAGAATTTAGTGAAAATATGGAATCCATTTTCCAGTATTACAAACAGAAACTAAGGGACATAGGAAAGCTGTGTGATATCCGTATCCGGTATCCGGTGAATGCCCTCTCAGAAGTCATGAAGAAACAAAGTTTTGGGAAAAAGCTGATTGCGGAGACGGTAGAACGTTTCAAGACAAACTTCGGTGAACAGCCATGTAGTGCTTACGAAATTTACTGCGGGCTTTGCGAGGCACTTTTTTTTGCAAGGAAAAGCGGCAGCAGCCCATCCAATCTTGTAAAAATGGAAGAAAAAATCGCAAGGTGCATGAATGTACGCTGGCATGACTATGACATACCGGGAGAGATTTCGTTATGAAACTGAAAAAGGCAGAATCTGAAATGTTGCCTGTATGGGTGCTGTCCGGAGTTTATACCAAACCTTTTTTTGCATGGCTGAATGAAGCAGAGAAAAGCAATATATGGGAACACCAGAACGATACGGTGGTAAAAATGAGGCAGGGAAATTTTATCTATCTGTATCTCCAGAAAGGGGCAGGAAAAAATCTTGTGCCCGGGCATGATCTGAAATTTGCGGGATTGTTTGTCAGAAAAAATTACAATCTGTATGACGTGGATATGGAACTTGCTGTATTACTTGGCCTTCCGGAAGAAATAGGTTTTCCATGTAGAACAGACATCAGGAGAGCAGCAGAGGAACGAGCCAGCCAGAAAGCTGATGAAATACTGGAAATGCATTGGCAGGAGTTCCTATTTCAATCCGGGCTTGATACCAAGAGTTTGATTCCGCTGGTGGTCCGTAGTGAAATCAGAGAGCGTGCAGAGAACTATTATCTGCAGGGCAGGAATCTTGCTGATATCAAATTCGTACCGAAGATTTCTTTGGAGACATCTTTTTCCGATACCATGTATTTGCTGTTCTTGGAATATGGAGAGCAGGTGGTGGAAAAGATTGCAAAGCGGTGGATCAAAAGGAATATTGCGTATATTTCGCAGCAGCGAATTCTTTTCGGTTGTGTGCGGGATGAATTCAGGGAAATTTTAAATACTCCGAATGATCGTATCCATAAAATCAAACGTCTGATACAGGCACTTGAAGGAAACAATAGCAGGACAGTAAAGATAGTCCTTTGTCGGAATGGGAAGGTGATTCATACAAATGTGCGAGCGGTGGATATATGTAATCCCAAAGGATGTTACGCTGTTAAGAGCCTTGTCCCAAAAGACAGGGGAGCTTTATATCGTGTCTTTGGAAAGGCAGCAGAATTCCGGATAGAAGATATACAGAGTGTGTCATGCGGCAGAGAGCTTCTTTATGAAGATACAAAGAAGAAAACAGCATAAAATTAGCAGAAACAGGAGGAAACGAATTAATGAAAAATTATCAATATTTAAATCTGGAACAGAAAATGTTAAGAATCAGAAGGAAAATGCCAACTCTTTTAAAAAAATTTTACAATGATGAGGCGGAGTATGATTTTTCCACACTGGATGATATTTACGAGGCAATGACACCGGCATTAAATAAATATGGCGTGAACTTTGATATTGTGCGTGAAATACCTACCCAGTATGACAAAGAGGGGCATCCGACATATCTTGTATTAGATAAAGATGACTTTTGGAGATATGAAGCAGACGTAGAGCTTAGCTGGACAAATGCGGACCGGCCGGAGGAATGCAGACATGCGACAATCCATATTACCGGAACAAACGAGATTCCGGATAAGGCACATGGTACTGCATTGACTTATGGACTGAAATACTATTTCCGCAATAAATTCTGTATCCGTCAGGTTGGAAGCGAGCAGGAAGATCCTGATTACACAAAGCATGATGTGGAACAGGACACAAATGCTGCGGATAGGCCGGCGAAAGAAACTCACAAAAGAGAAAAGGAAACAAATAAGGCGGTAAAAAGTTCAGAAAGTAAAAAAGGGACAGCAGAAGACAAAAAGAATCCGGCGGTATCCTCCGGGAAAAGTAAGGAAATGAAAACTCTGCTGGGGAACACTCCAGTGACTAGAGTGACGGAAAAGACAGAGAAAGATACGGCAGTCTGGGAAAAGCAGGCAGAGCATGTAACGAAATCTGAGGAAAAGCAAGCAGAGCATGTAACGAAATCTGAGGAAAAGCAAGCAGAGCATGTAACGAAATCTGAGGAGAAGAAAGAAGTTGCAACATCTGAAGGAGGAGAAAAACTGCACACAGAAGAGGCAGCTTTGGCGGACAAACCTGAGGATGCGGATGGATTTATTCCTGTCAATGCAGAAGAAGTTCCATTTGAAGAAGATGCTGACTTTATGGAAGAACTTCAAGGCGAACTGGAAGAAGAAACATCAGATTCCGAAGTAGAGGCGGCAAAGAAATTCGTGTGTGACTTTGGCGTGTTTAAGGGCAAGACGATGGAACAGGTTTTGGAAGCCGGAGTCAAGGGTACTGAAACTTTGAAATGGATTGCCAATAAGTATAAAGGTCCGAATAAAGAGCTGGTAAAAGCGGCAAAAACACTTCTGGATTATCAAAGTGAATCCGAAGAATTAAAGGCTGCATAATGAGTTTGTATGAACATGGTTCCCCTGTGGGACCATGTTCTTTTGAGGTAGAGGATATGACATCATTTACGATTACAGATGTGGGAAACCTTTTAGGAATCGAGCGACTTTCCGGCGGTGATGACGCTTCCTATAATGTGGTCTGCCCGTTTTGCGGAGACAGGAGGGGGAAGTGTAATTTTGTTGTATACAAAGATGGCGAACTGGCAAACGTCTATCATTGCTTCCATTGTGATGCAGCAGGAAATATGCTTACACTATATGTAGAATTGACAGGGCTATATGGTTCTGACTGTTATAAAAAAGCTTACCATGAAATACAGAAGAAGCTGGATTTGGGTGCAGGTGAACAGATGGAAAAGAGACTGGAAATTCAATGCCGGAAAAAGAAGCAGAAAGAGTCCCTGGCAAAACCTGTAGATTATAAGCGACGGGATCATACGTACCGGGAACTTCTAACCTTGCTGCAGCTATCGCCTCAACATAGAAAAGATTTGTTAAGCAGGGGGCTTACAGAAACGGAAGTTGCAAATATGGAAGCCTTGGGGTATAAAAGTACCTGTGCTGAAGAATCTGTCGCAATCGCCAGAAAATTACTGAAACGTGGTTGCAGGCTGGAGGGCGTGCCCGGTTTTTTCATGAATTATCATGGTGACTGGGAAATTGCCTTTTATCAGAAGAATAACGGCTATCTCTGTCCGGTGTGGAGTGATGAGGGACTGCTCATTGCGTTCCAGATCCGTTTGGATGTACCTTATCAGAAACGGAAATATGTATGGCTCAGCAGTGCGAAGATGGAAAAGGGATGTTCTCCTGGAAGTCCGGTAAGTTTTTCCGGTGTCCTGAACAGTCCGGTGGTTTACGTGACAGAGGGTGTTTTGAAAGCAGAAGCAGCTTACCAGAGAACCGGACATCCTTATCTCGGAAATCCGGGTGTGTCCGCTTATAAAGAATTGGAACTGGCGCTGAACCGGTTAAAAGCTCATGGAGTAAAAGTAGTCATTGAAGCAAATGATATGGACAAATGTATACGTCTTCATTGTGATCGCGCTTACAGCGAAGCCTGTGCAGACTGTGAGGGCAGCAGTCATGAATGTCCGAAGAAGAGAGAAAAACGGGATCATATCCGGAAAGGATGTCTGAAACTCTATGAGATTTGTGAAAAACTGGGTTTGATCTGTAAGCGTGCGGTTTGGGATACAGATGACGAAGGTTACTGGGAGGAGAATTACAAAGGCATTGACGACTGGGAATTACGGGAATTATGAAAAAAGTTAGGTATAGGTTTTTGAGCGTATCTTTGTTATAATATAACTAATAGAGAAGGAGTGTGAATGATATGGTTAAAGAAAAAAAACGCCTTCCGGTGGGATTGGAAAATTTTGAGCAGATTATTAACGATAACTATTATTATGTGGATAAGACGGGGCTGATTTCAGAACTGATCCGTAACGGTGGAATGGTGAATCTTTTTACCAGACCAAGACGCTTTGGGAAAACCTTAAATATGAGTATGTTGGAACACTTTTTTTCCATAGAGAGAGACCAAAGTATCTTTGAGGGATTGGAAATTTCAAAAGATACAAAATTGTGTAAAGAGTATATGGGGAAATATCCGGTTATTTCCATTTCCCTGAAAGGAATCAATGCCGCCACTTATGAGGATGCATTTGATTTTGCAGTTCGAATCATGAAAAAAGTAGCCCGTAATGTTCAGTTTCTTTTGGGGAGTGATGCCTTAAGTGATTATGACAAGTTAGAATATAAGGAACTTTTGAATAATAATATGAGTGAGGCTGCATTTTGCGGTGGATTGAAAATATTATCGGAATTATTGGAGAAACATTATGGAACAAAAGTAGTTCTTTTGATTGATGAGTATGATGTTCCATTAGCAAAAGCATTTGAAAACGGGTATTATGATCAGATGATCTTTTTAATCCGTAGTTTATTGGAACAGGCATTGAAAACGAATGACAGCTTGAAATTTGCAGTGATGACAGGATGCATGCGTATTTCAAAAGAAAGTATCTTTACGGGGCTTAATAACCTGAAAGTATTGTCCATTACAGATGAACGGTATGATGAATATTTCGGTTTTACAGATACGGAAGTAAGAGAAATGCTGAAGTATTATGAAATCGAGGATCATTATGAAGAAGTAAAGAACTGGTATGACGGGTATCAGTTTGGCAGCGTGGAAGTGTACTGCCCCTGGGATGTATTGAATTACTGTGATAAATTAAAAGACCATGCGGATTCTTTTCCGGAAAATTATTGGATCAACACCAGCAGTAATGATGCCGTCAAGAAATTCATTCAAATGTCCGGTAATTTTAAAACCAAGCGTGAGATTGAAACTCTGCTTGCCGGAGAGGAAATCATAAAAGAGATTCATCAGGAGCTTGTCTATCCGGAAATGTATCAGTCGTTAGAGAACGTCTGGAGCCTGTTGTTTATGACGGGATATTTAACACAGCGTGGAAGGGTTGATGCAAAACGGTATAAACTTGCGATACCGAATCTGGAAATCCGGGATATTTTTGAAACACAGATCATGGAATACTTTAAAGAGAGCGTTGCAAAGGACGGCGATACATTAAGCCGATTCTGCGATGCCCTGAAAAACGGTGAGGAAACGAAGGTAGGGGAAATTTTTGAAAGCTACCTGAAAAAGACCATCAGTATCCGGGATACGTTTGTGAGAAAAGCAAGCAAGGAGAACTTTTATCATGGGATACTGCTTGGAATCCTGGGCGTGAAGGAAGAATGGTACGTATCGTCCAATCAGGAAAGTGGCGAAGGATACAGCGATATTCTCGTTGAAACTGAAAACAGTGAAACGGTTATTCTTATCGAAGTTAAGTATGCCAATGACGGAAATCTTGATCAGGCTTGTGAACAGGCACTACAGCAGATAGAGGAAAAGAAATATGATGAAGAACTCCGGGAGAACGGAGTGGATAAAATTTTAAAATATGGGATTGCGTGTTATATGAAACGATGCAAAGTAAAACTGGCAGATTCATGATACGTCCCAAAACAATCAGGTGATAAAAAAGCGGAACTGTAAGAGTGCAGTTCCGTTTTTTTATGGCCTGATTTATGAGCCAGAGGAAAGGAGATGAAGCATATGCACATACGGGAACGCCCTACATAAGATTCGGGGAAATAAGAATACACAATCACACTCAAAAACCAACAGGAAAGGAGCGTTGCAATTGAAACATAGAAAACACAGATGGCTGGCGGGAACGCTGGCTTTTCTTTTATCCTGTTCTGCACTTATTCCGTCTGGGAATGCTGTATTTGCGGCATCAAAAGGCAGAATAGCAGAATCAGAGACAAATGTAACAAAGGAGGAAAAAGGCGATGAGGGAGAGGAACAGATCACCGCCGAAACCCTGACGATTGAGCAGGGAGAAACATTTGAAATCGAAAAAGATTTTACAGGTCTTTCTTTGAAAAAGGGCGAAAAGGCTGTATTGAAAGATGTTGTCAGTGAAGACGGACAAGGATTTTTTGCGGACCGTCCGGGCACTTACCTGAGTACCTATCTGATTACACCGGAAAAAGGTGATAGTTATGAAGTGACACGTAAGATCGTAGTTAAGCCTCGTGAGGCTGAGAGCAAAGGGGCAGATCATGGACAGAAAGGGAACAAAGAGGATACGGAGGAAAGTGATCCTGAGCCGGAACCCGTCCTGACAGAGGCGCCGGAGGTACCGGAAAACACAGAGCATTTGAAACTGGATGTATCTCCGGATAATGCTGCTTTTTTATCAGTTGTGCCGGAAAGCATGGCAAAAAACAGGTCGATCAACGCCAATCTGGTAGTGGGGGAAAGACTTCCGTATCCATCTAGTTTGGGGAATTATTCTACAACCTATTTTACGGTAAATGGGCATGTAGCATATTGTCTGGAATCGGCAAAGACTTCACCGCCATCCAGTGATTATGTTGCAAACATATTTGAAAGCAATCTGGCTTTACAGAAAGTCCTCTATTATGGATATGGAGGACCGGGAGATATTACAGACAGTTATATGCCGGGGTTTGACTGGAAACTGAAATATATCTTCACACACATTGCGGCATCCTATGCATATTGCGGAACAGACGGTTTTTATGGCTGTACATTTGAAAACATCCAGTCGTCAGGATTATGGGATTACATCCAGTATTTAAATGGTTTGGAGGCACCTCCAAAAGCTGCAATCGATCTTTCTCCGACTTCGGCTGCCGCATATGAAAGCAATGGGGAGCAGCGTACAAAAGAATTCCATTTAAAAGGCGATCACAGAAACTATATTACGCTGAATCTGCCGGAGAATGTGACTTATCATAGCGGCGATGCCACGCAAACAGGCAGTGTGAAAATTACTGGCGGTACAAAGTTCTATTTCAGCGCCCCGATGACAGTAACCGGAACTTGGAATTCAGGTTCCCTGGCAGGGCAGATGGGAACACAGTGGAAAACTTTAGTTGTTTCTACGGGGGGAACCACGCAGGATATTGGCTATGGCACATTTTTTGAAGAGGAAAGTGATTCTGTCAGTTTTCAGGTAAAATGGATGGATTATGCAAAAGTCAAGGTCATGAAAAAGGATAACGTGACCAACACAGCCCTTGCCGGTGCCGTCTTTGGAATTTACAGTGACAAAGAGTGTACCAAACTGATTACCAAGATGCCGGCAACCAATGAAAAGGGGGAAACACAGGTAGAGATCCCGAAGACACAGGATACGGTATATTTAAAAGAGATTTCTGTTCCCCAGGGATATAAGCTGAATACTTCATCTTTCAATGTGAAACTGGAGGCAGGGAAAACCCAGAGCCAGACGGTGACAAATGAGGAGCAGAAAGGAAAAATCACAATCCGAAAGAGCGGTGAGGTGCTTTCTTCCGTATCCGGAAAAGAAGGGCATCTTACGTTCCAGTATCAGTCTGCACCGTTTGGAGAGGCAAGTTATTTTATCTACGCAGCAGAAAACATTGTAAGCCAGGATCAGAAGACACCGATCTATCAGTCCGGCGAGCTGGTGGACAAGCTGACAACAAAGGCAGACGGAAGCATCACAAGTAAGGAGCTGCACTTAGGAAAGTATAAGATTGTGGAACAGAAAGCACCGGAAGACCTTACCATTGGAAAGACTGAGGCAGACCGTACACAATTTGTCACCCTTTCTTATGCCGGACAGACGGTAGAACTGGTGCAGGAGGAAGCTGCTTATGTGAATGCCAGGCCGGGAGTAAAGGTGCAGGCAGTGAAACAGTCTGAAAATGACAAGGTGACTTTAGAGGGCGCTGTATTCGGACTGTATGCAGGGGAAGACATTACCAATGCAGCCGGAGCCGTTGTTGTGAAGAAAGATACCTTAATCGAGAGCGTTACATCTGATAAAGACGGAGTGGCAGCATTCCAAGCGGATATTCCGATTAATTTCCGTTACTATCTGAAAGAGATTCAGGCACCGGAATTTTATTATATGAGTACGGACCGTTATGACTTCCTGTTTGAGTATGAGAATGACACAACGTATACTTACGAATTTACACACACATTTTCCAATAAAGAAGTGCGTGGGGAAGTCCATGTCTTCAAGATAGACAAAGATGCGGAAGAATATATCAGCCAGGGAGATGCTAATCTGGATGGCGCTGTATATGGACTGTATGCAGCAGAAGATATCCGGCATCCGAACGGGAAGTCAGAAGATGTCCATAAAAAGGACGAGCTGGTAGCCCAGGATACCATTCAAGACGGAAAGGCGGACTTTACCAACCTGTATCTGGGGAATTATTATGTAAAAGAAATTTCGCCGGGAGAAGGATACCTGCTGGATGAAACAGCATATCCGGTAGAAGTTGGCTATGAAGGACAGGAGGTTGCTATTGTACACCGGAATGTAACGGTAAAAGAAACGGTAAAAAAACAGGCTTTTGAATTAATTAAGATTTCTGAGGATGGCAACCAGACAGAGACGGAGTTGTTGGAAGGAGCCGGATTTAAGGTATTCCTTATTCAGGATTTAAAAGGTGTGAAAGATGGAAGCCTGAAACCATCGGAAGGAAATGCTTTCAGAGCAGAGGATTTTATCGGATATGACTATTCAGAAGATGAAACGGCACATTATTACGAGAATGGTAAGAAAGTTTCGGTGGAAGAACTGTTTACAGACAAGAAAGGATTTGTACGTTCTCCAGAACTTCCATATGGAAAATATGTGGTTTTTGAATCTACAACTCCAGAAAATCTCCAGACTATCAATCCATTCCTTGTAACCATTTCCGAAGATAGCAGGGAACCGCAGCCATGGCGTGTTTTTGATGATAGACCAATCCAGTTTTTCCTTAAGATTATCAAGGAAGATGCACAGACACATCTTCCGGTATTAAATAATCACGCACAATATAAAATCTATGATGTGAAAAAGAAAGAATATGTGACAATGAAGGTGCGCTATCCGGAAGAAAAGGAACTGGATGTATTTGAAACGAATGACGAAGGTTATCTTATGACACCGGAGCAGCTAAAGATGGGAACTTACCGCATAGAAGAAGTAAAAGCTCCTGATTTATATGTACAGCCAGGGTATGAAATGGCGTTGAAAGACGGAGAGAGCGATATTCCATTAAACCAGTTGTCACAGACAGGCGCTTATGAAGATGCAAAACGCGATTTCATTACGATCACTGTGAATTCCGAAACAGCTTATGAAGTAGAGGAAGAAACCGGAAAATATATTGTCGTAGTTCGACAGCAAAACGATGAAGCAGTAGGCAGTCTGACCATCAAGAAAACAGGAGAAGATATTGTGGGTGCTAAGAATGTGGAAGATTCCCTTCTTACAAAAATGAAAAATGGCATAGCAGGCACAATAAATTCTATCAGTGGATTTTTCGGCAAAGAGGAAGTCATAGAAGAAGACAGCGGCTATATGTTTCAGTATGAGAACAAAGGGGCAGAGGGAGTGACCTTTGAAGTTTATGCAAAGGAGACCATTTATACACCGGACGGACAGAAAGATGAAGCAGGTAACCGGAAAGTATTGTATGAAAAAGACGGGCTTGTGGCTGAACTTGTGACCGGAGAAGATGGCAGCGTATCACTCCATAATCTTCCGATTGGTTCCTATTACCTGAAGGAAACGGATGTTGGAAATCATCATTTTGTTCTGGATCCTGAAGCAAAAGAATTTGAAATCAAATATCAGGGACAGGAAGTAGCGGTAGATTATGTTTCTATGGAACTTGAAAATAAACGCCAGAAAATAGAACTTGTCCTTACCAAACAATCTAAGGAAACGAAAGAACCGGTACAGGGTGCCGTATTTGGGCTATATGCAGAGGAAGATATTTTAGACCTCACAGGGGAAGTGATTGTAAAGGCAGGAGAATTTCTTGCGAAAGCAGAATCGGCAGAAGATGGAACCCTCCGATTTGACATTGACCTTCCGCATGGAAAATATATGGTGAAAGAGTTGGAAGCAGCACCGGGGTATCTGAAAACAGAAGAAACATGGTCCTTTGATGCAACCTATCAGAATCCGGAGCTGGAGGTGATTTCCCTTGCAAAAGAAATTGAAAATCAGCCGACAGTTGTAGAAATTACAAAAACTGACATCACAGATGAAAAGGAAGTGGAAGGGGCAAAACTTCAAATCCTTAATAAGGACGGGGAAATAGTGGAAGAATGGGTTTCCACAAAAGAACCGCATAAAGTGTATGCGTTAGAACCGGGCGAATACATCCTGCATGAAGAGGCAGCCCCGGAAGGATATCTTGTTGTATCCGATGTTCCTTTCGTTGTCGAAGAAACAGGGGAAATTCAGAAAGTAGAGATGAAAGATGAACGTCCATCCGGTCAGCTCCTGATTCAGAAGGCAGATGCGGAAAATAAAGCACCGCTTGCAGGCGTAGAATTTGAACTTCGCAATAAAGCTACTGGGGAAGTAGTTGGAACACTGGTGACCGGCGAGGATGGAACTGCAAAGAGTGAAGAACTGCCGATTGCAGTTTATGAAGAGGGCAAATATGTAGAACCGATTGTATATGTTCTTGTGGAAACGAAACCGTTAGAAGGCTATGAAGCGAATACAGAAGAGGTGGAAGTGGTATTTGAATATCAGGATGATGAAACCAAAATCATTGAAGTAACAGAAGAGGTTGAAAATACTAGAAAACCAGGAACTCCGCCGCCGGATGCACCGAAGACCGGGGACGATACAAGAGCATGGATTCCGATTGTAATTATGAGTGCTGCTTTACTTGGTGCTTTCTTTATAGTAATCCGTATCCGAAAACGGAAAAGATAGCATATAATAATCGTAGAATGTAACATGTAATGATGGAGATTGTCACTTGGAATTTAATGTGGCAATCTCTTTTTTTATTGGAGGAAAGAATATGCGACATATTGGAGAAAAAATTATTTTGGTACTCTGCATTGTAGTTTTTGGAATTGCAGCCATGAACCTTGTGGAGATAGGAAAGGAATATTATGACGGACAGAAAGAGTATGAGGAACTCAAGGAATACACAGAAGAAAAAGCGAATGGGCAGCAGGATGATCCGACAGAAAGTGAAACAGAAGAGAAGACGATTGATTTTGCGGAGCTTCGCAAAATCAATGAGGATATTGTTGCCTGGATACAGATTCCAGGGATTGGTGTGGATTATCCAGTAGTACAGGGAGAAGACAATGAGTATTATCTGCATCATACGTTCCGAAAAGAAGTAAATAAGGCAGGAAGTATCTTTCTGGATTACCGGAATCGTGCAGATTTTACAGAGCAACGTGTAATCATATATGGGCACAATATGAAAGACGGCAGTATGTTTCATGTGCTGCGCAAATTCCAGGACATCGATTTTTATAGAGAACATGAGGAAATCTGGCTGTATCTGCCTAATGGTAGTACACAAGTTTATGAGATTGTGGAGTATGAAGAGGTAAGAACTACTGGAGAAGTATATAAGATGGGAAACAAAAATATTGAGGAGAATGAAATTATTTTATCTACATGTAGTTCACGGTCAGATAGGAGGTTAATTGTGAAAGGAATACTGAAAAAATAAAATTATTATTTCCGACCCAGCACAGGGAAATCCTTCTGGCTATTTTTATGCACAGACAAAAGTAAGTTTCTACAATGGAAATGGTTACACTTATTATACAGTTCATAAATCATCAAATGCATCAGTGGTATCCACTTTGGTTCAACACCTTGTCCAAAACATTTGGTACTGAGCGTGATTTGATAGCAGTAGTTGGAACAGATGGAGCGAAAGGATATGTTTGTTCAGAGGAGAGACATGGGAGAGAAATTTAGAGATTTATTAAGATATCTACCGCAGGAATTTGGATATACGCCAGGATTTACAGCAAAGGATTTTATGCTATATATTGCCTCGATTAGGGGTTACAGCCTAAGTATGCAAAGAGAAAAACAAGAGAATTATTAAGTCTGATTAATCTTGAAAAAGAGGCAAACATGAAAATTAGGACTTTTTCAGGTGGAATGAAGCGAAGACCAGGAATTGCACAGGTTTTGTTAAATGCTCCTAAAATTCTCATTTTGGATGAACCAACGGTAGAATTAGATCCTAAATTAATACTGTGATTTAATTTTTAGAAGTAACTTTTTACATTCTGGTAAAAAGTTACAAGAAGCAAAGAAATTTTTACATAAATATTAGTGAAAAGCAAGAATGTGGTAAAATGTTTCACAAATAGAAAAGTTTGGTGATTTTATAAGGTGATGAAGTATTATTTAGTGATAATAAGAATACATTTTAGACAACCTAGGATATTGAAAAAAGGTTTCGGGATAATTTGGAATGGTGAAAAACTATTTCAGCTTTAAAAGTTGGTAGTTGTGACGATATAGTATCAGTAGATACTGTGT
>SKEL01002501.1_pt1 | contig 13706 bp, 8 predicted proteins | sample 4826741 | NCBI WGS metagenome assembly SKEL01 (sample SAMN11008810, study PRJNA524170) | human gut metagenome | biome: Human fecal sample; material: Feces; isolation source: fecal sample from pouch patient p33 | host: Homo sapiens | place: Israel: Tel-Aviv | collected 2016-03-22
TTGGGGTAACTTCCCATCTTTCTCTGCAGGTTGGTCTATCAGCAACGAGAAGTTCTTCAAGGATCATATCGACCGTGATGCCGTTTCCTTCCTGAAGCTCCGTGCATCATGGGGTCGCAATGGTAACGTCAATATCCTGAACGGTTATCCATATTCTTCTCCTATTGCACTCAACCAGAGCTTCTATCAGTATAATCCGTCTATCGGTGATGGTAAGCTTACCTATGGTTCCAAGCCAACTGGTATTGCCAATCCAGACTTGACATGGGAGACATCTGAGCAGGTGGACTTGGGTCTTGATGCTCGTTTTCTTAACGACCGTCTTACCTTGGGTGTTGACTGGTATCGCAAGACTACCAAAGACCTCTTGATTGAGATCGCTCCTCTTCCAGAAATCGGTGTCAACAAGATTGTTGTGAATTCCGGTAAGGTTCTCAACTCAGGTCTTGATATCGAGTTGGGCTGGAGAGACAACATCAAGGACTTCAAGTATGGAGTTACCGTGAATGGTTCTACCTTGAAGAACGAGGTAAAGGAGGTTTCTGCTATGGTAAACCGTCTTACCGAGGTAGGTATTGATGGATTCAACAACCAGTTGAAGCCAACCTTCGAGGCTGGTCACTCCGTATGGTATTTCCGTGGTTACAAGTATGCAGGTGTTGCAGAAGATGGCAGTGCCCTCTATTATGACAAGAATGGCAAAGTCACTTCAGCTCCAACCGATGAGGACAAGCAGGATCTGGGTGCAGGTATTCCTAAGTTTACCTATGGTATCACCATCAATCTGGCTTATAAGGGATTCGACTTCTCCGTATTCGGTACAGGTGCAGCAGGCAACAAGATTTACAACCTGATGGTATCTGCCGACCGCCCATTGATTAACGGTATCACCACCTATTGGGAGAATTCATGGAGAGAAGACCGTACCAATGCCAAGTATCCTGATATGAAGAAGGTTGCTACCGACTGGAAGTTCTTCAGTTCTGATGCAGCTATCTTCAGCGGTTCCTACTTCAAGTTCAAGCAGATTCAGCTGGGTTACACTTTGCCAAAGCTCATTACAAGCAAGATTGGCTTGAGCGACCTCCGTGTTTACTGCTCACTGGATGATTTCTTCACCATCACCAACTATCCTGGTGCCGACCCTGAGACTGCTTCCATGAACAATGGTGCATCCCGTGGTTTCGATAATGGTACCTATCCAACTTCCAAGAAGATGGTATTCGGTATCAATGTAACATTCTAACCTTTTAAAACGAAAAGAAATGAAGAAAATATTATTTTCAACCATACTGACACTCGCTGCAGCAGGCACCATGACACTCACCACATCTTGTGAGGACCAGTTGGATATCGAGCAGAAGGGTGTTATCTTACCAGAGAATTTCTATCAGACTGATGCTGATGCCGAGGCTGCCCTGGTTGCAGCTTACGAGGGATTCATGTGTAATGTAGTGGGACGTAATCACGATGGTGGTGGTTCTGGCATCTACACTCCTTATAAGATTATCACCAATATGTGTGGTGATGATGTGCTCTATGCCAGTGGTAACTATGGCGACCACGAGTTCAGCGGTATGCTCAATGAGTTCCGTTACGATGCTGAGGCAGAGGTGCCTAAGTTTATGTACACCGGTCTTTATCACTCGGTATATACCTGTAATCTCGTTACTGAACATTTCCAAAAAGCAGCTGATACTCCAGTCAAGAAACGCTGCGTAGCTGAGGCTCGTGTTCTTCGTGCCTTCGACTACTTCCTGCTGGCTAATCTCTGGGATAATCCTCCGTTTGTAGATCACGCATTGGCAAGAACTGATCTTCCTTATAACTGCAACAAGGATCCTGAGCACCCTATGGACCACAAGCAGCTCATTGAGTGGGTGGCTAAGGAGTGCGAGGAGGCTGCTGCCGACCTCGACGAGCGCAAGGGCACCGATGATAAGGATGGTGCAGTCAAGGTGACCAAGGGCTTTGCATGGGCTCTGGCTGGTAAGGCTTACCTCTTCGCCGCTGAATATGATAAGGCTAAGACAGCTCTCAAGAAGGTAATCGACTCAGGCAAGTATGCGCTTGTTCCTGGCGACCGCTATATGGACAACTTCCATATCGAGGGTGATGGCAACGAGGAGAAGGTCTTCGAAATCAACTTCGAGTACAATGCTGGTAAGGGATCATGGGATGGTATGATTCAGCGTTCCAGCTGGATGGAATCTAATGCCTGGAACTGGCGTGCCGGCAGCTTCGTCCAGTCACCACAGAGAGTTTATAGTGGTATTGATGGCTGGGGTGGTCTTGGCGTTCCTCAGTGGTTTGGTGATGAATTCCATGATAATGATGGTGATTCCTATCGCTTCAAAGCTACTTTGAAGCATATTGATGATGCTGTCTATAAGATGGAATATGCTGACCCTGCATTGAATGCAATGTCGGTAGAAGAGAAGAAGAATAGCAAAAAGGTGGGTATCAACGACCCTGTACAGGGACTCTACGACAACTCATTCTGGTTGGCTTTCAAGCAGGTAATGAGAAAGGCTGATACTGAAGGCGGCAAATATGGAGACGGCAATATTCGTCTGAACAACTATGTTGTGATGCGTTATGCTGAGGTATTGCTCAATTATGCGGAAGCTTGTCTTCAGACAGGCGATCAGGACGAAGCTAAGAGATATATCAATATGATTCAGGAGCGCGCCGGTTCAAGGACCATCAGCCAAACCGTAAATATGGATGTGCTGAAGAAGGAGAAGTCTTACGAGCTCTGGCTGGAAGGCTGCCGCTGGTTCGACGTGATGCGTTGGAAGGATACCAAGGCTATCGAGCGCCTGAAGAATGTAGGCTCTGACTGTCCTCATTTATTCGATAAGTTGTTCCGTGCACCTAAGGCTGATGACCGCAAGGTTACTTGGGAACATGGTACAGAGGCCAACAGCCGTTTCTATACCGTATCTACCAGTGCTGCCAAGGATGCCGGTTTCAACGTAGGTTTCAAGAAGGGCAAGCATGAGTTCTTCCCTTATCCACAGACCGTGATGGATAAGAATCCTAACCTGGAGCAGAATCCTGGTTGGTAATCATGAAGTTGTTTTGTAAATATGGTTTTTAGTTTAAAGAACTATAGATTAGTTTGACAATTAGGGGGTGTTTTGAAAAGAAGCACTCCCTTTTTTCTTCTTTAAGGGAATTGTCTCTTCGCCTTCATGCTTCTGAGTGGCCGTTATCAGATTATCGAACCTCAATAATAATGAATAGTCTATGTGCAACTTTTTCTATAAAATAGTTAGATTGTTTTGTTTATGTGTATTCCTTTTTGGCATTCCTCTGCGAATGCCCAAAATAGGAATTTACCTGCAGACATCAATCCTTATTTCGGACCAGTCGGAAAGCTGGCAGTCATGCCTAATGCGGCTGGCTTTATTCAGAGATGGTTGCTCTTGGAGCCAATCTCTGTGCCGGTCAAGAGCAATGTCGTTTTTACTGATTCTTATCTGAAGGAGATATTCTATACGCAGTATTTCCCTAAACAGATGGAAATAGTTCCTAAGGATGGAGCCATCGTGAAGGTGGGCAAGGAAAAACTGAAATGGCATGCGCTGGATAGTAAACTGTTTAATGTGAAGCTCTTCCGTTTCGCTACTTCGTTTAAGAAGCCCAAGTATGGTGTCTTGTTCTGGGCGGTTACCATTATCGATTGCCCTGAGGAGATGAAAGACGTCCGCTTGTCTGTTGGCTCGAATGGTGCTTCCATGTGGTGGCTCAATGGTGAGGAGGCGGTGATGCTCGAAGGCGACCGAAGAATGGTTCGCGATGATGTGGTTTCTAAGAAGCTTACCTTGAAGAAAGGTAGAAATATCCTTCGTGGTGCGGTAATCAATGGTCTTGGTATGAGTGACTTCTGTGTCCGAATCATCGACGGACAGGGCAAGCCTGTCAGAAACCAGTCTATTCACGTGAAGTAGTGCAATCTCGCATGCAATTACATCTTAAATTCTCGGAAGGGCTGTAAAGGTACAGATGTAAGTTACATAATTTAAAGTATTTGATACTTGTGATAAAATAGTATTCTGCTTTTTTGCTTACTTTTGCAGCACAAATAACAATTTAATATACTAATAGCTTAATAGTAATTACAATGAACAAGAATGTTATATACGCAGCTTTGATGTTTGTGGTAACTATGTCCTCCGGCAATGCCTCAGCGCAGCAGTTGCCTTATCAGAATCCAGCCCTCTCGGCTCATGAGAGAGCGGTAGATTTATGTGGTCGTCTCACTTTGGAAGAGAAAGCTTCTCTGATGCTGGATGATTCGCCGGCTATCCCACGATTGGGAATCAAGAGATTCCAGTGGTGGAGCGAGGCACTGCATGGTGTGGCGAACATGGGAGATGTAACCGTCTTTCCGGAACCTATCGGAATGGCAGCTTCGTTTAACGACAGAATGGTGTATAGAGTCTTTGATGCAACATCTGATGAGATGCGTGCCAAATGGAATGAACTGCAGCAGAAGGGAGGAGATGTAACCCGTTTCCATGCTCTCTCTGTCTGGACTCCAAACGTGAATATCTTCCGTGATCCTCGTTGGGGACGTGGACAGGAAACCTATGGTGAGGATCCTTATCTTACCAGTAGGATGGGATGTGCCGTGGTGCGCGGATTGCAGGGACCTGAAGATACGAAATACCGCAAACTCTGGGCTTGTGCCAAGCACTATGCAATTCATAGCGGACCAGAATGGGCTCGCCATACAGACAATATTACCGATGTTACACCGCGCGACCTTTGGGAAACTTATATGCCTGCCTTCAAATCACTGGTGCAGGATGCCAAGGTGCGCGAGGTTATGTGTGCCTATCAGCGTTGGGATGATGAACCATGCTGCGGCAGTACCCGCCTTTTGCAGCAGATTCTCAGGGATGAGTGGGGATTCAAGTACCTGGTAGTTTCCGACTGTGGTGCTGTTACTGATTTCTGGGAGAATCATAAGGTTTCGAGCAATGCCAGAAATGCGGCAGCTAAGGGTGTATTGGCTGGAACCGATGTAGAATGTGGATTTAACTATGTATATAAATCGGTGCCTGAGGCTGTGAAGTATGGTGCCCTGACTGAAGAAGAAGTTGATAAGCATGTGATTCGTCTGCTCGAAGGTCGTTTCGACTTGGGTGAGATGGATGACAACAAGATAGTATCATGGTCGAAGATTCCTGTATCTGTGCTTTGCAGCAAGGCGCATCGCCAGCTCTCGCTCGATATGGCTCTGCAGACCATGACGCTGCTCCAAAACAAGAATGAGGTATTGCCTCTCGATAAAAAGGTAAAGAAGATTGCTTTCATCGGACCAAATGTGGATAACGAACCGATGATGTGGGGAAACTATAATGGTACTCCACGACAGACAATTACCATCCTGGATGGTATCAAGAGTCGTTTGAAGAAAAACCAGGTCGTTACCTTTAAAGGGTGCGACCTGGTGAACGACCAGACTTTGGATTCTTACTTCGACCAGTGCAGCATGGATGGCAAGATGGGCTTTAAGGGCACTTTCTGGAACAATCGTGAAATGAACGGTAAGCCTGTTACCATCACCCAGGAAAAGAATCCTGTGCAGGTAACTACCTATGGTCAGCATGCCTTTGCTCCAAACGTGAAGCTTTTCTGCCAAGTATGAAACCGTATTCCGTCCTAAGCAGAACGCCAAGGTATTGCTCGATGTGGCTGCCTGCGGTCATTATGAGGTTTATCTGAATGGTGAGAAAAAGTCAGAGAAGAGCGATTGGCGTACTGCGCAATCTCGTATTGAGTTTGATGGCGAGAAAGGTAAGGAGTATAAGATAGAAATACGATATGCTGAGATGCCTAACTATAATGCGGATATGAAAATCAATATCGGTCATGAGAATCCTATCGACTATCAGGCTTCGCTCAAGCAGTTGAAGGATTGCGAGACAGTAGTCTTCGTAGGTGGCATCTCTCCACAGTTGGAAGGTGAGGAAATGCCTATCGAGATTTCTGGCTTCAAGGGTGGTGATCGCACCAACATCGAATTGCCTAAGGTTCAGCGCAATTTCCTGAAGGCATTGAAGGAGGCGGGCAAAAAGGTTGTCTTTGTCAACTGTTCGGGTTCGGCTATCGCCTTGACTCCAGAGACAGAGAGCTGCGATGCCATTCTCCAGACCTGGTATCCTGGTCAGGAAGGTGGAGAGGCAGTGGCTCGTGTACTCTTCGGAGAGTACAATCCTGCCGGCAAGTTGCCTATTACGTTCTATAAGAATTCAGAGCAGTTGCCTGATTTCAAGGATTATAGCATGAAGGGCAGAACCTATCGTTATATGAACGATGCGCTCTTCCCATTCGGATATGGTTTAAGCTACACTTCTTTCCGTATTGGCGATGCTACACTTTCCAACTCTATCTTGAAGAAGGGTGAGAAGATTACGCTGAAGGTACCGGTAAGCAATGTAGGAAAGAAGGATGGAACCGAGATAGTGCAGGTGTATGTGAAGGATCCTGCCGATACCGAAGGACCATTGAAGAGCTTGAAGGCTTTCGAGAGAGTGGAGGTGAAGGCAGGAAAGACTGCTGAGGCTGTCATCACGCTGGATAGCAGAAACTTCGAACTCTTCGATGCTGCAACCAATACCGTCCATGCCAAGGCAGGAAAGTATGAGGTTTATTACGGCAGCAGTTCGGCTGATAAGGATTTGAAGAAACTGGATGTTTCTATTGAATATTAAGTAACTTGAGAAAATCATCAAGGAGCTGAGTAAATATGAAAAGAGGGTGTGTCATAAGTCCATGACACACCCTTCTCGGTCGCCGTGGACATGCTAAATATCGCAAAGAATCAAAAGAATATTGCCCAAAAATAAGTCCGATGTTTGGGCATTCGTTGCCCGCATTGTGGGCAATGAGTGCCCAGTACTGGGGCTACGGATGCCCGTGTAACGGGCACAGGCAGACCAACCGAAGGGCATAGAGGGATCATCTGATGAACTGACTTTTCCTGATTTCAGTAGATGCTTTTTTACTTTATAAACAAGAAAGGTAGATACTATCAATTTCATAAAACTGAAATAGTAGACGCATTAGCTAAAAGTGCAGTCAATGATACTTCCATGATACATCAATGAGACTTCTCGGCGCTAAAACAGAGAAGTCTCATTGTTGCTAATTCTTTATATAACAAGTGCTTAAACCATATTTTTCAAACAAAAATGAGACTATGAGACTTTTTTCCGCTAAAAACTTTTTCACGTAATCGATCGGCGCCTATAAAAGATGAAAAACTCCCAAAAAGTTTGGAGATTTAACCAAAATACCTCATTTTCAAAAACATTTTGTAATTTTGCACTTGCTTGTTGGATTCGCGGTGAAGTTTGTGGCTCACAAGGGCAAGCAGGTTGGACAGATTTATGGTGTGAGACTTGTGAAGAATTATTTGCAGAAAAGTATATGTTAGCATATATTCAACTCAAGAATGAGCCCAAGTGCATCAATCACCAATAGAGTTTGGGGAGTAAGATAAACTTAATAAAGTTTTTGAAACATTCTATAAAGTCATTATGATTATTTTTTCGTAATTTTGCAGCATTAAACGAAAAAACAATCATAATGATGAATACAACGAAAATCTTGGCTCTCAGAAAGCCGTTACTGATAAGCGCATGGCTGCTTGCCATGCAGGGAGCTGCCTATGCACAGAACCCAATCGTACAAACACAGTTAACTACCGACCCGGTACCTCTGGTTGTCGGAGACCGTCTCTATGTATATACCGGTCATGATGAAGATAAGGCTGACTTCTTCTGGATGAACGAATGGCGTGTGTATTCCACCAAGGATATGGTGAACTGGACAGACCATGGTTCTCCGCTCGACCTCAGTTCTTTTTCCTGGGCAGACGACCGTGCCTGGGCAGCACAGACTATCGAACGTAATGGTAAGTATTACTGGTATATCTGTGCGCACTCTAAACTGTCGGGCGGAATGGCTATCGGCGTAGCTGTGGCAGATTCTCCTACCGGTCCGTTCAAGGATGCGCTGGGCAAACCGCTTTTCGATAATGGAAGTTGGGACAATATCGACCCAACGGTTTGGATGGATGAGGATGGTCAGGCTTATCTCTATTGGGGTAATCCGCATCTTTACTATGCCAAACTGAATAAAGATATGATCAGCTTCAAGGGTGGTATAGATGCTAAGGCAGCTGTTGATGAAAAGCGTGAAGTGGGCAGAATCGTGATGACTGAGGAGGGATTCGGTTCGCCTGACGTGGAGAAGCGTGATTCTACCCGAAAATATAAAGATTGCTACACTGAGGGACCTTGGTTCATGAAGCGTGGCAAGAACTATTATATGCTTTATGCTGCAGGTGGAGTGCCTGAGCATATCGCTTATTCCATGAGCAAGAAGCCTTTCGGACCCTGGAAGTATATGGGCGAAATCATGCCATTGGAAGATACGGGTTCCTTTACCAACCATTGCGGTGTGACCGACTTCAAGGGCAAGTCTTATTTCTTCTATCATACGGGTAAACTGGGTGGCGGATTCGGACGCAGTGTGGCTGTGGAAGAATTCAAATATAATGCCGACGGTACCTTCCCAATCATCCATCATACCCAGGAAGGAGTGGCTCCTATCGCAACCCTCAATCCTTACAAGCGTCAGGAGGCTGAAACCATCGCATTCTCTAAGGGAGTGAAGTCGGAGCAGACCGATGATACGGGTGTTTATATCTCTGAAATTCATACAGGTGATTATATCAAGGTGCGTGAGGTAGATTTCGGAAATGAGAGTCCGGATGCATTTGCCATCTCTGCTGCGTGCTCATCGCTCGGCGGTTCGCTGGAGGTTCATCTCGATAAGGAAGATGGCGAACTGATAGCTAAACTTGATGTTACCAAGACGGGTGGCTGGGAAAAGTGGAAGACTTTCTCGGCACAAATGCTAAAGAAAGTGACAGGAAAGCATGATATATACTTCGTGTTCAAGGGATTGAAGGGAAGCAAACTCTTCAATTTTGACTGGTGGAAGTTTGAGAAGAATTTCGTGAACCCGGTTGTTTGGGCTGATGTGCCTGATGTGGATGTAATCCGTGTGGGTGACAGCTTCTATATGGTAAGCACCACCATGCATCTGATGCCGGGTGCGCCTATCATGAAATCGAAGGATCTGGTGAACTGGGAAACCGTGAACTATATCTTCCCTAAACTTACCGATTCGCCTAAGTATGACATGAAGGAGGGTACGGTGTATGGTCGTGGTCAGTGGGCCACTTCGCTGCAGTATCATCGTGGCAAGTTCTATGCGCTCTTTGCTCCGAATGATAATCCTGGTGGAGAGACTTATATCTGTACAGCCGATGATATCGAGGGCAAATGGACTATCCACAGCCGTTTGCAGCATTTCCATGATGCCGCTCTCTTCTTCGATGACGACGATAAGGCATACGTGGTTTATGGAACGGGAGAGATGGTGCAGCTGAATGCAGACTTAACTAATGTAGTGCCTGGCAGCCATCGTAAACTCTTTGAGCGTGATACTGATGAAACGGGTTTGCTCGAAGGCTCCCGCATGATCAAGCACAACGGCAAGTATTATCTCCTGATGATTTCGTGGCCACAGGGACACCCTCGTCGTGAGGTTTGTTATCGTGCAGATAAAATAACGGGTCCTTACGAAAAGAAGGTGATTCTGGAAACGGAGTTTGCCGGATTCAACGGCGTGGGACAAGGTACGATTGTAGATGATAAGGATGGCAACTGGTATGGCATCGTATTCCAAGACCGTGGTGGTGTGGGCAGAGTGCTCACGCTGGAGCCATGTACCTGGAAGGACGGATGGCCTATGCTGACAGATGAGAAGGGCAATATTCCTGCCGAGATGCAGAAGCCTGTATTGGGATATGACGGTAAGGGACTCGTGTATAGCGACGATTTCTCGAAGGATAAACTGGAACTGCAGTGGCAGTGGAACCACAATCCTGTGGATAATGCCTGGTCGCTCACAGAGCGCAAGGGCTGGCTCCGTCTGAAGACATCCCGCATCGTTCCTAATATCTTCCTGGCTCCCAATACCATCAGTACCCGTACCGAGGGACCTGCCTGCGAGGGAATCATCAAGATGGATGTGAGCAAGATGAAAGATGGCGATGTGGCTGGTCTGTCAGCTTTCCAGGGTGATGCGGCTTTGCTCTCTATTGTAAAGGAAGGCAAGAAACTCTTTGTGGTGGGTACCAAGGAGAGTGTAGCTTTGACTGAAAAGGAAAAGGCTGTGACCGATGTGAAGCGTGAGGAGGTGTATCGCCAGCCTTTGAATCTGAAGCAGGATAAGGCAACGAAATCAAGCATCATCTATCTGAAGATGAGTTGCGATTTCCGTCTTCATCAGGATCTCGCCACCTTATTATATAGTATAGACGGCAAGACCTGGATTCCTGCCATCAAGGATTTCAAGATGCAGTTTGATTATCGCCGCTTCTTCATGGGTACCCGTATCGCCATCTACAATTATGCCACAAAGGCTGCTGGTGGATATGTGGATATTGCTTCTTTTGAATATTCGAAAGAAAAACTGAAGTAGGCGAAGAATTGTTGCCATAAAAGTATCATTTTGTCCACCTCTGGTTGGATAATTATTCGTACTTTTGTGGCAATATTTTTTATAATAATCTTTTAGACCTATAAATGAGAATGAAGAAATTATTATTTGCAACCTGTTGCATCGCTTTTTTGAGCGGTTCTTTGGGAGCAGCGGCGCAGAAAAAATCTGCAACCAAGAATGTTCTGACACAGACTTTGAAAGGGAAGTCTTGGTCGGCTGATAATGGTAATGGTACCTTTACCAACCCTTTGTTTTATGATGAGTTTTCTGACCCTGATATTATCAGAGTGGGGGAGGATTACTATCTGGCGGGTACCACGATGCACAGTGTTCCGGGATTGGTAGTGCTCCATTCCAAGGATCTCGTAAATTGGGAGTTCTCTTCCTATTGCTTCGACCGCTTTGATGATTCTGATGATTTCAATCTCCGCAATGGCAAGGAGGCTTACGGACAGGGTATCTGGGCGCCTGCCATCCGATATCATAACGGCAAGTTCTATATCTTCTCCAATATCAACGGGCATGGATTGCAGGTGTATATCTCGGACAGTGCCAAGGGGCCTTGGACGCATCACAAGATTAATGGCGATATCTACGACCTCTCTGTGCTCTTTGATGATGATGGCAAGATTTATGCCGTGCACAAGTATGGCAACGTGACCGTTACGGAGTTGAAGCCCGATTTGAGTGGTCCGGTAGAGGGCAGCAGCAAGGTGGTGATTCCGGAAGGCAATGCGATGGGGGAGGGACATCATGTGTATAAAATCAATGGTATGTACTATATCCTCTCTGCCGATTATTCACCGATGGGGCGCATGCAGTGTGCCCGAAGCAAGAGTATCTGGGGACCTTACGAAACCTGTGTAATCAGCGAACGCGAATCGTATGGTTATGCTGCTGGATGGAGTGTAGGTAACATGGGTATCGGTAGGCCGCTTCCTGAAGATGGATATCAATTTAATAACAACAGACCGAATGGCGTTAACCTGGGGTGTGCTACCATTCATCAGGGGGGCATCGTCCAGGCTCCTGATGGCAAATGGTGGGGCGTTTCGATGCAGGACTTCAATGCTGTGGGTAGAACGGTGTGCCTATCACCTGTTACTTGGATGGATGGCTGGCCTTACTTCGGCTTGGAGAAGAACCTGGGCCGTTCGCCTCGCACCTGGTTTAAGCCGAATGATGTGGTGAAGACACCTCAGGCACCATATGAAAGATGTGATGATTTCTCTGGCAAGACCTTCAAACCGGTTTGGCAATGGAATCATAATCCGAACGACAAGATGTGGTCGCTGAACAAGGAGCGAAAGGGATGGCTCCGTTTGCATTCGATGCCTGCCAAGCAACTGCTCTGGGCAAAGAATTTGTTGACGCAACGTGCCATCGGTCCTGTTTCTTATACATCTGTCAAGCTGGATGCATCCCGACTGAAGATGGGGGATGAGGCTGGACTCGGTGCTATGAATACGCCATACGCTTCATTGGGCGTGATGAAGACGGAAAAGGGATTAAGCCTGAGATGCTACGACCAGAATACCAACAAGGAGGTGCTGAAGCCGATTGCCAAGAACAAGGTGGTATGGTTGCGCCTTTGGGGTGATTATGATAAGAGTCTGCTGCAATATTCCTACTCTCTTGATGGAAAAACTTGGGAGAATATCGGAGAGCAGATGCTTTCTCCTTATCAGTTGAAGACCTTCCAGGGTGTGCGTGTAGCGCTGTATGCCTTTAACAAGGCGGGAGTGAACGGCGGCGTGGCTGATTTTGATGACTTCAAGGTGGAGGAACCGATGGCTGACAGAACTGCTAATCTGCCTATCGGAAAGACCATCCGACTCTTTAATCTTGCTGATGGTAACCTGATGAATGCTACAGGTCATGGTCTCATGCACAGCGCCTCGAACAAAAAGGAGATGAGCAATGGAGTGAAATTCATCATCGAAGACCGTGGACAGGGCAAGATTGCACTGAAAACTGCAGATAGACGATATGTATATATCGCAGGTGCTGGCTTGTCGGGCGATGTGCGTCTTACTTCTGATGCCTCTCATGCTGAGGAGTTTGTATGGCAGGATATGCTTTACAACCGCTGTATGCTTCTATCACTGAAGACCCAGCGGTATATAGGCAAGCATCCTACAGACGGAAGTCCTTATTCTGCTGATTTCCAGGGTGCTGATGCTGGTATGAAGAATGGCTGTGTCTTCTCTTGGGAAGTGGTAGAGTAGGCTATTCGAAATAGAATGTCAATGCAATTATCTTACTATGAGCTCCTTTAGCTGCCAAGGCATAAGGGAGCTCATTCTTGTTTTTGATGTGCTCGGGATGTTTCTTGTCGAAGGAATCTGTCAATCCATACATAAACTTGAGTTCCGGACGGAGCTTGAAAAATGGCATGTAGAAATCGCAACCTACGCCCAGTTCGAGAAATATTTCCGATTTCTTGAGCTTGATGTAGTCTGACTTGCTGCTGTTGAGGTTCATCATCGGATTAATGCCCGCCATCACGTAAGGTCGGTGATTATTGAACCGCTCGGCTGCGAAAATCAGGTCCATTGCGGAAGAAATATAGGCAGTCTTCATCTCCTGATGCTGCACGATGGCGTTTCCTGCACCATCTTTCTCCAAGAGGTTATAAAAGGTGAGGTGACGAGTACCGAAGTACATGGCAGGTGCTATGCGGAACTGGAAGCTTCTGTTGAGACGGAATTCTCCTAGTACGCCAACGGTGAATCCCATATCCCAACGGTCTTGATCTACAGTGACATGAGAAGGCTGCTCGATACCGTTGGCATCGATGTATTGGGTGATTCCGGTATTCTGGAATTCCATATCTTGTGCATGTGTTCCGATGAGTACACCGAAATGGAATGGGCGCAGATCGGTATAAGGGCGATTCTCTACCGTCCTAAGCTGTGCCATGCCATTGATACCTGTATAGAAGGCTATTAGAGCCATCAGTATGATTCTCTTCATATTTGCTATTTGTTCTTCGTTATTATTAATAAACGGCAAGGTTGGCTTCTTATTGTACTAATTTATTTCGATAAAGTATAAATTGAGTAAAATCATGAAAAAAGTCATACCTATTTATAGGTATATCGAAAATA
>SKEL01002534.1_pt1 | contig 13569 bp, 9 predicted proteins | sample 4826741 | NCBI WGS metagenome assembly SKEL01 (sample SAMN11008810, study PRJNA524170) | human gut metagenome | biome: Human fecal sample; material: Feces; isolation source: fecal sample from pouch patient p33 | host: Homo sapiens | place: Israel: Tel-Aviv | collected 2016-03-22
CATTATATAAATAGGAAACATAGAAATATAATACATTAAAGTTTAAACAATAATGAAACAGTACAGATTAGTGGACAATATCTTCGGATGGGTCGCATTCATCATTGCGGCATTCGTATATTGCTCCACAATTGAACCGACAGCCAGCTTCTGGGACTGTCCTGAGTTTATTACAACTGCCTACAAGCAGGAGATCGGTCACCCACCTGGGGCACCATTCTTCATGCTCATGGGCAATTTCTTCACACATTTCGCCAGTGATACCACGCAGGTAGCCAAGATGGTGAATACGATGAGCGCACTCCTCAGTGCCGTCTGCATCATGTTCCTCTTCTGGACCATCACCCATCTGGCACGCAAGCTCATCATCGGCGACTGGAAGGAGATGACCACCAGCAAGCTGATTGCCATCGAAGCATCAGGTATGGTGGGCGCACTCATCTACACCTTCAGCGATACCTTCTGGTTCTCTGCTGTAGAGGGTGAGGTTTACGCCTTCTCTTCTGCCTTCACCGCGGTGGTATTCTGGCTGATCCTGAAGTGGGAAGACCATGCCGACGAACCTCATAGCGACCGATGGCTCGTACTCATCGCCTATATGACAGGTCTGAGTATCGGCGTACACCTGCTCAACCTGCTCTGCATCCCAGCCATCGTACTGGTATATTACTACAAGAAGGTGCCTCATGCCAACCTGAAGGGTTCGCTCATGGCGCTCTTCCTTTCATTCCTGGTGGTAGTAGCCGTACTTTATGGTGTGGTTCCAGGCATCATCACCGTAGGCGGATGGTTTGAGCTGTTCTTCGTCAACACACTCGGCTGCCCATTCAATACCGGTGAAATCGTATATATCATCTGCCTCGTTGCCTCTGTTATCTGGGGTATCTACGAGACCTACAATGCATCAGAGAAGAACGAGAAGAAGCAGAACATTGCCTTCGTTCTCGGTTTCGGCATGCTCGGCATCCCATTCTTCGGATATGGATGGAGCGCAGTCATCACCGGCATCATCATCCTGGCTATCCTCTGGTTTGTACTCAACTACAAGCGCAAGAAGGAAGTAGTAACCGGCGTTGACCAGGCTACAGGCATCGAGAAGAAGAAGATGCAGCTGCTGCCTCTCATCTCTGCACGCATCAAGAACACAGCATTGCTCTGCATGCTGATGCTGATGATCGGTTACTCAAGCTATGCGCTCATCGTGATCCGTTCATCTGCCAACCCTCCTATGGACCAGAACTCTCCTGAGGATATCTTCACTCTGGGCAGTTATCTGAGCCGCGACCAGTATGGCGATACTCCATTGCTCTATGGTCAGGCTTACACTTCTCAGGTGGCTCTCGAGCCTGACGGCAACATGTGCAAGCCTGTGATGAAGGAAGGTGCACCTGTTTATCAGCGCAAGGAGAAGGCTTCTGCCGATGAGAAGGACTCTTACTTCGTAGTAAGTCATAAGAACAAGTATGTATATGCACAGAATATGCTCTTCCCACGTATGCACAGTTCGGCTCATGCCTCAGCATACGAAGACTGGATGGGTGGCGTAGAGGGTAACCAGGTGCCTTACGACCGTTGTGGCGAGAACATGATGGTGAAGGTTCCTACACAGATGGAGAACATCCGTTTCTTCCTCTCCTATCAGTGCAACTTCATGTACTGGCGCTACTTCATGTGGAACTTTGCCGGACGACAGAACGACATCCAGGGCAACGGTGAGCCAGAGCACGGTAACTGGATTACCGGTTTCTCATTCATAGACAACGCTCTCTATGGCGACCAGAGCAAAATGCCAGACGACCTGAAGGCAAACAAGGGACACAACGTGTTCTACTGCATGCCGCTGATTCTCGGTCTCATCGGTCTCTTCTGGCAGGCTTGGTACACCCGCAAGCGCAAGGTCATCAAGAACGGCGTGGAGACAGAGGAGATTCTCCCTGTAGGTATCCAGCAGTTCTGGGTGGTATTCTTCCTGTTCTTCATGACAGGTCTTGCCATCGTGCTCTATCTGAACCAGACTCCTATGCAGCCACGTGAGCGTGACTATGCCTACGCCGGTTCATTCTATGCATACGCTATCTGGTGCGGTCTTGGCGTTCTCGCCATCATCGACCTTCTGAAGCAGAAGATGAAGCTCAGCGGTACTGCCGTAACGGCTATCGTGGCTGTGGTAACCCTGCTCGTTCCTATCCAGATGGCATCACAGACCTGGGATGATCACGACCGCTCAGGACGTTACACCTGCCGCGACTTCGGCCAGAACTATCTGATGTCGCTCCAGGAGAAGGGCAACCCTATCATCTTCACCAATGGTGATAACGATACCTTCCCACTCTGGTACAACCAGGAGGTAGAAGGCGTAGGTACAGATGCCCGCGTATGTAACCTGAGCTATCTGCAGACCGATTGGTATATCGACCAGATGATGCGTCCTGCATACAACTCACCATCCGTGCCAATTACCTGGCCACGTCTCGACTTCTGTTCGGGTACCAACGAGTATGTTTCTGTCCAGCCAGAGGCTAAGCAGCAGATTCTCGACTTCTACAAGCAGGACCCAGTGAATGCCAAGAAGCAGTTTGGTGATGAGCCTTTCGAGCTCAAGAACATCCTGAAATACTGGGTACGCAGCAAGAACCCAGACATGCACTTTATCCCTACAGACACAGTTTATGTAACAATCGACAAGGAGGCTGTGAAAAAGAGCGGCATGATGATGGCTTCTGATACCATCCCAGACAAGATGGTGATTTCACTCGCAGGCAAGAATGCTCTCTACAAGGGCGACCTGATGATGCTCGAAATGCTGTCACAGTGCAACTGGACACGTCCTATCTACGTGGCTCTTACCGTGGGACCGGAGAACTATATGAACCTTGGCGACAACTTCGTACAGGAGGGTCTTGCCAACCGTATCACTCCATTCACCACCAACAAGCCAGGTGCGAAGAACTTCGATGCTGAGAAGACCTATCACAACATCATGACCCGATTCAAGTTCGGTAACCTGAAGCAGAAGGGACTCTATATCGACGAGACTACCATGCGTATGTGCTATACCCACCGTCGCCTGCTCGCCCAGACAGCCCTCCAGCTCATCGCCGACGGCAAGAACCAGAAGGCTATCAACATCCTGAAGAAGGCTGATGTGGAGATTCCTGCATACAATGTCACCCTCGATTACATGAGCGGTGGTCTGGATATGGCTCGCGGCTGGCTGCTCACCGGTCAGAAGGCAAAGGGTAAGGAATATGTAGAGGCTGTCTGGAAGAATGCTCACCAGTATCTCGACTATTACCTCTCATTGCCAAACGACCGCTTCCTGCAGAGCCAGAACGACTGCATCCGTCAGATCATGATTATGCAGAGCGTCTGCGATGTGGCAGGTATGGTAAGCCCTCAGTTGCAGAAGAGTTATGAGAAGCAACTCAATGCTCTCTATACACTCTATCGCGGCAGAGGAGGCAGCATGCCAAAGGGCAATCAGTAAAACTGAAATATTGCCACGAGGCAGGCGATAAAGCATGCCACAGGGCAATCAGTAAAATAAAGAATATCAAGGAAGACCTGGCGTTTTTGCTAGGTCTCCCTTTTTGTATCATCCCCTAATCAAGTTATTCCTATGTTCATAGAGCAACCTGCCAAATGGCTCAGATGGTTATATCCGAAAGCAATATGGAGAATGGACAAGAACGACCATTCGGTGTATCTCACATTCGATGATGGTCCGATTCCCGAATCCACCCCATTCATCCTGGAAACCTTGAGAAAGTACAATATCAAGGCAACCTTCTTCATGGTGGGCGAAAACGTATTGCGCAACCACGATCTCTACAACCAGATTGTAGCAGAGGGTCATCAGATAGGTAACCATACCTTCAATCATATCGGTGCCTTCAAACATCGTGTCATCTCCTACGTGCTCAACACCAACAAGGCGAATGACATCATCCACGCCCATCTCTTCCGTCCACCTCACGGCTGGATGCGACAGAGCGAGTACTGGTGGCTGCACCGCACCTACAAGGTAATCATGTGGGATGTAGTGACCCGAGATTATTCCAAGTGGATGACGGCAGAAGATGTGGTGAACAATGTGAAGAAGTATGCCCGCAACGGCAGCATCATCACCTTCCATGACTCACTGAAGAGCATCGACAAGCTGAAGACGGCACTTCCACAATCCATAGAATGGCTGATGGAACAGGGATATGAATTTAAGATTTTTGATTAAATCATCTTTGATTAAAACATTTTGATTAAATCATTTTTGATTAAAACATTCAAAAGACAATGAGCAAGAGAATCAATAGTTATCAGGCTGTAGCCTCTTTCGTAAGAGGATTCTTCGAGGCATACGCACGCGGCATCATGGATGCTGCGGTTGGCGGCGATGACTTCCAGAAGAAGAACGACCCCAAAGAGGTGAAGCAGATGATGCTGGAACACTATGGAGAAGTGAACCAGTACTTCTTCGACATCATGTTCTCTACCCTCGTACGACTCAACTACAAGAGTGCGGAAGAGGCTAACGAGCGCATGCAGAAGAATTTCGAGAGCATGAAGAAGACCGATCCTACCTTCGAGCCAACCATGCTCGACTATCTGCGCATCGCCTGCAAATCGAACCAGCTGTACAAGGCAATGGAAGCTGAATACAAGCGCAACTTCACCTGGCTCCTGCAGGGTAAGTTTACAAGCATAGAGGAGCACGTACGAGATTATACCCACGGTGTACTCATCAGCCTTGCCGACGAACCGATGGCTATCCATCTGCTGGTGCGCATCATCGTGAAAGCATACGCTGCCGGACTGAAATGTGGCAGCAAGGAGGGCACCCAGCATCAGCTGCACATGCCTACCCTGCATGGTATGCTGCTGAACAATGTGAATATCCTCCTGAACGAGGCTCCGCTGAAGGGCGATTCAGAAGATCCTGTCGCTCTCTTCAAGGAGGCGTGCAAGAACCAGGAGGAAAACATCAATGTACTGTTCAACACATTGAATGATGCCATGAAGGAGCTGGCAGAGCAATAAGTTTTCCATCATATCGAGCCGGAACTTTTATAAACGAGAACGACTTCCAACGCTTATAAGCATTGCTGCCTATAATCGTGGGAAGTCGTTTCTTATATATGATTACAGTATCTTACTGCATATCATAAACTACCTGCATGAGCTTCTTTCCAAGCTCATCAGCCTGCTCCATGGTAGAAGCCTCGCTATATACGCGGATGATTGGCTCGGTGTTACTCTTGCGAAGGTGAACCCACTTGTCTGGGAAGTCGAGCTTCACACCATCGATATCAGTAACAGTTACATCCTTCTCCTTGCCATACATCTCCTTTACCTTCACGAGGATAGCATCTACATCGGTAGAAGCTGTCAGGTCGATGCGGTTCTTGGCTATGAAGTAGTTAGGGAAGCTAGCACGGAGCTCGCTTACCTTGCAACCCTTATGAGCCAGACTGCTCAGGAAGAGAGCAATACCTACGAGGGCATCACGGCCATAGTGGCTCTCTGGATAGATAACTCCACCATTGCCTTCGCCACCAATCACTGCGTGAACATCCTTCATCTTGGTAGTTACATTCACCTCGCCTACAGCAGAAGCATAATAGGTACCACCATGCTTCTCGGTTACATCGCGGAGAGCACGGGTAGATGAAAGGTTGCTGACAGTATTACCAGGAGTCTTGCTCAATACATAGTCGGCTACACTCACCAGAGTATATTCCTCACCATACATCTTGCCATCCTCGCAGATGAAAGCCAGACGGTCAACGTCTGGGTCAACAACGATACCCATATCGTAGCCACCCTTCTTCAACTCATCCATGATACCACCGAGGTTCTTCTCCAATGGCTCTGGATTGTGAGCGAAATCACCGGTAGGCTCAGCATTCAGGAATGTATATTCTACGCCGAGTGCATCGAGCAACTCTGGGAGAATAACACCACCTACAGAGTTGATGGCATCTACACAAACCTTGAAATGAGCGTTTTTGATAGCCTCAACATCCACGAGCTTCAATGCAAGCACTGAGTCGATATGGCGCTTATTGAATGTATTATCTTCTGTATATTTTCCGAGAGAATCAACATCAGCATACTCGAAGTCTTCCTTCTCAGCAATGCTCAATACCTCGCTACCATTGGCAGCAGTCAGGAACTCACCCTTCTCGTTAAGAAGCTTGAGAGCATTCCACTGGCGTGGGTTATGAGAAGCTGTGATGATGATACCACCGGCAGCCCCACTCATGGTTACAGCCAACTCTGTTGTAGGAGTAGTAGCCAGACCGATGTTCAATACATCATAACCCATACCCATCAATGTTCCACAAACTACATTCTTTACCATCTCGCCTGAGATACGTGCATCACGGCCAACCACGATGGTGTTGCTCTTAGAAGCACCGCTACGACGGATGAATGTAGCGTAAGCAGATGTAAACTTGACGATGTCGAGCGGATTCAAAGTATCGCCCGCTGGACCGCCGATCGTTCCACGGATACCAGAAATAGACTTAATCAGTGTCATAATAATATCTTTTTAAAATGAAATTATCTTATCTGCCTCTCTGCAAGGTTAAATCATAGAGGCAGGCATATACGCTTCCTGATGCCGCTGTAGTACCATAGGTATGAGGAACTACCAGACGAACGTGAGCAATTCTCTCGCCCTCGGCATTACCACGACCAATCTTTACCCAACTGAAAGGAACCAGCCAGCCACTAGGTACTGTTCCGCTATAACCGCCGGAGTAGTTTTTGTTGTAAGTGGCTGCCATCAAGCTGCTATTCACATCAAAAGTACCGGTGAAAGTGCCGGAAGTATTGGTCACGGTCATCTTATCAGTATAGAAAGAATACTGCTTCAGATTATTGCTCAACTGCAAAGAGTTGGTACTCATCTCTGCTGCGGTATTCAGATTGTATTCAGAGAAACGAACGAGCACATCGGTAGTCTCGCCCATCTTGATATAGTCGCCACAACCCATTTCCAATACCTGCATATAGATACCGTTACTGTTGAAGAGCACATACTCGTTGTTGTTCTTGGAAGTATCAGTAAGAACCACGCTGTTGTCCTTCTGTTTCTTCTCCCAACGATTCTTGAATTCCTCTTCTGAAATGACCTTCACGTTTTCATGACGCAAGAAAGAACTGATAGAGTCCAACTCGCGGTCACGCAAATCCTTATATGTCTCAGTATCGTTACATGCAGCAAACGAGAAAAGTGCTGCTATAGCCATGATGGCAAACAAAAATTTCTTCATTCCTTTTACTAAATTCTAATTTATTGGGCAAAGGTACAAAAAAGAAAAGACAACACCGAGAAGTATAGGATGATTTTATTATTATTTATCACTTATTATCATCCTAATGCCTCTTTCGGGGTTGTTTTTCCTTATTTTTCTGTTTTTTCAGGCGCAAAGGCCTCCTTATCTCAATAAATCGGCAAAGGCAAGAATTGCCTTCTGGGCAATCTTCTCTGCCTCCTCAATACTGCAAAGCAGCTTACCGCCGGATGCGTTGAGATGACCACCACCATTGAAGAACTGCTCCGCCATCTTATTGCATGGGAAATCATCCACAGAACGGAGACTCACCAATATGCGGTTATCCACATCGGTATCCTCTCGGAGCGAGATGGAGAGCTTGTGACCTCTGATGGTAAGAGGTACGTTCACCAATCCTTCCAGATCGCCCTTGATGAAATCATACTCCTTCATCTCCTTGCGGGTTACGGTATAGTAACTGGCATGGAGCGACTCGATGACCTGCAGCTTCTCGTTCATCAGATGACCGCGGAAGCGGACTGCAGAAACACGGGCGTTATTGAAGACGTTGCGATAAATCTTATCCTTGTCGATGCCCTTGGTAAGCAGCTGGCAGATGATGTAGTAGATGTCCGGATTGGTAGAGTTATAGGTGAATCCACCCGTATCGGTCATCATACCGCAATATACGCAGGTAGCCCAAGTCTTATCTAACTCTGGGAAACCACCCAACTGCCATATCACACGGAACACCAGTTCGCTGGCGCTGCTGGCATGAGGCTGCGAAATCATCAGCTTAGCCTCCAGGTTAGGAGCCAGATGATGGTCGATGACAACACGCTGTGCCTTGCAGCCAGCAAGCACATGATCCATCTCATCCAGTCTGCCAGTGCTGCCGAAATCCACGCAGCATACCAGATCAGCCTCATCAAAAGCCTGCTGCACCTTCTCAGGATGCTTGTCGTATCTCACGATATCATCACAGCCAGACAACCAGGAAAGGGCATCCGGTATCATATCAGGCACACAGATGACAGGGTTCTTACCCAGAGAGCGCAAAAAATAAGCCCATCCCAAAGATGAGCCAACAGCATCGCCATCCGGTGACTTGTGGGCACAGATGACAATATACTGAGAAGCCGCTATCGTCTCTCGGAGAATAGCGGCTTCCTGTTCGTTTAAAATATCTAATTGAATATCCATCTAATAGAATTAGAAGAGCTTGTTAGGATATACACCCTCGTCGATGAGACTCTGGATTCTATCTACTACACTCTGGCGGTCGGCTGCATAAGTTACACCAAACCACTTGCTGGTGGTATCGAGTACCTTAACGGTAGATGTACCCTCGTTGATGAGCTTGTTGACCATCAATGGGATAAAGAACTCAGCCTTCTTGTTCTCCATGTTCTTAGGATCGCTCAGGAACTCCTTGAAGTAAGCCTCGCTGTGAGCGAAGTAATCTGGAGTAAAGCCCCATACGTTCATAGATACAGGAGTGTTGTCGCCTACAGCAACCCACTTGCCTTCCTCGTCCTTGTAAGAAACCTCACCATTGATACGCATGATCTCGGTGCGCTCTACACAAGTTGTCAGGTTCTCGTTCTCGTCCTTAGAGCAGATACCACGAGCTACTGTACCGTTCTCGCTCAAGGTGTTGCCTACGCGGAAACCTACCATAGCATACTTGTTGGTGCTACCCTCTGGAAGCTCAGAGAGGAACTTGCCGATAACCATGAAGCAGTCACGGTTGTAGAAGTCATCGCAGTTGATTACGCAGAAAGGCTCCTTGATAACGTCCTTTGCCATCAACACTGCATGGTTGGTACCCCATGGCTTCTCGCGATCCTCAGGTACGCTGAATCCTTCTGGGAGTGCATCCAAAGACTGGAAGCAAAGCTCTGCTGGGATATGGCCCTCGTACTTAGAGAGGATTTTCTCGCGGAACTGATCCTCGAAATCCTTGCGGATAACGAAAACGATCTTACCAAAACCAGCCTGAATAGCATCGTAGATACTGTAGTCCATAATAGTCTCACCATTAGGGCCCAGACCATCGAGCTGTTTCAAACCACCATAACGGCTACCCATACCAGCAGCCAAAAGCAATAATGTAGGTTTCATAATCTATATTTTTATTTAATAGTTGATATTTACATTTAATCACCTGCAAAAGTAATAAAAAAAATGCACCTAGCGGCATTTTTTCCTACTTTTTTTTGATTTACATCAACATTTGACTGATTTATGGAGCTTCACCCCCAAAAACCGGTGCTAGAACGGATAGCCCACTGCCAAATGTAAGTTCTGGTTCTTCTTGAAGCTTGGAATGTTGTAGAATCCGCTCTTACCCGTATCGTATGGCAGATGCAGACCGATTCCCCAATCCACTCGAACCACAAACATTCCCATATCGTAGCGGATACCCACTCCAGTACCTACAGCCAGCTGCTTGTAGAACTTATCAAACTTGAAGGCCTCGAAAGAGGACAAATTGGCATCCTTCATCCAGACATTACCGGCATCCAGGAACAGAGCACCATAAAGATCGCCCCAGATCTTAGGACGGTATTCCAGATTCGCCTGGAACTTGATGTCTCCCGTACGAAGGATGTTGGCATACTTGTTACTCAGGGCACTGTAGTCTTGCTCGCCTGGTCCGATACCTCGCACACTGAAGGCACGGATACTGTTGGCTCCACCTACATAGAACATCTCCGTATAAGGTGCCTGACTCGAATTGCCGTAACTCCAGATCATTCCGGCATTCAGATGTCCCACCAGGGTAGATGTTTCATTCAGCTTCCAATACTTCACGAAATCTGTTTCCAGCTTGAAGAACTGAGAATACTCGTTCTTGAACATCGTCTTATCCTTGTCGTTCCATTTTCTGCCGCTCAGAAGATAGCCCAGCGACAGAATGTTGCCGGCTTCGCTCACCGTAGTTGACCACACTATAGGACTACGGTATTTCTGCGCACTGCGATAGGTGTAGGTATAGCTCATCTTCGGGATGAAACGGTCGGCCATCGAAGTTGCCACATACACATTGTTATTCATGATGCTGTCGAACTTCGGAGAAGTATAGTTCATATACTCATACGAAAGAATCAGCGGACTGAACGAATGGCAATGCTGATAGGAGGTGGCCCAATCATAAGTCAGCTCTCCTCCAACCACATGACGACGGAAATAGCCGGCACGATTCAGGATGTTCATAGATGCCTTGATGGTGGTATTCGGCGTACCGTAGTAACGGCGAGGGATATGACCTCTGCGGAATCTGCGCTCATTCTGTGCCATCGTGCGGAAAGCATTCCAAGGAGTGATGATGCTTGGGAACGACAGCGTGACATCCGATCCGAACTCATAGGAATTGATCTTGTTGGAACTTCCCCCCTGTCCCGTGATGGTCTGCCACTCATGAGAACCATGGAAGTTGATATCCAGCTTCTCTCCACCCCGGAAGGCATTGCGCTTGGTCAGACCCACCACCAGCTCCGGACCTACCCTTCCGGTAGTCTTGCCCTTGGCGTTGGCTTCTACATAGAAATCGTATGGTTTGTCGAACACCAGATCGATGTTGGCATCCAGAGTATCGCAATATTGCACATTTCCCAGGCTGTCCAAAATCTGAGTGCTCCGAGGCACAAACTGCAGGTTGGTATAACTGAAGAGTCCCATCGACTGCAATCCTGCCTTTGCCGTATTCTCATCATCCACCATATAAAGCTTTCGTGGTCGGAGCTTCAGCTCCCTGAGCACCACTCCGGCACGAATCGGCATTTTTTTACCCGCATATCTGAAACTCAGATAGCGGCGCACGAAGCTATCGGTCATCTCCTCCATGAACTGCTTCTTGAAGTTGATGTTGATATTGCCGATATACCACTGGCGGGTTGCTTCTGGCTCTATGCTGTCCACCATCGACAGACGGAGGTTCACTTTGCCGGGCGTATTCACGGTATCGGCAAGATAAGAAGCATAGCCATTCTGATAGAAATAGTAGCCATGGTTGCGGAAGAGACGGGTGAGTCGCTGACGCTCCTGCTCCAGATTGGAAACATTAAACGGACTTCCCTTTCTGATGACAGCCTGCGACATCGTAGAATCAATGAGCTGCTTGCCATGCTCCGGGAAGTTGAGATAAGCCACGGAATCCAATCTCCACAGATGTCCCATATTTACCTTATAAGCCACCTTGGCTTCCTTCGGATTGCTCTGGGTGAGCACTTTGTAATCTACCTTGCCATTGAAATAGCCCAACTTGTCGAGCTGATGCTCAGCTACCTGTGCTCTCAACTTCGGATTTACATTCTCCATCAGCTTAGGCTTCGAACCGAAGACCTTGGTTATCCATCTGGAAAGAGCATCATCCGACGGAGAAAAGGCATTCCATATCCACAGACGGACAGGAAACGGAGTACGGAAATAGCTGCTTCCCATAAAAGCTCCCGTCGGGGCTGATGCAAGAGCAAACTCCATCTCTTCCTTCACCGAGTCGGCATAGGTATTCGCCTCGTAGTTGGAGTATTCTATAGGCTTCAAACCGGTAAACAACTGCTCATCTTCCTTCAGGGCACTCGTAGAAGAACACCCTGTAAACAGGAAGCTGAACAGCATCACCGCTGCCGCTATATATATAATAAGGTGAAGTCGATTCTTCTTTCTCATATTCACTAGCTTATTTTTCGTTGTTTCTAATAACAGAATCCTTGCGGGTTCGCAGCATCGGAGAGCCTGCAGGCACCTGCTGCTTCTCAGTCTTCCATCTGAAGATATCCGAGAACTTGGAGAGTTTTCTGCGCCAGGTGAAACCGCCGCCATACTCCCCAATCTGGCCATCCAGCCAATCGTAGGTATTGGCATTATAGAAGGCTCTGACATACATGCTGGCTCCTTCGTTGAGACGATACTGAACCTCTACATTGTTGAAGAAAGACTCATTCTTGTTAGCATTCTCCAGTTCTGCACCGGTTGAAACCTGTCCACCCACAGAGAAACTCAGGCGATTATTGAAGAATCGCTTGGCGAACTTGAAGTTGTAGTCGGTATGCGTTCCGCCAGAGGCATTGGTCTGGTTATCCACCGACATACCCACATCGAGTCCGATGCTTCGCATGGCTGTACCTGCAATGTTATTGATCTCGGAGTTGAGGAATGAAGTCAGGGCGGTATTCATCGAGAACGAACTGGTGGTTCCACTCGCCAGATACATACCCGAAGCCAGCATCGTGATGGCTATCTTGCCTCGCTCCTCTACACTCATCGAATTCAACTCATCCTGGATGGTCTGGTCGTTGGATGCCGAGATGATAAACTGGATACCCGGTTTCTCCAGAGTCTGACTCAGCTTCACACCACAGATGAAATCCACCGAGCGTCCACTACCCTCACCCTCGTTGACGGTAGTCTTGATATCCTCCGTTGCCGTAATATTCAGGGTAGGATTAAACGGATCACCCGTAAACTGGATATAGCTTCCATCCTGGATATCAAAGGTCTTCAATGGAATGATAGGCAGAGAGTACTTCATCTCACCATCATTCAGGGTATATCGACCCGTCAGTCGGATACCGTCAGCCGTATTGTACCGCATCTGCAAATTGCCTCCTCCCATCAGATCCACATAATTGGTCTTATCGGCATTCAAGGCACAGAGAATACGCGCCGACTCATCGATTGACATACTCAGCAACATATCGAAACCATCCAGCGTAGGCTTCTGAACCACAACCTCCTTGCCACTCTTAAAATTGGTAAACTTCACCAGTTCCTCCAGCTGGTTATCGGTAGTGAGTTCCGACTCACGCAAGACATAGGTCATATTGGTCTTGCCCAGTACATCCAGCTTACCCATCATCTTCAGATTAGACAATGAGCCCTGCATGCTTCCGAAGAAGTTGACATACGCCTTGCCGAATACCTCTGAGCGGGCATTCTCCCCTGCATCAATCAGCAGGAAGTCCTGCGCTCTCATCCGGATATTCAGCTTCATATTCTCCACATCCGTGAAGTCGAGAGCACCCTGGATATTGAGCGGACTCTCGTTGTTGGCATACATCATGAAGTTCTCGAAGAGCAGCTTACTGTCTGTAATGCGCACTGGATCATTGGCAAATCGCATGGAAATACCGTATGGCACACTTACCAGATAAGCAGAATCGAGATATACCTCACCATCGATATCAAGATTGCTCAAGGCACCCTTCATCTTCAGGGCACCTTCGCCATATCCCTTCAAACCGATGAGCTGATCAGGTACAAAACCATTGATAAAGTGCAAAGG
>SKEL01002543.1_pt1 | contig 13534 bp, 5 predicted proteins | sample 4826741 | NCBI WGS metagenome assembly SKEL01 (sample SAMN11008810, study PRJNA524170) | human gut metagenome | biome: Human fecal sample; material: Feces; isolation source: fecal sample from pouch patient p33 | host: Homo sapiens | place: Israel: Tel-Aviv | collected 2016-03-22
ACGTTTCTGCCAATTTTATCAACAAGATCCTTTGCAGAGACTGCATCACGCTAATGATACAGACTCGTTTTCGGCGACGAATGTTCATTAATTAACAACTTTGCAGATTAATTAACCAATTGAAATGACTTATGAAATTTAGTGTTGACAGACAAGGTACCGCTAAGTAATATTCGCCCCGTTCACACGATTCCTCTGTAGTTCAGTCGGTAGAACGGCGGACTGTTAATCCGTATGTCACTGGTTCGAGTCCAGTCAGAGGAGCCAAATTCTAAAAATTCGCTTTTTTAGCGCAATGTCACTGACCTTAGTTGAACATTGTTTTTTAACGGATAGCGGGTTTTTAACATCTTAAGCGCCCTCGACCTTTATGGTTGAGGGCGTTTTGCTATGAACGCCATCACCATTTTCCCCTCGATTATAAAACTTGAGTTATTCAGTAGTCTCCCCTCTTGCAACTCACACCCAAAACTGCCTAACGAAAAGTTATTAATTTTCAATCATATTGCTATCAGTATTTACATTTTTTCGCTGTGCTAGAAAGGGCGCATTTATGTTAGCTCGTTCAGGGAAGGTAAGCATGGCTACGAAGAAGAGAAGTGGAGAAGAAATAAATGACCGACAAATATTATGCGGGATGGGAATTAAACTACGCCGCTTAACTGCGGGTATCTGTCTGATAACTCAACTTGCGTTCCCTATGGCTGCGGCAGCACAAGGTGTGGTAAACGCCGCAACCCAACAACCAGTTCCTGCACAAATTGCCATTGCAAATGCCAATACGGTGCCCTACACCCTTGGAGCGTTGGAATCGGCCCAAAGCGTTGCCGAACGTTTCGGTATTTCGGTGGCTGAGTTACGCAAACTCAACCAGTTTCGTACGTTTGCTCGAGGTTTTGATAATGTCCGCCAGGGTGATGAACTGGATGTCCCGGCACAAGTTAGTGAAAAAAAATTAACCCCGCCGCCGGGTAATAGCAGTGACAACCTCGAGCAACAGATAGCCAGTACTTCACAGCAAATCGGGTCTCTGCTCGCCGAAGATATGAACAGCGAGCAAGCGGCAAATATGGCGCGTGGATGGGCCTCTTCTCAGGCTTCAGGCGCAATGACAGACTGGTTAAGCCGCTTCGGTACCGCAAGAATCACGCTGGGCGTGGATGAAGATTTTAGCCTGAAGAACTCCCAGTTCGATTTTCTCCATCCGTGGTATAAAACGCCTGATAATCTCTTTTTCAGTCAGCATACTCTCCATCGTACTGACGAGCGTACGCAGATTAACAACGGCTTAGGTTGGCGTCATTTCACTCCCACATGGATGTCGGGCATCAACTTCTTTTTCGACCACGATCTTAGCCGTTACCACTCCCGCGCCGGCATTGGCGCGGAGTACTGGCGCGACTATCTAAAATTAAGCAGTAACGGCTATTTGCGACTGACCAACTGGCGCAGCGCACCTGAACTGGACAACGATTATGAAGCACGCCCGGCCAATGGCTGGGATGTACGCGCAGAAAGCTGGCTACCCGCCTGGCCGCACCTTGGCGGTAAACTGGTCTATGAACAGTATTATGGCGATGAAGTGGCCCTGTTCGATAAAGACGATCGGCAAAGTAATCCTCATGCCATAACCGCTGGACTTAACTATACCCCCTTCCCGCTGATGACCTTCAGCGCGGAGCAACGCCAGGGTAAACAGGGCGAAAATGACACCCGTTTTGCCGTCGATTTTACCTGGCAACCTGGCAGCGCAATGCAGAAACAGCTTGACCCGAATGAAGTCGCTGCACGGCGTAGCCTTGCAGGCAGCCGTTATGATCTGGTGGATCGCAACAACAATATCGTTCTGGAATATCGCAAAAAAGAACTGGTTCGCCTGACCCTGACAGACCCCGTGACAGGGAAGTCAGGAGAAGTGAAATCACTGGTTTCGTCGCTACAAACCAAATATGCCCTGAAAGGCTATAACGTCGAAGCCACCGCACTGGAAGCTGCCGGTGGCAAAGTGGTCACAACGGGTAAAGATATTCTGGTTACCCTGCCGGCTTACCGGTTCACCAGTACGCCAGAAACCGATAACACCTGGCCGATTGAAGTCACCGCCGAAGATGTCAAAGGCAATTTGTCGAATCGTGAACAGAGCATGGTGGTCGTTCAGGCACCTACGCTAAGCCAGAAAGACTCCTCGGTATCGTTAAGTACCCAAACATTGAACGCGGATTCCCATTCAACCGCCACACTGACTTTTATTGCGCATGATGCAGCAGGTAATCCTGTTGTCGGGCTGGTGCTCTCGACGCGTCACGAAGGTGTTCAGGACATCACCCTTTCTGACTGGAAAGATAATGGTGACGGAAGCTATACCCAGATCCTGACCACAGGAGCGATGTCTGGCACGCTGACGCTGATGCCACAGCTGAATGGTGTGGATGCGGCTAAAGCCCCCGCCGTGGTGAATATCATTTCTGTTTCGTCATCCCGAACTCACTCGTCAATTAAGATTGATAAGGACCGTTATCTCTCCGGCAATCCTATCGAGGTGACGGTAGAACTGAGAGATGAAAATGACAAACCTGTTAAGGAACAAAAACAGCAACTGAATAACGCAGTCAGCATCGACAACGTGAAACCAGGAGTCACTACAGACTGGAAAGAAACCGCAGATGGCGTCTATAAGGCGACCTATACCGCCTATACCAAAGGCAGTGGACTTACTGCGAAGCTATTAATGCAAAACTGGAATGAAGATTTGCATACCGCTGGATTTATCATCGACGCCAACCCGCAGTCAGCGAAAATTGCGACATTATCTGCCAGCAATAATGGTGTGCTCGCCAATGAGAATGCAGCAAACACCGTCTCGGTCAATGTCGCTGATGAAGGAAGCAACCCAATCAATGATCATACCGTCACGTTTGCGGTATTAAGCGGATCGGCAACTTCCTTCAACAATCAAAACACCGCAAAAACGGATGTTAATGGTCTGGCGACTTTTGATCTGAAAAGTAGTAAGCAGGAAGACAACACGGTTGAAGTCACCCTTGAAAATGGCGTGAAACAAACGTTAATCGTCAGTTTTGTCGGCGACTCGAGTACCGCGCAGGTTGATCTGCAGAAGTCGAAAAATGAAGTGGTTGCTGACGGCAATGACAGCGTCACAATGACCGCGACCGTCCGGGATGCAAAAGGCAACCTGCTCAATGACGTCATGGTCACTTTCAATGTTAATTCAGCAGAGGCGAAACTGAGCCAAACCGAAGTGAATAGCCACGACGGGATCGCCACAGCTACGCTGACCAGTTTGAAAAATGGTGATTATAGGGTTACGGCCTCTGTGAGCTCTGGTTCCCAGGCTAATCAACAGGTGAATTTTATCGGTGATCAAAGTACTGCTGCCCTGACCCTCAGTGTGCCTTCAGGTGATATCACCGTCACCAACACAGCTCCGCAATATATGACTGCAACCTTGCAGGATAAAAATGGCAACCCACTAAAAGATAAAGAAATCACCTTCTCTGTGCCAAACGACGTCGCAAGTAAGTTCTCGATTAGCAACGGAGGAAAAGGCATGACGGATAGTAACGGGGTTGCAATCGCCTCCCTGACCGGCACGTTAGCGGGCACGCATATGATCATGGCTCGTCTGGCTAACAGCAATGTCAGCGATGCACAGCCAATGACGTTTGTGGCGGATAAAGACAGAGCGGTTGTCGTTTTGCAAACATCGAAAGCGGAAATCATTGGGAATGGCGTGGATGAGACAACTCTGACAGCAACAGTGAAAGATCCGTCGAATCATCCGGTGGCGGGGATAACGGTAAACTTCACCATGCCACAGGACGTTGCGGCAAACTTTACCCTTGAAAATAACGGTATTGCCATCACTCAGGCCAATGGGGAAGCGCATGTCACGCTGAAAGGTAAAAAAGCGGGCACGCATACGGTTACCGCAACGCTGGGTAATAACAATACCAGTGATTCGCAGCCGGTAACATTTGTGGCGGACAAAGCCTCGGCTCAGGTTGTCCTGCAGATATCAAAAGATGAGATCACAGGTAATGGCGTCGATAGCGCAACGCTAACTGCAACGGTTAAAGATCAGTTCGACAATGAGGTGAATAATCTTCCGGTAACATTCAGCTCAGCCTCTTCAGGACTCACCCTGACCCCGGGAGTAAGTAATACCAACGAGTCTGGCATCGCGCAGGCCACTCTCGCAGGCGTTGCCTTTGGTGAGAAGACGGTTACTGCATCACTGGCTAATAATGGTGCCAGCGACAACAAAACTGTGCATTTTATTGGCGACACAGCGGCGGCAAAAATTATCGAGTTGACGCCTGTCCCAGACAGCATAATCGCCGGTACCCCGCAGAACAGCTCCGGCAGCGTCATCACCGCCACAGTCGTTGATAATAATGGCTTTCCGGTGAAAGGTGTGACTGTGAACTTCACCAGCAACGCAGCGACAGCCGAAATGACGAACGGCGGTCAAGCCGTGACGAACGAACAGGGTAAGGCTACCGTCACTTATACCAATACCCGCTCCTCGATAGAATCAGGAGCGAGACCGGATACCGTTGAGGCCAGTCTGGAAAATGGTAGCTCCACGCTTAGCACATCAATTAATGTCAACGCTGATGCGTCTACGGCACATCTCACCTTGCTACAGGCACTTTTTGATACAGTCTCCGCAGGCGAGACAACCAGTCTGTATATTGAGGTGAAGGATAATTACGGCAACGGTGTCCCCCAGCAGGAGGTAACCCTCAGCGTTTCACCAAGTGAAGGCGTGACCCCCAGTAATAACGCTATATATACTACCAACCACGACGGCAATTTTTACGCAAGCTTTACCGCTACAAAAGCCGGGGTTTATCAATTGACGGCAACCCTCGAAAATGGCGATTCGATGCAACAAACAGTGACCTATGTGCCGAACGTCGCGAATGCTGAAATCACGCTGGCAGCCTCGAAGGATCCGGTGATTGCCGACAATAACGATCTCACGACACTAACAGCAACAGTCGCTGATACAGAGGGCAATGCGATAGCCAACACTGAGGTAACATTTACTCTGCCGGAAGATGTGAAGGCGAACTTCACGCTGAGCGATGGCGGTAAAGTGATTACTGATGCTGAAGGCAAAGCGAAAGTCACGCTGAAAGGTACAAAAGCAGGCGCTCATACTGTTACAGCATCGATGACTGGCGGTAAGAGTGAGCAGTTGGTGGTGAACTTTATTGCGGATACGCTCACTGCGCAGGTTAATCTTAACGTTACCGAGGACAATTTTATCGCTAATAACGTCGGGATGACCAGGCTGCAGGCAACAGTGACTGATGGAAACGGCAACCCGTTAGCCAATGAGGCGGTGACATTCACGCTACCGGCAGATGTGAGCGCAAGCTTTACTCTCGGACAAGGCGGTTCCGCCATTACTGATATCAACGGCAAGGCTGAAGTTACACTGAGCGGTACAAAATCCGGCACCTACCCCGTGACAGTTAGCGTGAACAATTATGGTGTCAGTGATACGAAACAGGTGACTTTGATTGCCGATGCTGGTACCGCAAAACTAGCCTCCTTAACCTCTGTATACTCATTCGTCGTCAGCACGACCGAGGGCGCAACCATGACGGCAAGCGTCACTGACGCTAACGGCAACCCGGTAGAAGGCATAAAAGTTAATTTCCGCGGAACCTCCGTCACGCTAAGCAGCACCAGCGTTGAAACGGATGATCGGGGTTTCGCTGAAATTCTTGTGACAAGCACCGAGGTCGGACTGAAAACAGTTTCAGCCTCTCTGGCAGATAAACCTACTGAAGTCATCTCGCGATTACTGAATGCCAGTGCAGATGTTAATTCTGCGACGATTACCAGTCTGGAGATACCGGAAGGTCAGGTAATGGTCGCACAAGACGTAGCAGTTAAAGCTCACGTTAACGACCAGTTTGGCAACCCGGTTGCGCATCAACCCGTGACATTCAGTGCAGAGCCATCCTCGCAAATGATCATCAGCCAGAATACGGTCTCTACTAATACGCAGGGTGTAGCCGAGGTCACCATGACGCCCGAAAGAAACGGTTCGTATATGGTGAAAGCATCCCTGCCGAATGGAGCCTCACTTGAGAAACAACTGGAGGCTATTGATGAAAAACTGACACTCACGGCGTCCAGTCCGCTTATCGGTGTCTATGCCCCTACAGGCGCTACTCTGACGGCAACGCTAACCTCTGCAAATGGCACTCCAGTGGAGGGTCAGGTCATCAACTTTAGCGTAACGCCAGAAGGGGCGACGTTAAGTGGCGGAAAAGTGAGAACTAACTCTTCAGGTCAGGCTCCAGTCGTTTTGACCAGCAATAAAGTCGGTACATATACGGTGACTGCATCTTTCCATAACGGCGTAACAATACAGACACAGACAACCGTGAAAGTCACTGGCAACTCAAGCACCGCCCATGTTGCTAGCTTTATCGCTGATCCATCGACTATCGCCGCCACCAACACTGATTTAAGTACCTTAAAGGCAACGGTTGAGGATGGCAGTGGTAACCTGATCGAAGGTCTCACTGTGTACTTCGCCTTAAAAAGCGGCTCTGCCACATTAACGTCATTAACAGCGGTGACCGATCAAAACGGAATCGCGACAACAAGCGTGAAAGGAGCGATGACAGGTAGCGTCACGGTAAGCGCAGTCACGACCGCTGGTGGAATGCAAACAGTAGATATAACGCTGGTGGCTGGCCCGGCAGACACCTCGCAGTCCGTCCTTAAGAGCAATCGGTCATCACTGAAAGGGGACTATACCGATAGTGCTGAATTACGTCTTGTTCTGCACGATATATCAGGCAATCCGATCAAAGTTTCTGAAGGGATGGAATTTGTGCAATCAGGTACTAACGTGCCCTATATAAAAATTAGCGCAATTGATTACAGTCTAAATATCAACGGTGATTACAAAGCCACTGTTACAGGAGGCGGAGAGGGTATCGCAACGCTGATCCCTGTATTGAATGGTGTTCATCAAGCAGGTCTGAGTACCACAATACAATTCACTCGCGCAGAAGACAAAATAATGAGCGGTACAGTATCAGTCAATGGTACTGACCTACCGACAACTACATTCCCTTCGCAGGGGTTCACCGGGGCGTATTATCAGTTGAATAATGACAACTTTGCCCCAGGAAAAACGGCGGCTGATTATGAGTTTTCAAGCTCTGCCTCCTGGGTCGATGTTGATGCTACCGGTAAAGTGACATTTAAAAATGTCGGCAGCAATTCGGAAAGGATTACGGCGACGCCAAAATCAGGAGGCCCTAGCTATGTATACGAAATCCGTGTGAAGAGTTGGTGGGTGAACGCCGGCGAGGCTTTCATGATATACAGCCTTGCTGAAAATTTTTGCAGCAGCAATGGCTACACGCTCCCCAGAGCAAACTATTTAAACCACTGTAGTTCCCGAGGCATCGGGTCACTGTACAGTGAATGGGGAGATATGGGGCATTACACGACTGACGCTGGTTTTCAATCAAATATGTATTGGTCATCTAGTCCCGCAAACTCAAGCGAACAATACGTAGTTTCCCTGGCAACAGGTGATCAAAGCGTATTTGAAAAGCTTGGGTTTGCTTATGCGACATGTTATAAAAACCTGTGATTTTCCGTTATAATTTCTTAAAGAGTGTTCCATTCGGGGCACTCTTTTTTACATTCCCTCTACAGAACTAGCCCTTCTCTCACAGAAAATGAATAAATAAAAATGCGGCACCGCCAGAATCGCGTTCGATGTGACTATGATCATTTTCGGTGAGTACTGCTTTGATCTAAAGGCTGGTTTTCTGTGATGATTGACCAGCCTCAGAGTATTGATGACACCACCGTTCATAACAGATCGGCATTACTATGCATAAGTACTGTCTCATATTCTCGCCAAAACACTTTTTAATGCCTTTGCGAATTCATCCAGACTTATATTGTCAATTTTTTGCCCAACGACGACTGACTCCGAGACATCGGCCATTGCGGGCCATCGCGTTTTGTAATCAGCATAAATTGCAACAACAGAGGTATTATAGGCACTTGCCATATGTAATATTGAGGTGTCAGGAGTTATTGCGATATAAGCATCTTTTATGATTGCTGCTGAACGTTTAATCGAGGGTGGTAAGGATAAACGGTAGACATTATTATAACAATCCACTAATGCCCTGGCTTTATCTTCACCTTTGGGTCCATGAACGATCACTATTGGTATATCTGTTTCACTTTAAATTTTTGCTATTAGATTTTCTGCAATCGATAATGAAAATGTACGTTCCTGCGAGCTACCTTCTAAATTGAACGCAATGTAAGATCCTAACGATCGCATTTCCTCGCGCACCTCATCGAGTACATCCTCACTTAGTGGCAATTCATATATTGGCCTGACTGCTGGAAAACCCGCCTCACGCATCATAAATGCCCATGTCATAGGTACGGGAGCCCGGAGTTTCTGATCCATACGGGACGCGTTCTTGCACAAAGGGGAGAAGCAATTCATGGTTATACCAACAACCTGAAAATTCGTTTTTGCTTTCAACTGACTGATAAATAACATCGTTTTCAGGTTCTTTTTACGCATCCCCTCAATGCAAAGATCCGGCGTACCGTATTGCTGTGTTATGTTCTTTGCTAAATCTTTTATTTCTTTTAATGTTGCGTGATCCTGCATAGTCATTGTGACTAATGTTAATTTAGTCTGTTCAAGTTTAAGCGCATTAAAGACTTCTAAATTAATTGTCGACGTTACAATTAAAAGATGCTTAATTTTATGCAATTCAAGCGCCCGAATAACAGGAAAGATGGCCATAGCATCGCCAATCTGATCGGGAATATGGATGACAACAAAGTCTGTTTTTTCAATATTGAAATTATAAGCTTTATAATCGTAGTAACTAAATGCAATACGTCTCAACAATGATGCTAAAAACATACCTAACCTCGCCTCCCTACTGGTTATAATGCAAAGCAGTCTATCAGACTCATCAGGGTGCCATTTTGTGCATATGCGGACTTTTATGTTTCATATCTCGAACCTGTGGGTCCTCTGCTTAATCCTTAAACAACACCAGCAACTCCCGCGCTTTCATCTTCCAGCGAATTTTTCATGTTGCCGCTAATCAGCCATAAAATCATTTGCAGATGCGCTCTGTCGAGGTAGTCTCATAAGGTTCGTTTATAGATCGACGGCAATGTGAGTTACCTTTTCCATACTAATTATAAAAAGACAGTACAAACAGGATCATTATGGACTCCACGCTCATCTCCACCCGTCCCGATGAAGGGACGCTTTCGTTAAGTCGCGCCCGACGAGCTGCGTTAGGCAGTTTCGCTGGTGCCGTCGTCGACTGGTATGATTTTTTACTCTATGGCATTACCGCCGCACTGGTGTTTAATCGCGAGTTTTTCCCGCAAGTAAGCCCGGCGATGGGAACGCTCGCCGCATTTGCTACCTTTGGCGTCGGATTCCTTTTCCGTCCGCTCGGCGGTGTCATTTTCGGTCACTTTGGCGACCGGCTGGGACGTAAGCGCATGTTAATGCTGACCGTCTGGATCATGGGCATCGCGACAGCCTTGATTGGTATTCTTCCTTCATTCTCGACCATTGGGTGGTGGGCACCTATTTTGCTGGTGACACTGCGTGCCATTCAGGGATTTGCCGTCGGCGGCGAATGGGGAGGCGCGGCGTTGCTTTCCGTTGAAAGTGCGCCGGAAAATAAAAAAGCCTTTTACAGTAGCGGTGTACAAGTTGGCTACGGAGTAGGTTTACTGCTTTCAACCGGACTGGTTTCATTGATCAGTATGATGACAACTGACGAACAGTTTTTAAGCTGGGGCTGGCGCATTCCTTTCCTGTTTAGCATCGTACTGGTACTGGGAGCATTGTGGGTGCGCAATGGCATGGAAGAGTCCGCGGAATTTGAACAACAGCAACATTATCAAGCTGCCGCGAAAAAACGCATCCCGGTTATCGAAGCTCTGTTACGACATCCCGGTGCTTTCCTGAAGATTATTGCGCTACGACTGTGCGAATTGCTGACGATGTACATCGTTACTGCCTTTGCACTTAATTATTCAACCCAGAATATGGGGCTACCGCGCGAACTTTTCCTTAATATTGGTTTGCTGGTAGGTGGATTAAGCTGCCTGACAATTCCCTGTTTTGCCTGGCTTGCCGATCGTTTTGGTCGCCGCAGGGTTTATATCACAGGCGCGTTAATCGGAACGTTGAGCGCATTTCCTTTCTTTATGGCGCTTGAAGCACAATCTATTTTCTGGATAGTTTTCTTCTCCATAATGCTGGCAAACATTGCGCATGACATGGTGGTGTGTGTGCAACAACCGATGTTTACCGAAATGTTTGGTGCCAGTTATCGCTATAGTGGTGCTGGAGTCGGTTATCAGGTTGCCAGTGTGGTTGGCGGTGGATTTACACCTTTTATTGCCGCTGCGCTCATCACTTACTTTGCCGGGAACTGGCATAGCGTCGCCATTTATTTGCTGGCTGGATGTCTGATTTCCGCAATGACCGCTTTATTGATGAAAGACAATCAACGCTCGTGATAGCCTGGCGAAGATCATCCGATCTTCGCCTTATACTTTTGTTTCACATTCCTGTGACATACTATCAGATGTGCGGTAATTGTATGGAACAGGAGACACACATGAATAATAAGGGCTCCGGTCTGACCCCAGCTCAGGCACTGGATAAACTCGACGCGCTGTATGAGCAATCTGTAGTTGCTTTACGCAACGCCATTGGCAAATATATTACAAGTGGCGAATTACCTGATGAAAACGCCCGCAAACAAGGTCTTTTTGTCTATCCATCACTGACCGTAACCTGGGACGGTAGCACAACTAATCCCCCCAAAACGCGCGCATTTGGTCGTTTTACTCACGCAGGCAGCTACACCACCACGATTACTCGCCCTACTCTCTTTCGTTCGTATCTCAATGAACAACTTACGTTGCTGTATCAGGATTATGGTGCGCATATCTCTGTGCAACCCTCGCAGCATGAAATACCTTATCCTTATGTCATCGATGGCTCTGAATTGACACTTGATCGCTCAATGAGCGCTGGTTTAACTCGCTACTTCCCGACAACAGAACTGGCGCAAATCGGCGATGAAACTGCAGACGGCATTTATCATCCAACGGAATTCTCCCCGTTATCGCATTTTGATGCTCGCCGGGTTGATTTTTCCCTCGCACGGTTGCGCCATTATACCGGTACGCCAGTAGAACATTTTCAACCGTTCGTCTTGTTTACCAACTACACACGTTATGTGGATGAATTCGTTCGTTGGGGATGCAGCCAGATCCTCGATCCTGATAGTCCCTACATTGCCCTTTCTTGTGCTGGCGGGAACTGGATCACTGCCGAAACCGAAGCGCCAGAAGAAGCCATTTCCGACCTTGCATGGAAAAAACACCAGATGCCAGCATGGCATTTAATTACCGCTGATGGTCAGGGTATTACTCTGGTGAATATTGGCGTGGGACCGTCCAATGCTAAAACCATCTGCGATCATCTGGCAGTGCTACGCCCGGATGTCTGGTTGATGATTGGTCACTGTGGCGGATTACGTGAAAGCCAGGCCATTGGAGATTATGTCCTTGCACACGCTTATTTACGCGATGACCACGTTCTTGATGCGGTTCTGCCGCCCGATATTCCTATTCCGAGCATTGCTGAAGTGCAACGTGCGCTTTATGACGCTACCAAGTTAGTCAGCGGCAGGCCTGGTGAGGCAGTCAAACAGCGGCTGCGTACAGGTACTGTGGTAACCACAGATGACAGGAACTGGGAGTTACGTTACTCAGCTTCTGCACTTCGTTTTAACTTAAGCCGGGCCGTAGCAATTGATATGGAAAGTGCAACCATTGCCGCGCAAGGATATCGTTTCCGCGTGCCATACGGGACACTACTGTGTGTTTCAGATAAACCGTTACATGGTGAGATTAAGCTTCCCGGCCAGGCTAACCGTTTTTATGAAGGCGCTATTTCCGAACACCTGCAAATTGGCATTCGGGCGATCGATTTGCTGCGCGCAGAAGGCGACCGACTGCATTCACGTAAATTACGAACCTTTAATGAGCCGCCGTTCCGATAATAAGTTATGAACCTTCTTATCAGAAATAGATGTGAAGGATTAAGTAAGACATCTGGCAAATAGCCTGCAATAAACGCGGGCTGTTTGCTTCCTTGGGCAGATGCGAGTTTTATTATCATCTTAATGATTTCCACATATTAAAAGCAAGTATGCTTTCAAAACACAATTATAAAAAATCCCGCCAACAACATTAGTTTTTATAAAACTAAATATAAGATTATGGCTTTAGAATATTTTTATTTCTAATAGACGAGATTTTTCCTGTTATGATATAATATGCCGAATTAACACATGTTAACGATTTACCAGTAATGTAAATAAATTTTCGAGGAGATCATTCCAGTGGGACGTAAATGGGCCAATATTGTTGCTAAAAAAACGGCTAAAGACGGTGCAACGTCTAAAATTTATGCAAAATTCGGTGTAGAAATCTATGCTGCTGCCAAACAAGGTGAACCCGATCCAGAATTAAACACATCTTTAAAATTCGTTATTGAACGTGCAAAGCAGGCACAAGTTCCAAAGCACGTTATTGATAAAGCAATTGATAAAGCCAAAGGCGGCGGAGATGAAACGTTCGTACAGGGACGTTATGAAGGCTTTGGTCCTAATGGCTCAATGATTATTGCTGAGACATTGACTTCAAATGTTAACCGTACGATTGCTAACGTTCGCACAATTTTCAATAAAAAAGGCGGCAATATCGGAGCGGCAGGTTCTGTCAGCTATATGTTTGACAATACGGGTGTGATTGTATTTAAAGGAACAGACCCTGACCATATTTTTGAAATTTTGCTTGAAGCTGAAGTTGATGTTCGTGATGTAACTGAAGAAGAAGGTAATATTGTTATTTATACTGAACCTACTGACCTTCATAAAGGAATCGCGGCGCTAAAAGCAGCTGGAATCACTGAGTTCTCAACAACAGAATTAGAAATGATTGCTCAATCTGAAGTTGAGCTTTCCCCAGAAGATTTAGAAATCTTTGAAGGGCTTGTTGATGCCCTTGAAGATGACGACGATGTACAAAAAGTTTATCATAACGTTGCAAATCTCTAATTATATGTTAAAGAAATCTGTCTTTATGGCAGATTTCTTTAATCTCATATAATCCTTATAAAAAATATAATGTTTAACTCGTCATATTGCTTATAAAAAATCCCCGTTCCCAGAGAAATAATATTTATTAAAATGGCAGGTCTTCTTTTTCTGATTACCGAAGACAAAGTGGCAATTACGTATAGTTTCCGGTAATGACTCCAACTTATTGATAGTGTTTTATGTTCAGATAATGCCCGATGACTTTGTCATGCAGCTCCACCGATTTTGAGAACGACAGCGACTTCCGTCCCAGCCGTGCCAGGTGCTGCCTCAGA
>SKEL01002549.1_pt1 | contig 13501 bp, 9 predicted proteins | sample 4826741 | NCBI WGS metagenome assembly SKEL01 (sample SAMN11008810, study PRJNA524170) | human gut metagenome | biome: Human fecal sample; material: Feces; isolation source: fecal sample from pouch patient p33 | host: Homo sapiens | place: Israel: Tel-Aviv | collected 2016-03-22
TTTCACGCCTTCAACATCAAGACTTGGTCGATTGTAGAGAAATGGCGAATCAAAATTGTCCATGATCATAGAAAGTAAAACCTCAATAAAAAAAATCGCGCAAATTTTAAGCTTTTTTACGAAAAAAACAACAAAAATCCCCCCTTCAAAGGCGATTATTTTGAAGAGGGAGTCAATCCATTGAATTATGAGTTTAAAATGCCTAAATAGAGCTGCTCATATTGAGCGGCTGCATTTTTCCAACTAAAGTCCTGTGCCATGGCATTATTACGAACCATCGCCCAAACACGTTGTTTTTGCCACAAGGCAAAGGCATGTTGGATAGCACTTCGTAAATCATCTGCTTCGGCTTTTTGAAATACAAAACCTGTTGCAGTACGCTCTTTAATGGTTTCACTTGTACTGTTGGTCACTGTATCCGCTAATCCTCCCGTCGCACGAACAAGTGGCAATGTGCCATATTGCAAACCATATAGTTGAGTTAATCCACAAGGTTCAAAGCGACTTGGTACTAAAATGACATCACCACCGGCAACCATTAAATGTGAAAGTACTTCGTCATAGCCAATTTTTACTGCAATATTTTCTGGGTAACGTTGTGCTAATTGGCAAATTCCCTCTTCCAAATGTTTCGCACCAGAACCGAGAATGGTTAATTGGCCACCTTGTTTAACAATTTCATCCGCTGTGGCAATCAGTAAATCTACGCCTTTTTGTTCTGTTAAGCGAGTCACCATCACAAATAAGAGTGCATCAGGTTGTTGTGGCAAATTGAAGTAAGCTTGTAAATCAGCTTTATTTTTCTTCTTGCCTGCGATGGATTTTAATTTGTAGTGATGCTGAATATACGCATCACAACTTGGATGCCAAATTTCTTGATCCACGCCATTTAAAATCCCCACCAACTTGCCTGCTTCACGTAGGCCTGTTAGCAAGCCTTGCAAGCCATAAGCAAAGTCTGGTGTGGTGATTTCTTTCGCATAAGTAGGACTCACTGCTGTGACCATATCAGAATAATAGAGGCCAGCTTTTAAATATGAAATTTGGCCAAATAACTCTAAACCATCAACATGGAACATGCCTTCTGGCAATCCAATTTCATGTAAATGGCGATGAGCGAATTGTCCCTGATAAGCCAAGTTATGAATCGTAAATACCGATTTTGCTGGACGACCTTTATTGAAGAGATAAGCGGCGGCTAAGCCCGCATGCCAATCATGGGCATGAACCACTTCAGCTCGCCACCAACTATCTAAGCCTGTCGCAAGCTCTGCCCCCACCCAACCTAATAACGCAAAACGCTTATAGTTATCGGCATAATCGTTGTAATCGGTATCATGATAAGGATTCCCTTCCCGCCAATAGAGATGTGGTGCATCAATCAGATAAATCCCTACGCCATTGTATTCGCCATAACGCAATACAACATGACCAGCAAAATTATCAAATTCTGTGACGACATGCGTATTCTCAATGCCCGCTGAAATTTTTGGATAAGCCGGCAACAAAATACGTGTATCAATACCAATTTCTTTTTGTGCAAAAGGCAATGCCCCTAAAACATCGGCAAGTCCACCGGTTTTGAGTAAGGGATACAGCTCCGAGCAAACATGTAAAACTCTCATAATTTTCCTTTTATACTTAAAATTGTGCTGTCATTGATAACAGCACAATCTTTTTAGTTCACTTAAAACACTGTCAAAATTGACCGCACTTTAGTCCAAATGTTCTTCGTTAGTAACTTCTTCACCCTGCAATTTTTTCAACATTGCTGATGTAACAAGTACAACTTTACCGGTAGAACTTACACGGAAACGTTTACTATCAAGGGCTTTATCCACACCGATTTCCATACCATCTGGAATAATACAATGGCGATCAATAATACAATCTTTCAATGTACAATTTTTACCAATTTGTACTTGCGGTAACACGACGCAGTGATCAACTGAAGAGTCTTCATCAATTTTGATTCTATCAAACAACACCGAGTTACTAATAGATGCATCCGTAATCACACAGCCACCACCGATAAGCGAGTTATCTACCGGTTTGACATTCGCTTTTTTATAGAAGAATTTAGATGGATAAGCCTGTACTGGATTACCACGAATTGGCCAGCTTTGATCATAAATATCTAATTGTGGATTTTCTGAAACCAAATCGATATTAGATTGCCAGAAACTATCAAGTGTACCCACATCACGCCAGTAAATTTCACCTTCAGTGTTACGGCCCATACAGGAACGACTGAATGGATGCGCATAAAGCACGCCTTCTTCCAAGCATTTTGGCAAGACATCTTTACCAAAGTCATGAGATGTGCAAGGTGTGTTTACTTCTCTATCAAGCATTTTATAGAGATATTCTGCATCAAAGACATAAATCCCCATGGAAGCTAATGAAATGTCTGGTTTACCAACCATTGCTGGTGGATCTTTTGGTTTCTCAACGAAGGCTTTCACTTTAAGATTTTCGTTTACCGCCATGACACCAAATTCACTCGCTTCAGAACGCGGTACCTCAATACAGCCTACTGTACATTTTGCTCCACTTCTCACGTGATCCATCAACATGACACTGTAATCTTGTTTATAAATATGGTCGCCGGCAAGAATCAAAATGTATTTTGGACGATAGTGATTACGGATAATCGCCATATTTTGATACACCGCATCCGCTGTACCACGGTACCACGTAGAATCATCAATTTGTTGACGAGCAGGTAGCATATCGACGAATTCACCACGCTCTTGCGGTAAGAATGACCAACCTGTTTGTAAATGGCGTAATAAAGAGTGAGCGGCATACTGGGTCACGACACCAATGCGATTCAGGCCTGAGTTAATACAGTTGGAAAGCGCAAAATCAATAATGCGACGATTACCGCCAAAATATAATGCAGGTTTAGCACGTTTATCGGTTAATTCATGTAAACGGGAACCTCGACCACCAGCCAAAATAAGCACTAAAGTATCTTTAACTAATTCATATTTATTAAGATCACTTTTCATAACAAACTCCATCGTTTTCATCATCCATATGTTCCAACACTTCAAATGCTATACCGCTCACATCACATTGTTGAATCACGCTATTTTCAGTTTCGGCAATCTTTTTCCATTTGCCCTTTGGCAAATAAAAAGATTGCGGTTCAGTTTTTGCATTAATTAAGAAAAGATATTTGCCGTCCAACATAACTTGTAGGGCTTTGCTTTCCCGATTATGCCAATCGTCTAGGGTCATAGGGTTTCCCCCAGTATTCAACCACTCGACATTTTCATCCGACCACCAAGCCTCCTGTTGCAGACTTTGAATTTTTTTTCGTAATGCAATGGTTTGCTTGGTAAAGTCAAATAAGGTTTGGTTAAAATCATTCCACTTTAACCACGTAATTTCGTTATCTTGGCAATAGGCATTGTTATTGCCATATTGGCTGTTACCAAACTCATCCCCAGCAAGTAGCATAGGTACACCATTTGCCAGTAATAAAGAGCCTAACAAGCCTTTTTCCGATAAAACACGGCGTTTTTCGACCGCTCTTTGCCATTCATTGGCTAAATCGAGTTGAGAACCTTCTATGCCATGATTGTAGCTGTAATTTTCATTGCGTCCGTCACGATTCTCTTCACCGTTAGCGTCATTGTGTTTATGGTTATAGCTCACTAAATCTCGTAATGTAAAACCATCATGGGCAGTAATAAAATTCAAGCTACCATGTGGTAATCGTCCTTCTCGTTTAAAAATATCGCTCGAGCCAGCAAAACGTTCTGCAAAAGCACCCACTTCACCACTTTGCCATAACCAAAAACGACACATATCATCGCGGAAACGATCATTCCATTGAGAAAAATAGGCTGGGAAATAACCAACTTGGTAACCGTAATGCCCTATATCCCAAGGCTCTGCGATTAATTTAATTTGTTGTAGAACGTTATCCTGTTCCATTTCCGCAAATAATTTTGCAGTTGGATTGAAATCAGGCGTTTCACGACCAAGTACCGTGGCTAAATCAAAACGGAAACCATCCACATGACATTCTGTTACCCAGTAACGTAAACAATCTAATACCCATTTGCGAGTGACATCATTAGCAAGATTGAGCATATTGCCGCAACCCGTCCAGTTGAGGTAATCACCATGCTCGTTTTGCCAGTAATAGGTTTTATCATCAATACCACGCTGACAAAATGTTGGGAACGTTTTTTCAGATTCAGCTGTATGGTTAAATACGACATCTAAAATCACTTCAATGCCCGCTTGATGCAAGGCTTTCACCATGCTCTTAAACTCGTTCAATGGTTGTTTTTGATCTGCCGCATAACTTGGTTCTAAAGCAAGCATAGCTAATGGGTTATAGCCCCAATAATTACGTAATCCTTTTTCTTGCAAATGTGGTTCATCAATAAAGAAATTCACTGGGAGCAATTCAAGGCTAGTAATACCCAATGATTTAAAGTACGCAATGTTTTCGGGGTGAGCCAACGCCACATAAGTACCACGGATATTTTCTGGAATACGGGAATTTAATTGGCTAAATCCTTTAACATTTAATTCATACACAATGGTTTTAGCCCAAGGAATATATGGCTTGCGATCTCCACCCCAATCAAAATGCTCGTCAATAATTCGGCCTTTAGGTGCAACCGCTGCATTATCTCGTTCATCATTTAACACGAAAATTGAACGAGATTCTGGTGAGCTTAAATCCGGTTTATGACTTACTGCTTTCGCATAAGGATCAAGCATTAACTTTTGTGGATTGGCTAAAGTGCGGTCATTTTTGCCTGTGATTCTGAAGGCATACTCATCATTTAACTCAACGCCTTCAATTGCCACATGCCAAATATCATCGGTTCTGCTCATGGCAAAACGGCTTTCTTTGCCATTACGGAACAAGCAAAGTTCAACAGCATCGGCCACACTAGAAAACAGCGCAAAATTCGAAATTTTCAGGCCGTTTTCCAGCGTTTGTGAATATCCCATTGGGGAAGGTTTGCCATTGTTATAAATACTAAACATCGTGTTCTTCGCTATTGTTATGCTTTATATTTTAAATAGATCGTTGCGAGTGGCGGAATGGTCACGCTAATCGAATTTTCACGTCCGTGACTTGCGATCGCTTCGCTTTCTACCAAGCCAAAATTACCTACGTTTGAACCTTGATAATACATTGAGTCAGTATTCAAAATTTCTTCGTATTCACCCGCTACATTTACACCGATACGGTAGCCTTCGCGTGGCACAGGTGTGAAATTACTGATTACAATAATGCGTTCGCCATTACTGCTTTTACGTTCAAAAGCAAAGACCGAATTTTCCGCATCATCCACCACTAACCAATCAAAGCCTTCCGGTTCACCGTCTAATTCAAAGAGCGGTGCATTTTTTTGATAAATTCCGTTCAAATCTTTGACTAATTGCAATACACCTTTATGCCATAGGCCACCATGGTTTTCGTCAAGTAAGAACCAATCCAAACTTTCTTCATAATTCCATTCGCGACCTTGAGCAAATTCATTGCCCATGAATAATAATTTCTTACCTGGATAGCCCCACATATAACCGTAGTAAGCACGCAAGTTAGCGAATTTTTGCCATGCATCACCTGGCATTTTGCCGAGTAACGAACATTTACCGTGTACCACCTCATCGTGAGAAAGCGGTAACACAAAGTTTTCGCTGTATTGATAAATCATCCCGAAGGTCATTTTGTCGTGATGATAACGACGATAAACTGGATCGAGTTTCATATAACTTAGGGTGTCATTCATCCAGCCCATGTTCCATTTAAAATTAAATCCAAGACCACCGTTTTCTGTCGGATGGGTTACGCCACCGAAAGAAGTGGATTCTTCCGCAATCGAAATCGCACCAGACACCTCAGAATGGATTTTCCAGTTGGTATGTTTTAAGAATTCAATGGCTTCTAAATTTTCACGACCGCCATATTGATTCGGAATCCATTCGCCTTCAGCACGGCTGTAATCGCGGTAAATCATTGATGCTACTGCATCTACACGGATACCATCTACACCAAATCGTTCAAGCCAATACAATGCATTACTGGATAAGAAGTTTCTCACTTCATTACGACCATAGTTATAAATTAAGGTATTCCAGTCTTGATGATAGCCTTCACGAGGGTCAGCATGTTCATATAAGGCTGTACCATCAAATGCCACTAAACCGTGTGTATCACTAGGGAAATGCCCCGGTACCCAGTCTAAAATTACATTAATACCTGCTTTGTGCGCTTTTTCGACTAAGCGTTTAAAGCCTTCTGGTGTACCAAAACGGCTAGTTGGTGAATACAGCCCTATCGGTTGGTAGCCCCAAGAGCCATCAAATGGAAATTCGGAGATCGGTAAAAACTCAATATGGGTAAAGCCCATATGTTTGACATAAGGAATAAGCTCATCGGCAATTTGGTCATAATCAAGCCAGAAATTATTTTCTAAATTACGGCGCCATGATCCCAAATGTACTTCGTAAATCGAAATAGGTTGATTACGTTGGTTCGCTTTACGACGTTGTTCCGTCATTTCGACCACATCCGGCAACATGCTGATTTCTGATGCTGTATCCGGACGTAATTCAGAGCTAAATGCATAAGGGTCAGCTTTTAAACGAAGGTTGCCGTTGCAATCAATCAATTCAAATTTATAGCGCTGCCCCAGACTGGCTTTTGGTAAGAATAATTCCCACACACCACTTGCCGGATGGAAACGCATTAGATGACGGCGACCATCCCAATAGTTGAAATCACCAACCAACGAAACACGTTTAGCATTTGGCGCCCATACACGGAAATTTACGCCCGGTACACTGTCACATTCAGTAAAATGAGCACCTAATACTTCATAAGGACGCAATAACGAACCTTCCGCCAATAGCCATTGATCCAAGTCATTCATCATCGGATGGAAACGGTACGGATCTTCAATAATTTGAGCTTCTACGCCCCAATACACTTTTAATTGGTAGGTAAAGAAATGGTGAATATCCGGCACAATAGTAGCAAAAAATCCGCGGTCATCCTGTTTTTCTAGTTCGACAACCATGGATTGACTTTCTTTGTCAATCACTTCGACTTTATCTGCATCGGGTAATAAAGCACGAATCTCAATACCATTGTGAGTTTCATGCATGCCTAATACAGCAAAAGGATCGGCATGTTTGCCATCAAAAAATGAATTAATTACTGATTGAGCGACTAATTTCGTCATGACATACTCCTTTATGCTTTGCAAGCTTGATTATTTACAACCGATTGTATTTTCTCGTTTGTTGAGCGGCAAAAAGCATTAAACGATAATAGATAAAAGGCAAAGCAGGCAATGGATGAAAGTGCGGTTGAATATGGAATTGTTTTTTCAAACTGAATTTGGTTTTGCTCGTCGAGCAATTGATAACGCAAAGAAGCATCAGGAGGAGAAGAAAACTCGATTAAATCATCATGAATGGGTTCATTTTCAAAGGCACATATGACATGTTGGAACGGCTGATTTTGTCCAATATTCGGCGGAAATTGCAACTGCTCGATAAAATAATCAATACTGGTTGGCGATGCATCAATCAAATGCCCATCAATATCATAATGGGAAAACGAAATGCCAAGTTTTTCAGCAGATTGTTTAAGTGATAAGGACATTTGCATACAATGAATGATACATCTATATAATACTTAATAAGTATTATAAGTAAGCACAATTGAAATACAATTGCCAATCTTGCAAATTGTGACCTAAATCAAAAAACAAAATTTAAAGAGAATAAAAAAACAGCGAAATTTAAATTATTCAGTTTCAATGACAAATTCAAACCAATCAATGACATCTTCTTCATGTACGCCATCTTGAATTAAAACACCTGCATTTTTCACTGAATTAGGATCACCGCTGACTAATGGATGCCATTCAGGCAAAGGTTTACCTTCATACAATAAACGATACGCACAGGTATTCGGCAGCCAACCAAAATCAGGCAAGTTCTTTTTGGTTAATTTCGTGCAATCACTCTCAATCTTAAAACGTTCAGGATAATTACGACACTTTCCTGTTTCCACATCTAATAGATTGCAAGCAATGCGCGTGTAATAGAGTTTTTCACGCTTGCCCCGCCCTTGGATATATTTTCGATAACAGCATTTCCCGCAGCCATCACATAAGGCTTCCCATTCGGATTCCGTCATTTCAAGGAGCGATTTTTTTTGCCAAAAATGAGATTCAAATTGCATAGTGAAACCAATAAAAAAGTGCGGTCAAAATTTACGTGATTTTTGACCGCACTTTGTTGTTTAGAATTAGAAGCCTTCTTTTAAGCTTACGGTTAAGTTAAACACTAAGTGCTCTGGACGGCTGTCTTTATTATCCGCACAGAAATAACCTTCGCGTTCAAATTGATAACCTTTTTCAGGTTCTGCATTTGCAAGGCTTTGTTCTACAAAACCGTGTTTCACCACTAAAGAGGTTGGATTTAATACGCTTTCGATTTCTTCTGCTGCACCAGGGTTTGGTACGGTGAAAAGACGCTCGTATAAACGGAACTCTGCTGGGTGATTATGTACTGCAGATACCCAGTGGATTACCCCTTTCACTTTGCGACCATCCGCTGGATTTTTACCTAAAGTTTCAGGATCGTAAGTACAGAAGATCGTGGTGATTTCACCATTTGCATCTTTTTCTACACGTTCAGCTTTAATCACATAAGCGTTACGCAAACGCACTTCTTTACCTAATACTAAACGTTTATATTGTTTATTTGCTTCTTCACGGAAGTCTGCGCGATCAATATAAAGCTCTTTCGTAAACGGTAATTGACGCTCACCTAATTCAGGACGATTCGGGTGATTTGGCGCCGTTAAGGTTTCTTCGCCTTCAAAGTTTTCAATCACTACACGAACAGGATCAATCACTGCCATTGCGCGTGGTGCGTTTTCGTTTAAATCTTCACGAATACAGGCTTCAAGCGCTGAATACTCTACGACGTTATCTTGTTTAGTCACACCGATACGACGACAGAATTCACGTAACGACGCCGGTGTATAACCGCGACGACGTAAACCTGAAATCGTTGGCATACGCGGATCGTTCCAACCATCCACAATACCTTCATTCACTAATTTCAATAATTTACGTTTAGACGTCAACGTTCCTTCTAAATTTAAACGAGAGAATTCATATTGATGCGGTAATGGACGTTCAATACTAATATTTTCCAGCACCCAGTCATATAAACGACGGTTGTCTTGGAATTCTAATGTACATAGAGAGTGTGTAATACGCTCAATCGCATCAGAGATACAGTGAGTGAAGTCGTACATTGGGTAAATGCACCATTTATCACCGGTTTGGTGATGACTCGCAAATTTAATACGATAAAGCACAGGATCACGCATGACCATAAATGGTGAAGCCATGTCGATTTTCGCACGAAGACTTAATGTACCTTCCGCAAACTCACCATTTTTCATTCTTTCAAATAACGCTAAGTTTTCTTCGACACTACGATCACGATATGGACTGTTTTTACCTGGCTCAGTTAATGTACCGCGATACTCACGCATTTGGTCTGGTGAAAGTTCATCTACATAGGCTAAACCTTTTTCGATTAACTCAATGGCATAGCCATAAAGTGCATCGAAGTAATCAGACGCATAACGCGGTTCGCCTTCCCATTTAAAGCCTAACCATTCCACATCGGCTTTAATGGAATCCACATATTCCACATCTTCTTTCACCGGGTTGGTATCGTCAAAACGTAGGTTACATAAACCGTTATATTCTTTTGCTAAGCCGAAGTTTAAGCAAATTGATTTGGCATGACCAATATGCAAATAGCCATTCGGCTCAGGCGGGAAACGAGTATGAACACTTTTGTGTTTACCCGAAGCTAAATCTTCATCAATAATTTGAGTAATGAAATTGTGTGTGCGGGTATTTTCCGCATTTTCTAGAGTGTGTTCTGTATTGCTCATAAATTTCTCAATAAATTGAAAATAATTTCCCCATTCTATACGAAAAGTCTGGCGTTGTGAATTTGATCCCAAAACTAACCGCACTTTCATTAAATTAATGACTGAATTTTTTAGAATTTTTAGGTCTAACTTGAAGATTTTTCGTGCAAACTGAAAAGTTTACCTTTAGAATACCACTTTACTGAACAAACGTTCATTTTTATTTAGGATAACAAAGTCTTTATGAAAAAACGCTTTTTTATTTTACTTGGATTAGCAGTTGCTGCTGGCGCAGCTTATTATTTTTTCTCAAACAATAACAAACAAGAAACCACCTATCTGACGGAATCCGTTACACGTGGCAATGTGGAAAAAACAGTTGTCGCTTCTGGTTCAGTTGAAAGCGTGAATGAAGTTGATGTTGGTGCCCAAGTTTCGGGTAAAATCACCAAACTCTATGTCAAATTAGGGCAAGAAATCAAAAAAGGCGAAATGATCGCGGATATTGATTCTACAACCCAAATTAATACCTTAAATACCAAAAAGGCGGCATTAGTCAGCTATCAAGCTCAATTAAATGCGAAGAAAACCGCTTATGATGTTGCTCTTTCAAGTTATAACCGCTTATCAAAACTTTATACACAAAAAGCGACGTCTTTGGATAGTTTGAATACGGCAAAAAGCACTCTTGATAATGCGAAAGCGGAAATGGAAGCCATTGAAGCCAATATCAAACAAGCTGAAATTGAAGTGAATACCGCAGAAACCAATGTGGGCTACACTAAAATCACCGCACCAATGGACGGTACTGTTATTTCCGTGCCTGTTTCTGAAGGTCAAACCGTTAATGCCAACCAAACGACTCCAACGATTGTAACCATTGCTGATTTAAGCAAAATGAAAATTAAGCCTGAAATTTCAGAAGGCGATATTACTAAAGTTAAAGCAGGTCAAGAAGTTAGCTTTACTATTTTATCGGATAGCCAAACGGTGTATCACTCCGTCATTAATTCTGTTGATCCAGCCAATACCACGACAAGTGATAGCTCTTCAACATCATCTTCGACAAGTTCAAGTAGTAGCTCCACAACCAGTGCGATTTACTATTATGCCAATGTACTGATTGATAATCCTGATCGAACTTTACGCATCGGGATGACGACAGAAAATAACATTAAAATTGCCAACGCGAAAGATGTGTTATTGGTTTCCAATATGGCTATTCAAAAACGTGATGGCAAAAGCTTTGTCAATGTATTGAATGATAAAAATCAACCTGAACCGCGTGAAGTTGAAATCGGAGTTCAAAATGATTTCAAAACTGAAATCAAATCGGGTTTAAATGAAGGTGAAAAAGTCATTGTGTCGCAAGTGGCCAATGGTGAAAAAGTAGGCTCTATGCCTCGTGGTCCAAGAATGTTCTAAAGTGCGGTAGAAAATTAATGAATATTATTGAAATTAAGGATCTCAACCGTTACTTCGGTGAAGGCGAAAATCGCGTTCATATTTTAAAGAATGTCTCTTTAAATATTGAAAAAGGCGATTTTGTCGCGATTATTGGGCAATCAGGTTCCGGCAAATCGACCTTGATGAATATCATAGGGTGCTTGGATACGGCAACCAGTGGTTCTTACAAAATCAATGGCAAAGAAACTATTGAATTAAGCAAAGATCATCTGTCAGATTTACGTAGCCAAAAATTCGGCTTTATTTTCCAACGCTATAACTTATTGTCGAGCTTGACCGCAGCAGAAAACGTCGCCTTGCCTGCTATTTATGCAGGAATGTCGCAAGAAAAACGTCTTTCTCGTGCAAAACAACTTTTAGAAAAATTAGGCTTAGGTGATAAATGGCAAAATAAACCAAGCCAGCTTTCTGGTGGTCAGCAACAACGTGTGAGTATTGCGCGTGCGTTGATGAATGGTGGCGAAATTATTTTAGCCGATGAACCCACTGGTGCATTGGATTCGCAAAGTGGTCAAAATGTAATGGAAATTCTGCGTCAATTACACGCAGAAGGCCACACTATTATTATGGTAACCCACGATCGTGAAATTGCCGCCAGTGCGAATCGCGTGATTGAAATTAAAGATGGCGAAATCATTGGCGATACACAAAAAGAAGCGGTAAAAAGTGCGGTCGAAAATCCAACTAAATCTAAACCGCACTTTGGGTTTAGCAAAGATCAATTTGTAGAAGCCTTTCGTATGTCTGTGAGTGCGATTATCGCCCACAAAATGCGTTCTCTTTTAACCATGCTCGGGATTATTATCGGGATTACGTCTGTGGTTTCCGTCGTGGCATTGGGAAATGGTTCACAACAAAAAATCTTGGAAAATATTCGAGGAATTGGGACGAGCACCATAACGATTTTTAATGGTACAGGCTTTGGTGATCGTCGTGCTGAACAGATGCAGAATCTCACAATTAATGATGCCACTGCCTTAAATCAACAAAGCTATGTACAAAGTGTCACGCCAAATAGCTCATCAAGTGGTACATTGATTTACGGCAATCAAACTTTCTCCTCAACCAGTTTAAAAGGTGTAGGCGAACAATATTTTGATGTAGATGGCTTAAAACTAAAATCCGGTAATTTATTTTCTGCTCAAGATGTTGCTGATAACAACCAAGTAGCCTTAATCGATGAAAGTGCGAAAAAGTCGATTTTTCCAGATGAAAATCCCATCGGCAAAATTGTGATGTTTAATAAACGTCCATTACGTATTATTGGTGTGGTATCTGATAAACAAATGGGCGGAGCAAGTAGCTCACTTAATCTCTATGCGCCTTACACTACCGTAATGAATCGTATTTCGGGCAGTAAAAAAATTGGTTCGATTACCGTTAAAGTGGATGATTCAGTGAATACGACTGTCGCTGAAAAAGGAATTACTGAATTGCTCACCATGCGCCATGGTAAAAAAGATTTCTTCATCATTAATAGCGATACCATTAAACAAACCGTTGAAAGCACCACAGGTACAATGAAATTGCTTATTTCTTCCATTGCCTTTATTTCATTGATTGTAGGCGGTATTGGGGTAATGAATATTATGTTGGTTTCCGTGACAGAGAGAACCAAAGAAATTGGTGTGCGAATGGCTATTGGGGCAAGACAATTCAATATTCTGCAACAATTTTTAATTGAAGCTGTGCTGATTTGTTTAATTGGTGGCGTGACGGGTATTCTGCTTTCTGGTTTAATCGGTCTACTATTTAACGTATTTATGACTGACTTTACGATGGCATTCTCTACCGGCTCAATTATTGCGGCAGTGGTCTTCTCTACCCTGATTGGTGTGATCTTCGGCTATATGCCGGCAAAACGTGCAGCGCAATTAGATCCAATTACAGCTCTTGCTCGAGAATAAAGAAATTTTGTAAAACACAAAAGAGCGGTTAAAATTCTTACTAATTTTTGACCGCACTTTAATTAAAAAGAAAGGAAAAAATCCATGTTAAAAATGAAAAAATTAACCTTAGCAATCGTGATGGCAACGGCTCTTGCAGGTTGTGCTAACATCGGCGATTCTTATAAAG
>SKEL01002559.1_pt1 | contig 13462 bp, 13 predicted proteins | sample 4826741 | NCBI WGS metagenome assembly SKEL01 (sample SAMN11008810, study PRJNA524170) | human gut metagenome | biome: Human fecal sample; material: Feces; isolation source: fecal sample from pouch patient p33 | host: Homo sapiens | place: Israel: Tel-Aviv | collected 2016-03-22
GTTTGGTCAAATAGTTTTACGTTTGCCATTTTAACTGTTTTCTCCTTTCTTATTATTTAGCAGCCTTAACTGCTGATTTGATAGTGATAAGAGATTTCTTAGCACCCGGTACGTTACCTTTGATAAGAATAACGTTTTTCTCTGGGATAACTTGAACAACTTCAAGGTTTTGGATTGTCACACGGTTCCCACCCATACGTCCTGCTAAGTGTTTGTTTTTGAAAACACGGTTAGGCGCAACAGGTCCCATAGAACCTGGACGACGGTGATAACGAGAACCGTGAGCCATTGGCCCACGAGATTGACCATGGCGTTTGATAACACCTTGGAAACCTTTACCTTTAGATGTACCAGTTACATCAACAACATCTCCAGCTTCGAATGTATTAACTGTGATTTCTTGCCCAACTTCCAAGCCTTCAATGTTTTTGAATTCACGAATGAAGCGCTTAGGAGCTGTGTTAGCTTTTGCTACATGGCCTTTGGCAGGTTTGTTGCTCAACACCTCACGTTTGTCGTCAAAACCAACTTGAACTGCTTCATAACCGTCTGTTTCAACAGTTTTCACTTGAAGCACAACGTTTGGAGTTGCTTCGATGACAGTAACAGGGATAAATTCACCAGATTCAGTGAAGATTTGAGTCATTCCCACTTTTTTCCCTAAGATTCCTTTTGTCATGAGAGAATATTTCCTTTACTTTAATTTATTTAAAAAGTTTTTAACGAGCGTTTTTTGTGCTCAATCATCAAATCCTTATTAGAGTTTGATTTCTACGTTAACACCACTTGGAAGATCCAATTTCATCAAAGCGTCAACTGTTTTTTGAGTTGGGTTGATGATATCGATCAAGCGTTTGTGAGTACGCATTTCAAATTGTTCGCGTGAATCTTTGTATTTGTGAGTCGCACGAATAATTGTGTACAAGCTACGTTCAGTTGGAAGTGGAACCGGTCCAGCAACTGTAGCACCTGTACGTGTTGCAGTTTCAACAATTTTTTCTGCCGCTGTATCAAGTGTACGATGTTCGTATGCTTTCAAACGGATACGGATTTTTTTGTTTGCCATCTTTTTCTCCTTTTCGTCTATTTAAGATAATAGGCTAGCTCCTCAAGAAAACCAACACACCTTTGCGTGGCAATGCAACCGAGCGTGTCGCAACCTCTTGTATCATAGCTAAAGTCACTGTATCAACAGCACTTGTCTATAATATCAGATTTAACAGTGCATTGCAAGGATTTTGCTCCCTTTTTTTCGATTTTTTAGAAGAAACTGTTTTCAGTTTTCTTACACAAAAAAGACCAGATAAATATCTGGTCATAATTTACGTTATTTAATAGTAGAGTTTTAGATTTTTTTCATGTATTTTCTGTAAAGAATGTATAAGAATATCCAACGAAAAACATTATCTGCTACCGTAGCAAGCCAAACTCCTGTTAGACCAAAATGCAAAACAATTCCTAGAACATATCCAGTTACAATTCGAATCACCCACATACCGACGGTTGTTGCATAAAAAGGTAACTTTGCATTTCCTAATCCTTGCCAAGTTGCTGTAAATATGAGAGTTCCAGCAGTTGCTGGTCCGCCAATAAATGAGTAAAACAAAACTACAAGACTCGCTTCTAAAGCAGCTTCATTTGTCGTAAAGAGATGAGTTAGCTGATTACCTGAAAAATATACCATCGCTCCTACAGCAAACATAAGCACAACTGACACAAGATAAGAAGCTCGTACCAACTGACGGATTTCTTGTTTATTTTTTTGCCCAAGACTATGAGCAACCAAAATAACTGTCGCTGTGGCCACACCCATTCCTGGCATGTAGTTAAACTGAGTCAAGGTTTCACCGATAGCATTTCCCGCTACAACCTCTGTACCAAATTTAACAATAATGGCTACAATAACAACATCACCAGCTCGCATCATTAAACGTTCACCTGCAGCCGGCAAAGCTATACTTACCAAATCCCGATCAAGTGTCCACCTAATGTTTTTAACAATCTTTTTAATTGGCAATTGACTAGCTAGCATTACGACTCCAAGGAGGCGAGAAATTACCGTTGAACATGCTACCCCAACAATTCCCCAATGAAAAATAAATATCGCTACAGCCGATAAGACTGCATTTAAAACATTGGTCAGCAGGCTCACGTACATAGGTAATTGTGGTTTTCCAAGTGCTCGCAAAAAAGCACTTAAAGTCGTCATAAGTCCCAGACTAACAATCAAACCACCTACAATAGCAAGGTACAGGCCACCCGCCTGTGTAACAGCCATTTCAGTCCCCAACCAAGCTAAAATGTGCTTACCAAATACTATTGAAATCAAGCCGAGAAGGACACTCAAGCCTAAAGTAATAAGTAAGGACTCCGACTGATAATGCAGTGACTTTTGAGGATTCTTTTCACCAATACTTTTAGACACCAAACTAGATACCGCTGCACCAAGAGCAATAAAAATCGCTTGATAAATTGTAATAATGTTATTGGCAACAGATACCCCTGAAACAGCAATTAAGCCGACTTGCGCAACAAGGTAATTATCGACAACACCCATGAGCATCTGCAGCAAATTTTCCATCATCGCTGGAAAAGCCAGACGCATAATTTTCTTTGTTTGTTTCATATCTCTATCGTAACAAAAAGAAAAGCCGAGAACCAGTCTCAGCTTCTACTTTTTAAAGTCCCAAATAATCTTCGACAGCTTTTTGCATATCACTTGTCGCAACAACTGTCTTATGTCGAACTTCAGCTGTTTCAAGTCCATCGACAGCTTTCGGAATAACGACACCTGATAATTTTTCAAGTTCTTTTACTGCAGCAAAATCGTCTGCTGGAGCTTTTCCACTCACTGCTTCAACTGCCACACGTGGGAATTTATATGGACTTGCTGTTGAGGCAATAACCGTCGGCGTGTGATCTCCTGTACGTTCAACATATTTTTGATAAACAGCTGATGCAACTGCCGTATGAGGATCTTCAACATAGTCAGAAGCATCGTAAACACGCTTAATCTCAGCCGATGTTTCAGCTTCTGTTGCATATCCAGCTTCAAACATATCAAGAATTTCTTTATTGACTTCTGGAAGTGTGTATTCACCTTCTGTAGTCAGTTTTTCCATCAATTCTTTTGTCTTAGCAGCATCATTACCCAAAAGGTGGAAAATCAAACGCTCTAGGTTAGAAGATACCAAGATATCCATTGAAGGACTTGTTGTTACTTTAAAGTCACGTTTTTTATCATAAATCCCTGTTGTAAAGAAATCAGTCAACACTTTATTTTCGTTCGATGCACAGATTAATTTACCTACTGGAACACCAATTTGACTAGCATAGTAAGCTGCTAAAATGTTACCGAAGTTTCCAGTTGGAACTGTAATATTAATTTTGTCACCAACTTTAATATGACCAGCTTTGACAAGTTGAGCATAAGCATAAACGTAATAAACAACTTGAGGCACCAAGCGACCAACATTCATTGAGTTAGCTGATGAAAATTGGGTTTTGTGGGCAAGCAATTTTTCACGCAAAACCACATCATTAAACATACGTTTGACATCCGTTTGAGCATCATCAAAATTACCAGTAATTGCAACAACATGCGTATTATTACCAGTTTGAGTTGTCATTTGGAGTTCTTGAATTTTGCTGACACCGTCTTTAGGATAAAAGACAATGATTTCAGTTCCGGGAACATCTGCAAAACCTGCCATGGCAGCTTTACCAGTGTCACCCGATGTCGCTGTCAAAATTACAATTTTGTTATCAACGCCTTGTTTTTTAGCTGATGTTGTCAAAAGGTAAGGCAAAATCGACAAAGCCATATCCTTAAAGGCAATCGTTGAACCATGGAAAAGTTCAAGATTATATTGGTCACCCAATTTCACCACTGGAGCAATCGCTGGAGTATCAAATTTTTCATCATAAGCTGAGTTGATACAGTAATCTAACTCCTCTTCAGTAAAATCATCCAAAAAAGCTGACAAGACCAATTTTGCTACTTCTTGATATGAAGCATCCTTTAAAGCATTAAAATCTAAAGCTACTTTTGGAATTGACACAGGGGTAAACAAACCGCCGTCAGTTGCCAATCCTTGTAAAATAGCTTGGCTAGCAGTTACTTTGTTATTTTCGTCACGAGTTGATTGGTAAATTAACGTCATCGCAAATTCCTCATTTTTAGATAGTCTTGCACCAATTGTATCACAATTATCAGAAAATTTATACAGTTTTACGCTATTTATTAAAAAAAGCACCCTTTCGGTGCTGTTATAACTTATTATTTACCCCAGCGTGAATCTACGCCCGCAATTGAAATCCAGACACTTGCCAAAACATCATAGAACAACTCAGCCACTTGTTTTACCCCTTTTCTCACGTTTTATGTCACATGTATTATAACGCTATCAAACGTTGATGTAAAGGGATTTTTGATATATTTTTGACGTCATATTTTCTTACATAGATTGACAGTTTCTAACATAAAAAAAGCCAACCGAAGTTGACTTTTCTGTATTAATTATCCGATTCACCTTTTGCAGGCTTTTTAGCTGATTTATCAATGGCCTGTTGAATTGTCTTAACGTAAAGATTAGCTCCTTTTGTATTGGCATCGCTGTAGTGAACACCATCAGTGCCATTCCAAATTTCAGGATGATTCGTCGCTGCTTTATACCAATCAGCAACCGTAATGTAACTATAAGACTTCGCTAAGCTCAATTCATAATCACGCGCCTCTTTAACTTTCGCTTCATCACCAGCATTGTACGGCGTAACAATAACCAAACGATAGCCATCTGGCAAAGCATCAATAAATTGTTGAATATCTTCTTGATAATGATCTAGTGAGTTTACACCGATTGCAAGAACTGTCGTTTTAGAAAGAGTGCCACTAGAAATTTCATTTTGGAAAATTTCAAAAGCATTATCAAAACTTCGACTAACTGCCGCATCTAACTGTGCATTCGGAAGCAATGTCGCAAATGACGCACTTGAACGAAGAGCAACAGAATCTCCAATAACAGTGACATCACTCAACGCTCCCGCATCTCCTGCCGCTACCGTATGAGTACGATTTAAATTCACTTGAGATTGTTGAAGCGAACTAACTAAAAGACTTGTCTCAAATTTTCCTACCGCAGGTGCCGTCATAACTGTCACAAGCGTAATGACAGCTAATGCTGCCGAGCCGCCGAAAATCCATTTCTTGTAAGGCTCTAAGTCTAGTGGTTTACCAAACAATTTCGGTGCTTTTCCAGCAAGGAATGGTTCAACAACATAGTAAGACAAGGTTGAAAATACCAATGAAAGAATAACTGTTAGCAAGACAGCAAAACCATTTGACATCAACTGAGTAAAGATAATGTAAAACGGCCAGTGGAACAAATAAACACCATAACTGACATCTGCTAGATAATTGATAATGGCAGGCTCTTTAGCATTTGGTGTTTGGTCGTTCAAAATACGCGCCGCATAAATCATCACCGTAGCAAATAAGCTTGCCAAAACAAATCCAAATAAATAGGTGAGACGTTGATCAAACTTCAATATGAACATCAACAGCACTAACAGAGCTGCACTCACTAGCATTGTCAAAATGCTGCGTTTTGTAGACCACAATCGGACATTCTTTTTAAAGCGAACGGTCGTCTCTTTAATCCCTGTCATTGTCGCAGCCATTGCTCCTAAGAAGAACGGGAAACTATGGGTTAGAGATGAGAAGTAAATTGTTGACACGTTGTCAACCAAAAACGCTCGAACGAACATAGATAGAAAACTTCCTGCGAAAAATACCAAAGAAAGTCCAAAAATCAAACTACGGAATTTTGCTAAACTATCCTGACGTCTGCCTAGTAACCAAACTAAAAATCCCCAAATTAGATAAAAATGCATCTCAATTGCCAAACTCCATGTATGAACAAAGAGATGAGGGATAAATTGTGTTTCATAATTACCACCTGTAATGATTTCATAAAAGTTTGTCGTGAAACCTATCGCCGCAGCCACTTGACTACCAATACTTGCCACATAATCTCTACGGACTAAATAAGTAAATGGCATGACAATCAAAATCATTAAAATTAATGGCGGAACGATACGGTAAAAACGTCTCTTGTAAAATCCTAAAAGATCAATTTTCTTACTTCGTGAATACTCATCAATCAGCAAAGCTGTAATCAAATACCCTGAAAAAGTAAAGAAAATGTCAACACCAATAAAACCGCCTGGAAAAGCCGTTTTAAAGAAATGGTAGAACAGAACCAACAAAAGTCCTGTCACCCTAACCATTGAAAACCATTTTATTCTCATTTTTGAAAAATCCCCTGTTTAAAGGTTCCTGTATATACCTTACCATTTTGTGCAGTCAAAACACCTTCGCCATCTGGTTGACCATTTTTGAACTCACCTTTATAAATCCAACCAGAATGCGACGTAAAGACGCCTTGCCCTTCAAAAACACCATCCACAAAATCACCTTCATAGATATCACCGTTCTCATATGTCAACTTACCTTGACCATTCATACGATGATTAACCACATAACCTGTGTAAGTAATTTTTCCATTATCGTATGTCAATGTCGTTTTTGATTTTATCGTTAATGCAAAAACCGATAAACCACAAACAATAAGAATTAAAACCGTCAGAAGCTCGAGGCGACCTCTGGTTAATTTGATTTTTTTCATTTTACTCAACTTCTCTTTAAGAATTTCTTAGTCGCGCTAGCCATTGTTCACAACCACGCTTAACCAAATCATAAGTAGTATCAAAATCACCTGTATACCATGGATCAGGCACTCCACCATCCACAAAAAGAAAGACTTTGTCATCAAATCTGCCACGTGACATTTGTTTTAAATCTGCCACATTATTGACATCCATACCAATAATAACATCAAAGTCACAAAAGTCTTGATATGAAATCTGTTGGGATGACTTGTGATTATCATAAGCAATCTGATGCTTTTTAAAAATTTCTTGTGTGCCATGATGAATAGGATTACCATGCTCCCAACTTGATGTTGCACGACTCTCGATAAACAGATGTTCATCACTTATCAAATCTTTCATCACAAATTCTGCCATTGGACTTCGACAAATATTTCCTAGGCAAACAAAACAGATTTTTTTCATTTTTTCTCCTACGAGTTATCAGCATCTTGCTTAAAAACTTCATCTACCATTATAACAAAAAATAGTACCTTATCACATGCTAATTACTTTTTTAGCAAAAAGAGAGAGCCCTGCTAAGCAGAGCCCTCTCAGGAGATTATGAAAAAGAAAAGTTTTAGGATTGTTTATAGTATAAGAAAACATGCTTAAATAAAGCTTAAGCATGTTTTTTATTTTTCTATATAAGGATATCCTAAATGTTCATATGCCTTAGCAGTTGCCACGCGCCCAGTTCTGGTACGCATGATAAATCCTTTTTGAATCAAATAGGGTTCATACATATCTTCGACCGTATCACGTTCTTCTGCGATGTTAACAGAAAGAGTCCCTAAACCAACAGGCCCACCATTATAAACTTCAATCATCGTGCGCAAGATTTTTTGGTCAATATAATCAAGCCCCTCGTGATCAACATCAAGCATCGTCAATGCTTTATCTGTAATGTCTTTTGTGATGATACCATCGCCCATGATTTGGGCATAATCACGCACACGTTTCAACAAACGGTTAGCGATACGTGGCGTTCCACGACTGCGTCGCGCTAATTCTTGTGCAGCTTCATGGACAATTTCCATTTCAAAAATATCAGCCGTACGTTCTACAATTTCTGTCAAATCTTCAACAGCATAATATTCCATGTGACCAGTGATACCAAAACGTGCACGCAATGGATTTGAAAGCATTCCTGCACGCGTTGTCGCACCAATCAAAGTAAAAGGTGGCAATTCTAAATGGACACTACGGCTAGTCTCACCATTACCAATCATAATATCAATATAGAAATCTTCCATAGCGCTATAAAGCACCTCTTCTACTGCCATTGGCATACGGTGAATTTCATCAATAAACAACACATCACCTGGTTCTAAGTCATTCAAAATCGCAACCAAATCACCAGCCTTTTCAATAGCCGGTCCAGATGTTTGTTTTAAATTCACCCCTAATTCATTAGCAATCACAAATGCCATTGTCGTCTTACCTAACCCTGGAGGGCCAAACAACAGCACATGGTCCAATGACTCATCTCGTAATTTAGCAGCTTCAATAAAAATTTTCAGCTGATTTTTTACCTTATCCTGTCCAATATATTCTTTTAAATACTGAGGACGAAGCGTACGTTCCACAAACTCTTCATCACCCATAATATCATTGTCTAAAATTCTGCTCATAGCCTTATTATACCAAAACAAAGACCATCAGTGAATTGTTTTAGCGTCTTACCCGAGCCACCAACCTGTTAAAAGAATTGAAAATACCTTCATTATTAACTTCCTCTCTCCTTTCCCAATTTCTAATATTATTGTAAAAGGTTTTAAGAAAAAACAACATGACAAAAATGTCATGTTGTTGTATCTTTTATCCATTCTTCTGTTATTTTATTAGCTAAATAAACATCACCTATCAAATTTGCATATAACACTGCCTCTTCATATAATTTTTGAGCCTTTTCTATGTGACCAAAACGTTCCAAAATATACTTCCACTCAATCATATTCAAAACTGGTTTCTTATGAAAATCTTGAATTTTAGCCATAATTCCTTTTAAAACATCTAAAGTCAATTCCACTTCGTCCCACATTTTTAAATCAACCAACAAGCTCAAACTACCAAATAAAATATTATTTAAGACAAAAATTTCTGCTAGCGAAAAGTGATTTTCTTGTTCTAATAGATTCTTAGCTATACCAATAAATTCATCTTTATCAAACAAAAAATATTCATAATTTGAAGCATTTGCACAAACCATATATAAATCAATTATGATTAAATCATTAATCGAATAATGCGATTTTGATTTTGTTTGATAAAAATAGTCTTCTAACAACTTTGTGGCTAAATTACTATTATCAGTTAAAAAGACATCTGCTTTTGAGCGCATGCACTCCACGATTAATTGCTCCTCCTCAGGAAGGTCATCGTAAAAGTCAGAGTAAATCTCATCAAAATAAGAATCTCTTAAATTCACACGCTTTTCATCTTTATACGTTGGCGTACGCAAAATTAAATACTTCAGCTCTTTATACCGCTTCGGTAATTCTAAGCTATCGCCGTCTGTCAGGGTTCCGAGTTTTACGCCAAGGCGATTAGCAATGAATTGAGCTTTACTTAGGTTAGGTATCGATTGATTTAGCTCAATTCGTGCTAGTTGTCGTACGGATAATTCGGTCTCGTCCCCACAGAATTCTTCACGTGAGATTCCCTTTTTCTCCCGCAAAATACGAATTTTGTTCCCAAATTTTTTCACTTCCATCTCCTACTACAAAAAAGTTGGTATATTTTATATTTTAACATAACGCTTTCTTGCAACAAAACATTTTCATTAAAAATAACAAATTTTCTAATGAAACATTTAACAAAAAAACGCCTGAGACAAACATCTCAGACATTTTTCTATTATATTAATCACCTAAACCGATACGTTCAAAGATTTCATCGACACGTTTAGTGTAATATGATGGGTTGAACAATTCATCGATTTCGTCTTGTGTTAAACGTGAAGTGACTTCTTCATCAGCTTCAAGAAGTGGTTTGAAATCAACTTGATTATCCCAAGAATAAGCTGTCTTAGGTTGAACAAGGTCGTAAGCTTGTTCACGTGTCATACCTTTTTCGATTAATTTAAGCATTACACGTTGACTGAAGATAAGACCAAATGTAGAACCCATGTTGCGAATCATGTTTTCTGGGAAAACAGTCAAGTTTTTCACAATGTTGCCAAAACGGTTAAGCATGTAATCGATAAGGATTGTTGTATCTGGTGAAATGATACGTTCAGCAGATGAGTGAGAAATATCACGTTCATGCCAAAGTGACACGTTTTCGTAAGCTGTAATCATGTGACCACGGATAACACGTGCAAGACCTGTCATATTTTCTGAACCGATTGGGTTACGTTTGTGCGGCATAGCTGAGCTACCTTTTTGACCTTTAGCAAAGTATTCTTCAACTTCACGTTGTTCAGATTTTTGAAGACCACGGATTTCAGTTGCCATACGTTCGATTGATGTTGCAATACTTGCAAGAACTGCAAAGTATTCTGCATGAAGGTCACGTGGAAGAACTTGTGTTGAGATTTCTTGAGCACGAATACCAAGTTTTTCACAAACATAAGCTTCGACAAACGGTGGAATGTTAGCGAAGTTACCAACCGCACCTGAGATTTTACCTGCTTCAACACCAGCAGCAGCATGTTCAAAACGTTCGATGTTACGTTTCATTTCACTGTACCAAGTTGCCAATTTCAAACCAAATGTAGTTGGTTCAGCATGGACACCGTGAGTACGTCCCATCATGATTGTAAATTTATGTTCTTTAGCTTTGTTAGCAATGATTTCAAGGAAATTATGCAAATCTTTACGGATGATTTCATTAGCTTGTTTGTAAAGGTAACCGTAAGCTGTGTCAACAACGTCAGTTGATGTCAAACCATAGTGAACCCATTTACGTTCTTGTCCAAGACTTTCAGAAACCGCACGTGTAAAGGCAACAACGTCATGACGTGTTTGTTGTTCAATTTCCAAAATACGATCAACGTCAAAACTTGCATTAGCACGAATTTTAGCCACATCTTCTTTAGGAATTTCTCCTAATTCAGCCCAAGCTTCGTCAGCCAAAATTTCAACTTCAAGCCAAGCTTTGTATTTGTTTTCTTCACTCCAAATTGCCGCCATCTCAGGGCGTGAATAACGATCGATCATGTTTAAGATATTAAGGGTATTAAGCCAATAAGTTTAACACCCTAGCTCCTTTCCTTTTTTAAGTTATATATCAAAAATAACTAACACATTTAATTAAAATCTTCTTTGCCAATTCAATGGAATGTGGCAAGATAACTCCCTAGAAATCCATTCCTTCACCCATTTCCGCAATGGTATCTGGGTCATTACTAAACAAAGTAATGTGTCCCATTTTGCGGTTATGTTTTGCCTCTAGTTTACCATAAAGGTGGAGGTGAGCGCTAGGATTTTCATTGACATATGCTTGCGCTTTGTCCATATGTTGACCAAGAACATTAAGCATAACAGCTGGTTGGTGTAAGTGAATCTTAGGAAGAGGCAAACCGAGAATTCCTAAAATATGTGTATCAAATTGTGAAAAATCACAAGCCTCGATTGAATAGTGCCCAGAATTGTGAGGGCGTGGTGCGATTTCATTGACAATAATGTCATCAGATGTCGCAAACATTTCAACACATAGTGTTCCAGACAATTCTAGTTTTTCAGCAATTTGAACAGCCATTGCTTGTGCTTTTTTAGCAAGTTCGTCAGAAATGCGAGCTGGCACGATGGTTTTTGACAAGATATTGTTACGATGGATATTTTCTTGAACTGGGAAAACAGTCATCTCCTTGCCATTACCTGATACAATCACTGAAATTTCAAGGTCAAAATTCACAAATTCTTCCAAAACACACTCGCAAGAGTTAGCTAATTTATTTGCAGCTTCCAAATCATCGGCTGACTTAATCACGATTTGCCCGTGACCATCGTAGCCACCAGTTGCTGTTTTCAAAACATAATTCTTAGATAAATCAATATTCTCAAGGTCAAGGCTCGATGTCACAACCTTGTAAGGTGCCACTTTCACACCTGCTTTTTGAGACAAAAAGTTTTTCTCAAAGATACGATTTTGTGAAATGCGAAGTAGGTCAGTTCCTTGTGGTAATTGATTGTCTTTAACCACAGCATCCAAGGCATCCGCATCGACATTTTCGAACTCATAAGTAAGCACATCGCAACGCTCTGCCAATTCACGCATCGCATCAACATCATCGTACGGTGCCACAATCATATCACTAACACGTGATGCTGGGCAATCCGCTGTCGGGTCAAGGGTAACCACCTTATGCCCCATATAAATAGCTGAAATAGCCATCATCTGACCTAATTGTCCACCACCGATAATACCAATTGTTTTAGTCGAGTTCATCTGTTGATGCCTCCGCAACCTTACCTTGTTCGATAGCAAAGTTTTCTAGTTTTTCTGCCAAAGCTGCATCTTCAATCGCCAAAATACGAAGAGCTGTCAAAGCTGCATTTTTAGCTCCTGATTCACCAATCGCCATTGTCGCAACTGGTACGCCACCAGGCATTTGAACGATTGAATAAAGAGAATCAAGTCCACTAAGGGCACGTGATTTCACAGGAACACCAATAACTGGAAGTGTTGTTTTTGCTGCGACCATACCAGGTAAATGCGCAGCACCACCAGCACCAGCAATAATCACCTTGATACCACGACCTCGTGCTTCTTCGGCATGTTTAAACATCAAATCTGGTGTACGATGAGCTGAAACAACTTTCTTCTCATAAGCCACACCAAATTCATCAAGTACTTCTGCTGTTTTTTTCATGGTAGCCCAATCTGATTTGCTACCCATGATAACTGAAATTAATGGTTTCATTATTTTCCTTCCAATTGTTTTATATCTTCAACATCAAGAACAAGATAACCAAGTTTCTTTAATTTTTGAGTAAAAAGTCCGCTACCTGCCACTTTTTTACCAGAAAAGTTTCCATCATAAATTTGATTAACACCACACGACGGACTGCGTGATTGTAAAACTGCTAGGTCAATTTGTTTGCCAGAAATCTCATTGACACAACGCTCAATTCCTTTTTCAAACAAATCATCGTAACAATTTCCCATCTTATCGAGGACATGTCCGTCTACTAATTCAACAGGTTCTCGTGGTGTAGGAAGCCCAGCTAAAACTTCTGGACAAATAGCTATTACATCTTTGTCAGCAACATAATCAACAAGAGTTTGATTGTAATTATGACCGCCATTGTACTTACATCTCTCACCCAAGAGACATGCACTGACTAAAATACATTTAGGTTTAGCGTCCAAGAGCTTTACTTCCAATATCGTTACGATAGAAAAGACCTGCTGTATCTTGTTTGGCAAGCTCTGCATAGATAACATCTTGAGCTGATTTTACATCATCTTCTGTCGTCACTAGCATATACACACGTCCACCATTTGAAAGAAGTGATTTATCTTCAGCAAATTTTGCTCCCGCATAATAAGTAATAACATCACCTGATGTTTTTGCAGGAAGGTGAACACCTTTTTCATAAGCAACAGGATAACCTTCTGAGGCAACCACTACACCAAGAGTCACACCTTTATCTGTCCATGTAATTTTTGGAACTTTTCCATCCAAAATATCAGTCATATTTTGTGCAAAATCAGATGTCAAACGTGGCAAGATAACTTGCGTTTCAGGGTCACCAAAACGTGAATTGAACTCGATAACTTTTGGTCCATCAGCTGTCAAGATAAG